>Ga0114946_10000130_pt1 | contig 42694 bp, 27 predicted proteins | sample WalLakDeSediment_FD_88676 | JGI IMG/M metagenome (GOLD analysis project Ga0114946, IMG submission 88676) | Lake sediment microbial communities from Walker lake, Nevada to study Microbial Dark Matter (Phase II) - Walker Lake 11/02/13 Deep Sediment | ecosystem: Environmental > Aquatic >... | reverse complement strand
GTGTGTTCGGAGGCGACTTGGCCCATCGTATGATCATATCCTGCACGATGTTCAGCCGTATGGGTTTGCTGATATAATCATCCATGCCCACCTCCAAACAGTGATCCCTATCTCCTTGCCGCGCATTCGCGGTAACCGCAATTATTACAGGTTGTGCTTCCTTTTCAAACTCGCTGCGAATCTGCCGGGTCGCTTCAAGTCCATCCATCTCCGGCATTTGAACATCCATGAACACGAGGTCGTAGTGTTGACGTCTCAACGCGTCCAGGACTTCTATTCCGTTTGCCGCGACATCCGGGCGATATCCCATTTGTTCGAATATTCTTACTGCGAGACGTAAATTGATAGGGTTGTCTTCAGCAACGAGGACGTGTAGGGGATGTTTGGAAGCGAGTTGCCGATCGAGCTTCGGGATGTTCTGTCTCTTGAAACGGCGATATGGGCTTTGATCGACAACGGTGACGAGCACATCCAGTAATTGCATTTGCTTTACGGGTTTCGTCAGTACAGCGTTGAACAGCGATTGGTCGTTGATCGCATCGTCGAATTTTCCTAGCGATGTCAACAACACGATAGGTAGTTGACCGGGCGTGTGGGTTTCGCGGATGCGCTTCGCGAGTTGAAGACCGTCCATTCCAGGCATCAGCATGTCGAGAATTGCGATATCGTAATGCGTTTCACTGGACAGGCTGCTCAGTGCTTCGTCGCCGGAAGCGAAGGCATCACAATCCAAACCCCAGCGTCCGAGCTGCACATCGAGAATTCGCCTGTTCGTTTGGTTATCATCCACTACGAGTACGCGCTTTCCACCAAGAACAGACAGGTGCTGAGTGCTGACCGGTCGTATCTCATCCTTCGACTCCTCAACCATCACGGTGAAAAAGAAAGATGAGCCTTTCCCGACAATGCTTTTCGCCCAGAGCCGCCCGCCCATCATACGTACCAGCCGGGAAGTGATTGCCAAACCCAGGCCGGTTCCGCCGAATTTCCTCGTTGTCGAAGTATCCAGTTGTGTGAACGAATCGAACAGGGATTCGATTTTGTCTTCGGGAATACCGATGCCTGTATCACGTACTTCGAAAAGGATCTCCCTCTGTTTCTCATCGCTCGAAGCGACAGAAAGCAATACGAGCACCTCGCCACTTTCCGTGAACTTGATGGCATTACCGACAAGATTGACCAACACCTGACGCAGACGCGTGATGTCTCCCACGATAACGCCCGGAACCTCTGGTTCGATTAGATACAGCAATTCAAGATGCTTGTTTCCGATATTTGGAGAAAGCAGATCGAGCGCCTCTTCCACGCAGGGGCGGATATCGAATGGCTGCAGCTCGAGTTCGAATCTTCCGGACTCGATTTTGGAGAAATCGAGAATGTCGTTAATGATGGATAACAGTGTATCGCCGCTGAGGCGAATGGTCTCAACGTATTCGCGTTGCTCGTCGGACATCGGGGTTTCCAACAGCAATCCCGTCATCCCGATGACACCGTTCATGGGTGTACGTATTTCATGGCTCATGGAAGCCAGAAATTCACTCTTTGCGCGATCCGCCGCCTCCGCAGCTTCCTTCGCTTCGAGCAGTGCGCGAGCACCTTCGGCACGTTCCTTCTCAGTCATCTGATCGTTGATAAACCGTCCGATGCTTCTGGCAAGTAGTTCGACCAGTTCAACCTCACCGGAGGAAAATCCTTGACAGCGCGGCCGCGTCGAGGAAAAATTCAGTGTCCCGTATATTGCTCCACGAAGGAAAATGGGAGTGCCAATATATGATTCCAACTTCATGCCTCGATAAACAGGATGCTCGCGCAGCTCGGGGTCCAGAGCGATGTGCTCATAGCATACTGTCGCCTCGTCCCGTATCACTCGATCGCAGAACGTGTCCTCTACCGGAAGTGTCAATCCCGGCCGTATGTCCGGAATATCCGAAATAGCGGCGTGAATTTCGTAGTCGTCGTCACTGACGCGGCTGATGATACCGATACCCATATCGAGTATGCGAAGTCCTGTACGCAAATAGTCGTCGAACAAATCCTCGAAGCGCTCGTACGTCGTGGTATGCAGTCGATGGATCTGTTTGAGATGTTCGCTGAAATACAAGATTCGTTGCTCGGCCTCCCTGCGTTCTGAAATGTCATGCGAAATAGCCACCATTCCGTTCGGTTCACCATCATGCACGAGCACTGATGAAGCGAGATAGACCCAGAATTCTTCGCCTTGTTTTGTGATATTGCAGACGTCACCCCGCCAACCGTTGGCAAGGCTTTTTCCGCGGAGTTCCGACCAAAGATTGCTTGGATTCGATGGAGAGAGCAGTACGCTGGACGATTGCCCCAGCAACTCGTCACGAGAATATCCGAAACGAGACAGAACGGCTTGGTTCACATACTCTATCACGCCGTCCATGTTCGTTATGACGATGAATTCATTCACTGATTCCACGACTTGCGCCAGACGGGCGATTTTGCTCGAAGAGAGTTTCCGCTCCGTGATGTCGCGTGACGTAACAACAATTCCGCGAATACTGGGAAGGTGCAGATAATTTATCGCAATCGCCTCGATATCGATCCAATTCCCGTTGACGTGCGAATGGCGAAATTCGATTTTCTCCTCGCGTTCCGGATACGTCAGTACACGGCGGGACATATCGGTGAGAGCATCGAGATCATCAGGGTGAACGAATCGAAAAATAGGGTGACCGATGCGTTGGTTGAGGTTGTATCCCGAAATACGTTCGGTTGCCGTCGTCTCGTAAACGATAGTGCCGTTCTCGTCCAACACCGTGATGGCGTCGCTGAGATTCTGAAGCAGTGAACGGAATCGTGTTTCACTCTCGCGTAGCGCGTTCGCTGCTTCACGCCGTGCGAACAGGCCGCCGAGAATCCCACTCATGACAAAGAGAATGGATTCCTCCTGCTCGGACCAGACACGATGCTCGCTGCAGTCGTCTAATCCTATGAAACCCCAGAATTGATCGTTCGCGAACACCGGAACGCAAAGCATTGAGAGAATATCCTGATCTTGCAGCAATGTTCGTTCTGCTTCGGGAAACTGATGCGTTAGTCCCTTCAATGGCTCGCCGCAAGAGAGTACCCTATACCAGCGCTGGAATTCGGCCGAGTAACGCATGTTCTGCAGGTTCGGATTCGTCAGTTGTGGCGTGATACCGCTTTTGCTCCATTCGTTAGTTTGGCTCGTGACGAGTTCATTCGTATCCGGACAGACATGATTCCTGAAAATGTACACGCGGTCTACGCCTGTGGCCTCGCCAAGAAGGCGCAACGAGGTATCGATCGCCTGATGCAGTTGTACATCGGAGACGAGTACATCGGCCGCGGTTGCAACGGTGCGAAGCAGCACGTCGCGACGCTCCAGTTCGACGAGCGCTTTGTTGCGAATAGTCACATCACGCATGAAGATCAGGACATGATCCTCGACGACGGGCAAAGCGGTGACTTCGAATTCCAGAAGTGCATCCTTTCCTCGTACATGCAGCTCGCTCATGCTCGGACACAGATGTTCGCGTGCCGACTCGAGTAGAGACACCAAGGCTTGTATGTCCTTGAATATCGTCAAAGATCGTACGTTCGCACCGACGACTTCGTTCGTGATGGCAATTGTCGGCAGACTGTTTCCGTAGAGTTCGCGGATTACGTCATTCCCATCGAGTCTGATGAACAGATCGGGAAATGTCTGACTGATGGTGCGAAGATCGGCGTTCACATGCAGCAACTCTCGCGAACGTTGTTCCACCGTCTGCCGCAGTTCGGCGTGTTCCTCGTCGTATTTACGATATGTGTCGTTGACGATCGTAAGAAATTCAGTCATTCGTTCGTCGAACGGAGCTTCCTGACCAAATGTTTTCAATACATGCAGTCGCAAGAGATCGTGCATACCGTTCATCGATCAACGTCTCCGTAATGGTGATAGCCTTTTCACCTGGTATTGGGATAACAAGCGTGCATTTCATTCAAATGCACGAGGGTAGCTGTGCCGGAGGTAAAATACGAAAAACTTCGTCTCCCGAACGAAGTCAACGATCATGGTGAGTAAAACAATAATAATATAGTATTAAATCATTTTATGCTTATATATGGGAGGTGTTGGAACGATCACGCCTTTTTCTCCGTTGTTACTACATCGGACAATTCATCATGTTTCAAATTCCGGCCTGAATCGATGAAAAATACTTCAAAAATGCAGCCGTTTGCCGTCAAGGATTGTACGCTTGCCGCCATCGCGACCGGAAGACGCGCTCAGAACCTGCGCGAATTGCGTGACCATCTGAATGAGGTGGACACGGACAGCGTGTATTACCATTTCTGGGGTTCCAGGCTCCGCCCGAAATTCGACGAGCCCGAATACAACAACGATTTCGCGTCGTGGTCGCATCGCTGCCTCAGGGACGACGTTATGGCCGAGCGACTCAGCGTCATTGATCCCCGCGATTACGACACACTCGATGAGCTGAGACAGGAAATCATCGACCTTATCGAGTACAGACTTGACGAAAGGGAATTCGTCCCATGGGCGAAAACCGATGAGCAGTTTTCTTTTATTCGCTCTCAAATCGTCGTGTTCGACACAGGCATCAAGCTGAAGTCGCTACGGCATTTGATGTCAGCCATTTCCACGATGAGCACGAGCAGCATTTACTATCACTTCATCGATGCACGGCGACGCACGGATACCGGGACGGATGATTTCTCGTACTGGTTGCAGAGTTCCGGTGAAATATATGATGTGCTGATATCGAAGCTGGCGGATGTGGATCCATACTTCGTCACGCTCAGTGATTTACGGGAACAGTTGGCATCCGTTTTCACAACGTATGCCTCCGAAGACCGAGGAGGTGCCACATGAAGCAATCTCTGGATGCGTATGCCGCGATTACCGGACGCGACGTCATAGATAAATTGCGTCAACTAGCGAGACCACTTGAAGGTAAAACTGTAGTTCACGTCAATTCGACGCGCCTGGGTGGCGGAGTGGCTGAGATTCTGCATAAACTGATTCCGCTGATGAACGATCTCGGCATTCCGACGCAGTGGGAGATCATTGAAGGCAACACGGATTTCTATCAATGCACGAAAAGCTTTCACAACGGATTGCAGGGCGACGAAGTGATACTTAAGGATCACTTGCTCCGGAATTTCGAGGAAACGAATCGTGAAAACGCCGAACGACTCCGTGACACGCTGCGCAATGCCGACTTTGTATTCATTCACGATCCGCAACCGGCACCGCTGCTGCGTGAAATACCCCAACGTACCGGACACTGGGTTTGGCGGTGTCACATCGATGCCAGTCGGCCGAACCGGCCTGTGTGGAAATACTTGCGACCCTTCGTCGTCGGGTATGACGCGAGCATATTCTCGCTTTCCGATTTTGCTCAACCTCTACCGCATCCGCAGTACTTGATTCCACCGAGTATCGATCCGCTGAGCGACAAGAACATCGAGCTTGGACCGGATGAGATCGCTGCAGTCCATGATCGCTTTTCCATCGATGCTGAGCGCCCGATGATTCTCCAGGTTTCCCGTTATGATCGCTTCAAGGATCCTGTTGGTGTGATACAAGGGTATCGCATGGCGAAACACGTGCTTCCCGGATTGCAACTCGTTCTCGCTGGAGGTGGCGCTTCCGATGATCCGGAGGGAGAAGTGGTACTCGACGAGGTACATGCCGCGGCTGGAGACGATCCGGATGTGCATGTATTGATGTTGCCTTCCGATGCGCATCGCACTATCAATGCGTTGCAACGCGCTGCCGACATCGTGCTTCAGAAATCCACCAAGGAGGGCTTCGGACTGACCGTAACCGAGGCGATGTGGAAAGGCAAACCGGTGCTCGGTGGCAACACGGGCGGCATCCGTCTGCAAGTCATAAATCATCATACGGGCTTCCTCGTTTCGTCACCGGAAGGAGTCGCCTTGCGCACGCGCTACCTTCTGACGAATCGTGATATTTTGGAACACATGGGCAGAAAAGCTCAAGCCTTCGTCCGTGACAATTTTCTACTTACACGACATCTCGGCGAATATTTGACGCTGATGGTGTTGCTGCTAAGCAATGGAAGAAACAGAGTCGAATTGCAATAGCCTTGTCGAAGGTCCCGGCGTATACAGTGCTTCGCGTATGCGTCAACGCTTGTGCAATTACCGATACCGGGCAGGAGTAGAACCGTGAATCAGAACACATGAAGAAGAAACGGAAATATCTTCATGATTTGCCCGCACACGGAAATCCGAATCGTTGCGAGCAACTTCGTCTCGAGGCAATCATATTGGCCGGAGCAGCTTGATGCTTCTTCCGCCACATGTTATCGGCTACCATTCCGTCGATATGGAACAATGAAACGCGGAAGCAATTATATTGAAACACCACTATCTGTGGTGCGAATCGATGATGACAGAAATGTTCGACGGTGAACTGGAAAAGCACGTCTCGTGTCGCGACACGGGATGTGCCGTGCGTACATTGTGGACTGAATCATACCTTCGTGTTAGAGTAAACCTCGTCGGTGGTCTGACTAATGCAGCAGCGTTTGCAGTATTGAACGGTCGAACACTCTGCTCGCAGTGGCAAGTTCCTGCAACGCCTAATGTAATGTATCCGCGTATGTCGCAACCGGCAACACCCATCGATTTTCTCACCGAGTAGAGTTAGGATTCATCATGGATTTCTTCGACGTGACGCTTTTTGGCAACACCATTCTTCAATGGCTAATAGCAACAGTAATCGCGATCGGTGTCACTGTTTTGCTATTCGTGACTAAGCGGCTGCTCGTCTCGCGTTTCAGGAGTCTTGCTGCACGTACGGCGACAGATCTGGACGACATGCTTGTCGGATTGTTCGCTCGGATAAAGTTGCTGTTCATGTTGGCTGTCGGCATCTACATCGCGAGTCACTTTCTGGAACTGACCTCGAACCTGAAGCGAGCACTCGGTCATGTGATGTTCGCTGTGGTTCTGATTCAAATCGGCTTCTGGGGGAATTCACTGATCGTGTACGTGATTAAGAAAACAACCAAGCTGGAGGAATACAGCGACGCATCGACGCAGACTACGCTGTCCGTACTCCGCTTTCTTGGCAAACTCGTCCTCTGGACGATCGTTTTCTTGCTCATATTCGACAACATGGGATTCGACATCACGACGCTTATCGCAAGTCTCGGGATCGGGGGAATTGCGGTTGCGCTTGCGGCACAGAACATTCTGGGTGATCTTTTCGCATCACTCTCCATTGCAATCGACAAACCCTTCATCATCGGTGATTTCATCATTATTGATACCTACATGGGAACGATAGAGAAAATCGGTTTGCGGACCACGCATATACGGAGTTTAAGTGGCGAACAGATTGTTTTTTCAAATACCGATCTGCTGCGTAGTCGTGTACGGAATTACAAGCGGATGAATGAGCGCCGCATCGTTTTCACACTTGATGTCGAATACGGAACACCGTATGAACTCGTCGAGGAAATACCAAAACTCGTAAAGGAGATCATCGAAGCCGACGATTTGGCGCGTGTCGACCGTGGACATTTTCACAAATACGGTGCTGCGTCGTTGGTGTTCGAGTTCGTATATTTTGTTCTCACACCGGATTACACTGATTTCATGAATGTACAGCAGCGTATCAATCTGGCGATATACCGAGCGTTCGAGCAACGTGGGATAGCATTCGCCTTCCCGACACAGACAATACATCTCGCGCGCGCTTCAAGTGGTCCGCGCATTTCCGGTACTGATGAGGAGAACAATCATGAAACAACATAATCGACTGATGATCATTTCCAATAGATTGCCCGTCGTGTTCGAGGAGCATGATGGGAAGCTTCGGTCACGGCCCGGTTCCGGAGGTCTCGTCACTGCGCTGGCACCAGTGTTGCGCAACCGAGGAGGAGTTTGGATTGGTTGGTCGGGACAACCCGATGTCGAAGCGCCCGACATCGATTCGCTGCTCAACGAATCTTCTGCATCGACGGGGTACACTCTTCGCTCAGTACCACTCAGTGCCGCGGAACTGGAACTGTACTACTATGGTTTCGCCAACGAAATCATTTGGCCGCTGTTTCACGACTTGCAATCGCATTGCAATTTCGTACCGAACTACTGGGACAGCTATGTCGATGTCAATCGTCGTTTCGCCGGAATCATTTCGGATGAGTACGAGCAGGGCGATTACATCTGGGTTCACGATTATCACTTGATGAATGTCGGCGACGAATTGCGCAGCATGAACATCGAGGCACCGTTGGGGTTTTTCCTGCATATTCCGTTTCCACCTCCTGACATCTTCATAAAGATGCCATGGCGCTTCCAGATATTGAGAGCGCTGTTGCAATACGATCTTCTCGGATTTCAGACCATGCGCGATGTGCGGAATTTCGTCCAATGTGTTCGAATGTTGCTCAAGGATGTACGCGTGAAAAACGAAGGCGGACTGCACTGGTGCTCGACCGAACGAGGTGAAGTTCGAGTCGGCGCCTTTCCCATCAGCATCGATTACAGGGAATTCGAGCGGTTGGCACGCACACGCGAGGTATCGGAATCGGCGTGGTACATTCATGAAGCGCTGCAAGACAGACAAATCGTTCTCGGCATCGACCGGCTTGATTATACCAAGGGGATACCGTTTCGACTTGAAGCGTTCCGTCATGCCTTACGCACGTTTCCCGATTTACGTGAACGAATCACATTCATCCAGGTTGTTGTACCAAGCAGGACGGACATCCCGAAATACAATGACTTGAAAATCGAAATAGAACGATTGGTCAGCGAGATCAACGGGGAATTCACTCGCTCCGGATGGATTCCGGTACACTATATTTTTCGTCATCTGACGCGTAATGAATTGCTGGGCTATTATCGAACTGCGGAAATCGCGGTTATCACTCCGATTCGCGACGGAATGAATCTCGTGGCAAAAGAGTACTGTGCCTGTAATATCGACGGCAATGGTGTTCTCATACTCAGCGAATTCGCCGGTGCCGTACAGCAACTACACAAACATGCACTCGTGGTGAATCCCTATGACATCGTCGGAGTAGGTAATGCGTTGCATGAGGCTTTCTGCATGCAGCGCGAGGAGCGTCGCAGACGTATGCAGCGATTGCGTGCTGCAGTGAGGAGATATGATATATACAGGTGGGTGGAGTCCTTCCTTCACGCCGCTATCGCGAGAGAACTCAAGGATTTTCCATTAATCGATGAGTATATCCCAACACCGACGGACGATTACGATTCGTTGTCAGTGTAGTAGGTGCCACACGGAAATATGACGTATGTTGTAGTGGTATGCGAACCATTCATTTTACGAAAGCCGAAGGCGCACAGAATGATTTCGTTATCGTCGACGACAGACAGGCGCTGTTGTCGCACGAGGAGCGACAGCGCATCGTGCGTTTGATATCGCATCGTCGTAAAGGAGTGGGTGCCGACGGCGCGATTTTCATCGATGCTTCCACGGAATGCGATTTCATCATGACGTTCTATAACCCCGACGGTTCCGTCGGTTCGATGTGTGGAAACGGCGGGCGCTGCGCGGCACTGTATGTATTTGTCAACAATATCGCCGAATCGTCGATGACATTCGAAGTGCTCGGGAAAACGTATACGGCACGCGTGGATGGGGAGGATGTCACGCTGTCTTTTCCTCCACCCTCACGAATTGATCCTGAGCTGATACTGCCCTGCGAGTTTGGTGACGTACTACTAAGCTTTGTGGACACCGGTGCTCCCCACGCGGTGCTGTTCGCCGAGGATTTGCCGGGAAGCGTCCGGAACGACTACCATGCGCTGGACATGCTTCGCATTGGACATGCCTTGCGATGGCACAAACAATTCGCCCCCGTCGGAGTCAACGTCAATGTGCTACATGTTGACGGAAACATCGTGCACGTGCGAACCTTCGAGAAGGGAGTCGAGAACGAAACACAAGCGTGTGGAACGGGAAGCGTCGCCGCCGCCATTGCAGCGCATATACGGGTGGGCTTGCCGCCACCCATAATGCTCCGAACGCATGGCGGGGAGGCACTGCATGTTGGATTTTCACCAAACGCTTCGAAGAAGAGAGAATCCACGGGTTACTATGAGACCGGGCTGTTTTTACAAGGTCCGGCACATTTAGTCTTTGACGGTTGTTACGTCCTGCCGAATGCGTAATAAACGAAAAAGCGCTTCTTGAATTGTGTACCTGGGCGGCTGTGATAGGAGAGCGGCAAACGCACGTTGTGTATACGCAACGCATGTATCATCGGAAGTTTACTAGTACGTTATCCTGTTTTTTGTATTGATGCAGAAAATGTTCCGGGAAGCGGGTTTCCCCGAAATGTATTTCCTTCTGCGTCTGAGATACACGCATGAACGTACGCTCCATATTGCATGCATGAAACACGGAGTTCTTACGCGAAACGCGTTGTAAGGATAGGGTGCGCGCTACACCTCTCGTTGTGACGTGCTATCGCGACGAACACAGCGTCTCGCGAAACAATACGATTGTAAATCCCTCTAGCCAAGTTTCCCCTCCATCGTTGCATTTATCGACAAAGCACGTAAACTCGGCGACATAGACGTTCTTGCGGGTCTGGTCCCGATCGAAAACATCAACTATTCGGGTGCTTTGACCATCGACACTGTCTTTGTCGTACACTCCGGTGATCGAACAGCTCGGGGTCCGCGATCTGATCGAGACCTTCATGCCAACGCGCAAGTGTTCGCGGCACTCAGTAGTAACATCCAACGTATTACCAGCAAACGAAGCGCGCGTGGTCGCCGAATTCCAACGCCGAAGCGAGTGTGAAGCACTCCCGTTTCCGACCGGCGCGGCTAGTTCACCATCGCTTGATCGGTGCTTCACCGCTCTCGCGGAACACCGGAGGTGCAGCGCGAGTGAATTCTGCAGTCGCTGCTCGCACGCGACCGCGACATACCCGACACCTTGTATCTCTTCGACACCGCCTCCAGCTATTTCGAAGGGGGTGACACCTGTTATGCTGTAGCATCTAAAACTTTAATAATCTACAGTAATAATGCTTAAAAATACTACAGTAGCTGTTGCACTGATCAACTGTGCAGTTATGGGAGGGAGTCCTGAAATGGAATCGACAGTCATGCGTCTCTCCGGAGCATCTAATGCTGACAAGTGATCAGCACTGCTTTCTTGAGAATCAGTTTCAGAAATTCGTCCTTCGATGCAATGAGCATGATCTACTCTGCTTCCTTGAGATAAAACAGATCTTCGACAATGACGCCCAACTCTCTCGCGATACGCAAGGCAAGGTACGTCGACGGACAATACGTCCCGTTCTCGACATAATTGATCGTTTGACGGCTTACGCCCACCCGTTCGGCCAGCTCTGCCTGTGTGATACCGGCGTGCTTGCGGATATCGCGCAACCGGGATACTATTCGCTCGACTTCACTCACGCACAAATATACAGATGAAATACCGGAGTGTCAAGAAAACTTGACATGCGCGAATGCAGGTTGAATATTGCGTATGAGTTTGTAATGTTCCGTCAACGAGGAGACTTGACATGTTCAATCCGTACAAAGACGAGCGGCTGCTAAACGTCACGCTCCATGCGGGTCTGTATGCATACCTTTGCTATTTCTTGGTTTTTATCACGCTTGGCATTCTCCAGCTTGTAAGTGACGCGGAGTTGCTGGGAGATCCGTATTTCCATCTCGCTCTTCCATGGTTTGTGAGCATTTTCGTCTTTGTGGGGACGCATGTCGCAATGGGATGGACGAGAACTGTTCGCGAAGAGAATTCCGCCAACCCGAAGCAACTGCCCGCCGCCCGCCGTTCATTATTCCTCAATGTTTCCCTGTTCGCGTTAGTACTGTTTATCATCTACAGGTTGGAACTGATAGGAACGAGTAGCAGTTCGATCGAACAGGACGCACTGTACGCGGTTTCGACGGCTATGCTTACCGGCTTGCTAGTGTGGTTTTTTCAGGTGCGACGTGATCGAACAACTCATGAGAGAAATTGAGGGCCTCACGGTCATACTCGTGCTGAGAGGAAAAGAGTTGCGTACGTGTTTGCATGCATGGCACTCTGTTTGAATTAATGAATGTGAAGCGTTGATCGATAATTCCACTCCGAAGCTACTTCCGTTAATGTCGGAGCAGTTTCTAAGTATCGGTTTGGGGATTCGGTACATATCGTTGAGTAAAATCCGTAGGTCCCTCGCGCACCGTTCCTGTCAATGTCGGTCCCAGGTCGGGAAGCGCGTTCCACCATACCCAAGCCCGGAAAAAGGGAGAGTCGAAGGCATAACCCGTTGGAGTATCGACGCGCCAACCGGAATGTACATCCTCGCGGACAAGTATGTCTGAAGCCACCAGAGCGTTCGCGGCGTTCGTAGCGGCGCCGCTGCTGTTGAGTGCGAAGCGCCGTAGCACGTCACGAGTCGTCAGACCGCCATCAGCCACCGCGACGGCTCGCAGAACGTTCTGCTGCAGCACTGTCAGCTTTCTCCAGATACCGAAGTACAGGTCGTTCTCTTCGGCCACAATTTCCCGAAGTGCCGGCGAAACATCCTTGTCGCTCGCCACACCGCTGATACGAGTTCTGTCGTGACACACCCTGGCCAATTGTATGCAGTCCCGCGTCCTGCTCCCGGCAACACGGATTATTGTTTTGCCGATCCCGGTGGCCTTGATGCCGGTGCTTCGATAACGCGTATCGATCCATGTGGCCAATTCCTCTTCATCTATGGGGCCGAAGGCCATTTTATCGGCAAATTTGTAAAATGCCGCTGAAGGGCCGGTCATTCGCGAGATCAGATGAGCACGTGAACCGGCGAGCACGTACGCCAGATTGTGATGCTGCTGCATGGCACCGCGGAGTTGCCACTCAGCCTTTTCGCCACCGAAGGTCGTGATCTCCTGAAATTCGTCAAGTGCGATCCCGATGACGACACCGCGCTCCTGTGCCATACGATTGAGTGTGTCGAGAACATCTGTGAGCGATTGGCGCTGTGCTTCGCTATTCCAATCACGCGCCTGCATATCGAGACCGGGTAGAATCAATCCGTTGACGGGATCCGGAGTCAATGTGATAGAGAATTTGAGTTTGGATACCAGACTGGAGATGAAATCAGCAATGCTCTTGCCCAGCAAGGAGCCAGCCGCAGTAAGAATCCGGTTGCTCATATCGGCTACCGAAGATGAAGTCGACAGATCCGCGAACAGTGCATAGCCGCCGGACTTGTTGACGTTCTCGACAGCGCGGAGCAAAGCGGAGGTCTTTCCCATACGTCTTGGTCCGTAAACTATGAGCTTGTTGCCTGCCTCGGTCAGAGTGCCCTCCAGACGCGCGAGTTCGTCGGCCCTGTTGGCAAAGGCATCCCCGGTCGCGACACCGTGGATTCGAAATGGGTTGCCTTTGGATCGGGAGGAAGTTCTCATGGTGTTTTTCTCGATTGTATGGATAAATTGACAGTCTGATTACTTATAAAACATACAGTAAATTTACTGTATTTCTACGAACTTTCAAACTCTACAGTAATTGCACCCTCGTCAAAGTCGCGTCCGGGTATCTCTGCCTATACGAATTCCGGTATGCTCCCTGTGGTGATGCACACGAAGGGCGTATTGTCGCTACGATTGAATCGAAGGCGATTGATGTGTGTGTGTTCGGCGTTTTCTACTTGTTTTGTTCTTTTGAAGGGTGTGTCGATCACATGCATGATTATGGTGCGGAATCACAGTACGAAGCTGACTCGATTCGAATTGGAGTCGTGTTCTTCGAGCTATACGGCGGAAGGATGGTAGCTACGGACGTAATTCAGGCGAGAGGCAATCGTATAGTGAACTCCGACCAGTCACCGTGTTTGGATGCGACGGACAACACTCCTCCATGACCTTCGACGATGATGGTGTAGCCGATCGATAGTCCGAGTCCTGTACCATCACCAGTGGGTTTTGTTGTAAAAAATGGTTGAAATACACGTGTCAGTGTCTCTTCCGCGATGCCGGGGCCGTTATCCCGAATCCTGATGACGACATGTGTATCGGTGCACTCACTGACGACCGAAAGTATAGGCAAATAGGACGAATCAGATGCCAGAGTCTTTAATTTCATGAAATACAAGGCATTTCCCATGATATTCAGAAACACGCGAGTGATATCGGCAGCGATGCAGTTGATCTGGGGGATATGTTCGTCGTACGATGTTTCGATTGCAACCGAGCATGATTCGTTGCGAGCGCGGAAGCCACGATAACTCAATGTCAACGCCTCTGAAAGCAGTGTGTTGATCTGTGCCGGAGCGCGTGTCTGACTGCCTGTGCGCGAATGCGCGAGCATGCCGCGTACAATACGTTCGATTCGTTGGCCGTGCTCATGAATTTTACCGGAAACATCTCGCAGCGATCCGAGATCATTTCTCCAGGTGGATTTCTCGACGATATTGCCGGAATTACAGGCTGTGAGAAGTTCACTGGTGAGTTCGATGCACAATTCGGAGAAATTCTGGATGAAATTGAGTGGATTCTGGATTTCATGTGCGATCCCGGCGGTCAACTCGCCGAGTGATGCCATCTTTTCCGATTGTATCAACTGTGCCTGCGTCCGCTGAAGCTCGTTGAGTGTTTGCTGCAATTCGTTTCCGCGTTGCTCGAGGTCGTGTGTACGCTCCTGTACTTTTTTCTCGAGATCATGGCTATATCGCTCTAACGCTGTGCGAGCCTCTTCGAGACGCGTGTAGAGTTTTGCGTTCTCGAGAGCGGTAGCTATCTGTGAGGAGAGTAATTCCAGAAAGTTGATCCGGCCGGAATGGAATACTCCCTGCGCGAGATTATTCTCCAAGTATGCCACACCGATCAGTGAAGACTTGTACATGATAGGCATGCATAACACGGACAGTACGTTCCTGCGAGCCACATCCGCATCGATGCTGAATTGCTCTTCAGTAATCGCGGAGTCGAGAAGCACCTGTGTATGAGTTCGTTGTACATAGCGGATGATTCGTCTAGGAATGTCGGGTGTCTCATCGACGGGTAGTTCGTCGTAGTGAATTGTTTCCGGTAGATCAGAGCGTCGGCGGGCCACTGTGCGCAAGTCCCCGTCCAGTTCGAGGAAAAGCACTCCCTGCTCGGCCCCGGCATTTTCCACCATGATGCGGAGCAGTCTGTCGATCAGATCGGGAAGATGAATCACGGCGGAGATTGCGGCAGCCGCCTTCAATAAACTTCCGAGGTCAAAAGCAGTGTGCGGCAGTGCATTGGATCTGAGTTTCGGAGCGATGTACGAAGAGGTATCCTGATCGCCGGCCGTTTCATGCTCCTCAAGGAATTCAACGAAACAGGCATCTGCGTAGCGCATCGCGCCCCAAACGTTGAATGCATGTACTGCTCGTGTTGCATAAGCATGTGTAGCCGATGTAAGTCCCCATGCGCGGCACCGTCTGGCGGCACAACGTGCGATGATTGCTTCGGTCAGTGCATCCTTCCGCGAGGAGCTTGCGGCGAGCGCCTGATCATATAATCGAAGGGAACGCTGTCGGTCATTTCCAACAGCACACGCTTCTGCTTCGAGGTGATCGGCTTGTGCGGAGAAATTGATGGCGCAACGCCTCGCGAAACTTCCGAGCTTGCGGTAACTTTTTCTCAGGACTCTGCGCTCGGCGCGAAGGTCGTTCCCGGAAAACATCCTCTCCGAAGCAATAAGCGCTGCGTAATAATGATATTGTACAAACAGTAGCTGTCCCATTGATCCCTCGATATTGCGCAAGGCCAATGCACGCATTGACGCAGCCTCATCGAGCCGGTCCGCGAGGAAGCACGAGAGCATCCTGAGAATATAGAGATTCACGATTGATGCGATGTCACCCGATTGTTCTATCGCTGTGCGTATCTCCTGTTCATCGACATCGGAACTGGCCCACTCGCCGGCATTGATCGTATCTCCCTTGCAGTCGAGCAACGTCTGACGATAACAGACCATGGAATGGAAAGCGAAATCATTTTCCTTAGCATATAATATCGTGGGTTCCACAACCTCGAGCATATCCCCGACAGGATCACCGAGAAAGAATCTGGTGATCACCGTGAACTGCCGAGAATACAAACCATACAGCGGATCTCCACATTCCCGTGCAGCCTCTCTGGCAATGCGAAGATAGTCGAGACTTTCCCTCGCGTCTTTTGTCCAGTGATTGACTACAGCGGCTATCGTGAGATACACTCGTGTTTTCCAATAGGGGTACGGAGTCCCTTCGATCATCTGCACACTTGTTATGGCGTACCGCAGCGCTTCTTCATGACGTCCAAGTCCAGCTCCGAGCACCAGACCATACTGCGAAAAGACATGTGCAGCACTGTCGATCATTCCATGTTTTACCACGATGCGCATCATACGAAGTATGAAGAAGCCAATAGTTTCAGACGAAGCGAAATATGCCGCAGTGAGTAGCCGTGTCATGAGGTCGAGAGCCATTCTGGCTTTCACATCAGTCATGGCCGGACGCCGACTCATTGCTTCAGGGGTTGTTCCGAGAGTTGCAAAACGGAGACGGAGTAGTTCCAACAACACGTTGGCGCGATGAATGCGAGAAGGGACGGGATATCCGAGTAGCGAAAGGCCCCGACGACCGATGCGTAGGGCTTCGTCATATCGACCGACGTGTATCATGAGATGTACCTTTTCCGCTAAAGCTTCGGCGGATTCGATAGCTGTTCTGGCATGCTCGAGCAAGGTGCTGAAGGAAGCAAGCGCGGATGAATGATTCCCGAGTGCGTACTCGGCGCGACCGATATGTTTTGTAATTTCCCAGAGAAGTTCGAATTCCTCATCCCACTGCTGATCAAGCAGTTCGAGGGCGACACGGAAATACGTAACTGCGGATGTGAACGCGACAGATGACGATGCCTTCATTCCTGCTGCGAAATTCAGTCGTGCCAACATACGTCGTTCCGAAACATCCTCAATGAGAGCGCGCCCTGCATTGAATTGATCTGCCAGCATGAATGCATATCGCTCCCGCTCCGTTTCTTCAAGAGACATGTCAAGCCGCCGAGCGATGTTCAGATGTACAGCGGGTAGCTGTTCCGGGGTTATCCGTGTATACGCCGCCTGTTGCACCCTGTCATGGAGAAATTGAAAAACCGTTTCCTTTCCGTTCCTTTCTGGCAAACGGAGAATGGCTTCCTGTCCTCGATCTACTTCGAGTAAGAGACGCGCTTCGAGCGCGGGGGTCAATTCTTCTCTTATTCGCTCCGCATTCTTATCAGCAACTGCGGCTATGGTTGACAGTGCGAAACTGTTTCCAAGGCAGGAAGCGACGGACAATATTTCTCTGCTTTGTTCCGGCCAGGTCTGTATGCGTTGCGTCAGCAACAGCACAACATTCTCCGTAGAGGGTACATGTTCGATGCGCTCTGCATCCCATCGCCAGTGGCACGAATCGGCATCATACACGAGCAGACCGTTTTCATGCACGATGCTGAGGAATTGCTTCAGAAAGAATGGATTTCCTCTGGTTTTTTCGTAAAGTATTTGCGAAAGACCAATCGATTGTGATGGAGAACAGTGCATCGCGGCCGAAACCAGCGTGTTAACCTGATCCAAAGTGAGAGCACTGAGGATAATCGTACCCTCATATCCCTGCATGCGCTCGATCAGGTTCAGAAAATCCACTGCTGCGTGCGTATTCTCAAGTTCGTGTTTGCGCAATGCGCCGATGAAGAGAAGGTGCCGTTTCGTGTTCTCCTCGAGTATCGATGCGAGCAATTGCAGTGTCTCATTGTCGACCCACTGCAGGTCATCAAGAAAAAACACGAGAGGATGATCTTTCGAAGCTAACGCATCGAACACCCGACGCATCACTTCCTTGAAACGATTCCTGGCTTCAGATTGCGGTACGTTTTCCACTTCATGTCTCGCATCCAGAAAAAATTCCATCTCCGGCACGAGACCTGTTACAATACCTGCGACTGGGTGAAGATAGTCGTGAAATCTTGTTTGCCAGTATTCGAGACGGGATCTGCTTTCCATCAGCAATTGGTTGACAAAATCACGGATAGCGGAGGACAATGCAGCATAAGGAATGTCACGCTGCATCTGATCGGCCTTCCCCCGTATGAAGGAGCCATGCTTTCGTAGGAAGATTGGGAGAAGGCTTTGCACCAGGGCTGATTTACCAATCCCGGCATAACCATCGATGAGCAGCACCGACATGCTGCCTTCGCAGCATTTATCGTATGCGGTGATCAGACGGCGCATCTCGGCATCTCTTCCGACAAGTTGCAGCGGAAGCTCGAAACGACCGTTATCAGTGCCCGTACGCAGCACCAATTCGCCGATGTGACCATGCGCTGCAAGCTCATCTTGACAGCGCTGTATGTCATCACGGAGAAGAGTTGCACTCTGATATCGATCGGAAGGCTCCTTGGCGAGCAAGGTCATGACAATCCTGGATAGCGCTTCAGGTACCTGCGGATCGATTTGATGCGGCGGAAGCGGTACTCGCGCGAGATGCGCGTAAATGATTTCAATCGCGTCATTCCCGCGAAAAGGAGGCCAGCCGGTGAGCGCATGATACATAACGGTACCGAACGTATACAGGTCGCTTCTATGATCGACGGTACGTTCGATTCGGCCACTTTGCTCGGGAGCGATGTAGGAAACAATCCCGGGAATTGTGCCGATGGCTGAAGGTAGCGTTCCCGGGAGGCCAGTCGGTTGTGTCAAGAAAAAATTGGTGATTTTCAGGCGCATGAGACGTCGCTCGACCAACAGAGAGACAGGGTGTAAGAAGCCGTGTACAAACCCCTTGTCATGTATTGCCTTGAGTGCCTCACACAAGCCCGATGCAAGCTGGAGTAATTCATGTACAGGTAGTGGCCCGCTCTCAAGAAATCGAGAAAGTGGTATCCCGGTGAAGTTCTCATACACCAGAACCACTTGGTCCTTGAATCGTAGTATATCCTTGACAGCGAGAATATAACCGCTGTCATGTTGCCGAGTCAACGCATATTCGCCGAGCAGCAGAGAAGCGGCGTCTTGGTTCGTGCGATCATCGACGCTTATTTTCAACAGCATCCGGGAAGCGTCGCGCGTTCGTATGGCACGGAGCAGACGCCAGCCGGGGCCGGATAGCAGTTCTTCCTGAACGGTATATCCCGGCACATTCATGGCCTGGCGGTCCTTGGAATGTATGTGAAGCCGCGTTTCTTGATGAACACGGTGATGTAGATGCTGTCGAGTAAAAAGGCGATAACGCCCATCGAGTGAAGCCAGTGATTGTCAGGATAGTGAAGAAACATGAACACTGTGTTCATACCTGTTCCGATTGTCCGAAGGAATGCGAAAACGAGCGAGAATCCCGTGAAATCATTCCGCTGTAGGACAAGCAGGACACAGTACACGGAGATGAAGAGCTGTGCGATATATGCGGAATTCGCTCCTATCGGTGTATCGTGCCCCTGAGCAGTGAAGAAATAGTACAATACTGCGAAGGCGAGCATCGAAGTCAGCGTCAGCGGCGCGAAGGCCTTTCGTAGTGCGGGTGTCTGTACGAATGCTGCGCCGTATTTCAGCACCATGGTGAAAATGACAAGGTCGAAAAGTATCCATGCCCGGTATGTCCAAATAAGAAATACTCCCATATCGGTTTCGAACATTGTCGACCACAGTGCTTCCCATGCGAAATTCGATGCGGCGGCTATCGCAGGCATCTCGATGACTTTGTAGCGATACCCGTTGCGGATTAGTATACCGTACGCGACGACCCATAGCACGCAGCCCCCAGCGAAGAGCACCATTTCTGCTGGTGTGTAGTCGATAAGATTGAGTAGAGAGGTTCGGCCGGCATCGCTCGAAATATTCATGAGCATTCTCCTCGGGGTTATCTCAATGCGAGCACGTGCTCACACCATTTTGTGAAAATCCTTGATGGACACAGGGACGGTGAACGTGACCGCATGGCCGAAGGCATTGTCTATGAGGTGTTGGAACAGGACACGACTGATGACATGATGTCGATGAACGCGCGGTCCCTGTTCACTGATCGAGTTAAACCGCGATATTCTGTACAGAACATATGGGATAAGCTCAAGGAAGGTCTTCAGAACCCTGTGCCCCGGCAGAGGTGCTACACCGACGCGTCGGCATCCCTCGATACCGACGAGATGCTGCATGTACATGCGTGGTGCGATACCGAAACCCAATACTCGTAGCCAGGTGGGGAGCATGTCACGAAGCATGGAAAGATTCGATTGCGTAAGTGCGACTCCGTCGGGGTTTTCTGAAGCGGCCACATAATGCCGTCGCGCGTATGCAGTATAGAATCGGCCTGCATCGTCAACACTGTCAGGTATCCAGGCCATGCTTGTCGCTTCGCCGGGTGGGTGAATGCCGCAAAGCAAGGCGAATACCCTCCAGAGATAAAGCACATCCTCCTCCTCTTCGGGTCGAAGTCTGCAATGCATTGTACGCATCCCGATGATGACGAGGTAGGAAAAGCCCATGACAGTCGCCAGCATGTCTTCGAGATTGACCGGAACTCCGAATCGCTCACGGTAATCGGGCATTCGTTCATTCACGATATGTCTGATCCCGGCATGGAGCAGCCGTACTTTTTGGGCGGTGACAATGGCGCTGCCTCCATGCTCGAAGCCTCCGATTGAAGCGACATTCAACACCATTTGCAGTACGGAGAGCAGGCGGTGATATGGGTGCTTTCGGAGGTTGCCGGAAAGGTTCAATACTATCGAGAGATTCGGAGCGGAGTACCCTTCCGGAAGACTTTTCGACAGAAGAATCAGAACAATGGGAAATGCATTGGCGATGAATAGTTGCTCAGCTCGCGCTATACGCGAGAGATCAACATGATCGGGAAGATGATGGGTCGCGGAGCAGAATGCGCTTAGGGATGGAAAGATCTCCTGAGAGGGGATATGATCATTGGTGTTCAGCTTGGCGAATGCTTCCTCGATACGTCCGATTTCTCCATCACGGAGCATACTCGTAAGCGCCATTTCGGCAATCGTATCGCCATGCTGACTCGTTTCATTGAGAAACGCATCATTCCATCGTCCCGGGTGTGCATAACTTTCAGTCATACGTTGACCATTTTCGAGATCGCGCCAGGATCCCCTGCGGAGGTGGTTTTGCCGGCGACGCCGTCTGTGTGGTTAGCAGTGGTTTCGAACAATATTAAAATAATCGGATTTTTTTTAAACACAAGTTCACGATAGGAAAAATCCACAGAAGTATTTCACGGATACGAAGCCATGAACCCGGAACAAGCACTCGCAGCGATTACTTTCGTGCAAGAAGGGAGAACACGTATTGTACGGTGTATGCATCGGACACGATTTCGCATGAGTAGAGACTGACGACAACGCACAATGTTGGAAGATTCAATCTGCATCCGGAAAAATGAGCGCGAGAAAGGGAGAGGATGTGGAGCAGCGTGCAAGGGATGTGCTACGAAGAACGACACTTGTCCTACATTCTTCTGGCATATCGTGTGATGTAGGAACTCAGGCGGAGATTTGCCTCAGTCCCTGAACGCAATCACGATTCGAGGCAGTGCAATGCGATGTGCACATAGTTGCTCGATGTACGGCATTTCTACGTGCTGATGCACTGCGAGGAAGCGATGCGCACTGCGTCCGGCAGAACCTTGAAAGGCTTTTCAGCGTGTCAGACCATCCTCGTGCAATACGGATATAGTCTCACGTCGGCGTTGCAGCATGTGTTCTCCTTGCATTTCCACGGTGTCACCAAAACATGGAATTGTGAACAAGCTGTTTGAACCCTCCGTCGGAGATCAGACCGCCGTGTATTAACGGAGGACAGATGTCCTGCGGTCATCAGATTCAATGTCCGTGATGCCATCATGCCATCGGACGTTTATTGAAAAAAAGTATTGGGATCGCTTGGATGTTTTCAACCAAGCCGTTATTTTTATTTATACCAAGTCCAAATAGTAGCGGATTTGGTCGTCTAGCCGAGTGAACGCGCTCATCGGTATCACGTTCTTTCCATCGACAGCAAGGAGAATGCACATGGATAAACTGTACAATCGTTGTGTTGCTGGTTTCGACGGGCAGCGCTTGCGGCTTATTCGCTTTTTTCTCGTGTTTTCTCTCCTCTGTCTCCAGCACATTATGGTGCATGCCCAGCATGCTTCGATCTCGGGCGTCGTGCTCGATGCTGGCACGGGGGAAGCGCTCGCCGGTGCCAACATCACACTCCAAGGAACTCCCATCGGCACGGCCTCCGCTGATGATGGCTTTTTCAGCATTCGAGACCTGCCTTTCGGAGAGTATAGACTGCATATCAGTCATGTCGGCTACTCTGTGGAGGACGTCAGCATCGCTTTTCATGATACTGAAGTTTCGCCGATAGTAGTGCGCTTGTCAAGCCGGCCTATCGAATTGGCGGAACTCCTGGTCGAGCGCGAGATGCTGGTCGGCAGGGAACATGGTATCAGTCAGATTCCGGGTTCGTCGCATGTGATTAGCCGAGCGACGCTGCAGCATCACAGTTATAACGACATCAATCGCGCGCTCCGTGACGTTCCGGGACTCAATATTCAAGAGGAAGAGGGCTTCGGACTCAGACCGAATATCGGCATGCGCGGAACCGTCGTCGAGCGAAGCCAGAAAATATCCCTCATGGAAGATGGTGTACTTATCGCACCTGCCCCATACGCCGCACCGGCTGCGTACTACTTCCCTACCGTTGGCCGTATGGAGAGCATCGAGGTTCGAAAAGGTTCGAGTCAGATCAAATACGGACCCTACACGACAGGTGGAGCGCTCAATCTCATTTCAACTCGTATCCCGAGCTCCTTCGATGCCCGGGTCAATCTTTCCGCCGGTGATTACCGGACGAGAACCATTCATGCCAGTGCAGGCGATTCGTACAGGAATCTTGCCTTCGTGGCAGAAACCTATCACGCAGGCAGCGATGGCTTCAAGCAACTCGACAACAACAGCGCCACCGGTTTCGACAAGAAGGATTACATGGCCAAAATTCGCTTCAACACGGATGCCGATGCGGCTGTATATCAGGATGTCGTACTCAAACTGAGCCAGACGGATGAGTCGTCGGATGAAACCTACCTCGGTTTGACGGACAGCGATTTCGCTCGCACTCCTTACAGACGCTACGCCGCGTCCCAGAAGGATCAGATGAAAACCGCTCATTCGCAGTATCAACTTCGGCATTTCATCCGTCCTGCAAGTTTTCTCGACATTAGCACGACGGCGTACAGGAATAATTTCACGAGAAACTGGTACAAACTGGATAAAGTGCTCGCTTTTCCGGATGGAAAAACGGCATCCATCGCCGCTGTCCTGGATGACCCGGAAAGCCATTCGACAGAATACGATATACTGACCGGCTCGGTAGACCGCAGCCATAATGCATTGAGCGTGAAAGCCAACAACCGCGAATACTATGCGCAAGGCATTCAATCCATCATCGGGATGCAATGGCATCAGCATAACCTGGCGCATGAACTTGAACTGGGCCTGCGCTACCACCGAGATCAGGAAGACCGCTTCCAATGGGAAGACGCGTATGCCATGAACAGTGGGATCATGCAGTTGCTCGCAACCGGAACTCCGGGGACCGAAAGCAATCGCATCAATCAAGCGACCGCTCTCGCTGCATTCCTTCAATACCGCATAACAATTGGTCGACTTGCAGTTACTCCGGGTCTACGGTACGAAGACATCCGTCTCGAGCAGTGGGATTATGGCAAAACCGATCCCGTCCGCAGCGGTTCGGAGTTGAGAAAAAGTGAGAACACCGTCAGCTCCTTCATACCCGGATTTGGTATCAACTACAGCTTCAGCCACACACTCAATGCATTTTTAGGGGTTCACAAAGGCTTTTCCCCGCCCGGATTCAAGGAAGGAGCGATGCCCGAGCAAAGTGTGAGTTATGAAATCGGTTCCCGATTCCACAGACAGGCCACGAATATACAGGCCGTGCTGTTTTTCAATGATTACAGCAATCTGCTCGGCGTGGACTTAGCGGCAGGCGGAGGTATGGGTAGCGGCGACCTGTTCAACGGTGGTGCGGCCGAGGTCAAAGGTCTGGAACTGACTGCACGACATTACATTCTCATCAAGCCTGGTCCACAGCATGTCGCTATTCCGTTGCGCTTTTCGTACACGTACACCGACGCACGATTCCGCAGTGATTTCAGAAGCGATTACGCTGATTGGGGCGAAGTGTATAGCAACTTCGAACTTCCGTATATCGCACGGCATCAACTCAGTGCCGGAGCAGGCATTGAATTCGACCGATGGAGTCTCGATATCAGCGCTCGTTATGTAGGGGCAATGCGCACGAAGGCAGGCATCGGTGCGTTGCTCGACAGGTACAGCACCGAAACTCAACTGGTGTTGGATGGTGTAGCGGATTGTCGCCTGACGCGCTCAGTACGATTGTTCTTCGCTGTGCGCAATATCACTGATCAGGTGTATATCGTGGCACGGCGTCCTGCCGGCGCCCGACCAGGTATGCCGCGTACGCTTTTGCTCGGACTGCAGACGAATATCTGAGATGCTCATCCAGTCGGCTCACTCAGTGTTAGCAGAGATTCCGGCCTATCATCCTGCAAATTGTCGACTGGCAATGTGAACCAAAACGTACTGCCACGATTCATGGCACTCTCCGCACCGACGCTTCCTCCGAGGCGCGTAACGATACGCCGGACAATGGACAGTCCCAGCCCGTGTCCCTTCGTTTGCACTTGGTGAGGTCGCGTGAACGGCGTAAAGAGTCGGCGACGTTGTTCATCGGTCAAACCGGGGCCATTGTCGCGCACCCAGAATCGGATGTGGCGAGCTTGCGTGTTTTCAACCTCAGCGTGTAGCGAATAATCCGAGCCCAGCACTACTCTTGGAACTATACCCTGCTCGGGGTTTCCACCGTATTTCAGTGCATTGCTGATGTAATTGACCCACACATGCTCTATCCACGCGGCGTTTCCTCTCGCGACCGGCCACTCCGGCGCAATGATCAATTCCGCGTTGACTTCCTGAATGAGGCGGCTCAATCGCGTTTGCGCTTCCCGAACGATTGCTCCCATATCGAGGGTTTCAGCCGGGATTTCCTCTAAGCCGCGGATTCGAGCAAGCAAGAGCAAGGAATCGATGATACCACTCATTCTATGTCCTGCTTGGATCAACTCGTCGAGTTGATCCAAGACGGTTTCGCGCGGGAGTTCGTCGAAGCATTCCTGGAGTAGGTCGGCAATACCGATGACGACGGAAACGGGGTTTCGCAAATCATGCGCTACGGAATGCGCAAATGCATCCAGGTCGGCATTGCTGGCTTCGAGTTCAGCGTTGTAGTGCAGCATTTTCGTTTCCGCTTCTTTCGCCCGGTGATCTTACCACGTCGATCATGTATGGAAGACATGCTCAGATCCACCCACCGGGTCGATTGGATTTCAACCTCTATCTCAGCATTCGACAGGCCGCTGAAACGCAGCAAGAGTTTGTCCCACGGTGGCGGTGCGCCTGCTGCGGGTTGTCCGACTACATCGTTGGCATCGCATCCGATCATGAATTCCGCTGCCGGATTGACGTCTAAAAAACGATTCTCCGCGTCGAGTACCAACACACCGTCGGACATGCGTTCGATCAACGATTCTCGTGCTATGGGGACAATATCGAACAAGCGATCTCGATATATTCCGTACGACATTGCGACGCCCATGAAAATGAAAGCGATTGGTGTAAGGTCTTGCCCATGCCATGGACTAAATCCAAGCAAATACAACATGTTGTTCATCCATGGCAATGAAATTCCGAACAGCAACCAAGCAGCTTGACGTCTGTAGAGTTGCATGGACCGGAGTACGGTCCGCACCAACATGATCGTGCCGAGCAGCATGAACAAGTACGAATAGATCGCGATAATCCAGACGACAATGCCATGTCCATACAGCAATAATTTGTGCGTCCCGATAGTAATCGGTGTAAGTGTGTGCCAGACCAGTCCGTGTAGTTCATTGCTCAGTACAAGCAGCAAGGATACCAACGGGATAATCCAAATCGAAATACGAAGGAAACGAGGTGGTATTGCGGCGGGACGACCGTATTGCATCGCGAAGAGCAACCAGAGTGGGCCAACGCTTACTACACCGAAATACGAGATTTTCGACCAGAGAATCTTGGCGTCGACATTCTGAATACCGTAATCGAACGCACCCGACATTGCCCACAACGCACCGGCGAGCAGCATGAGAGCGAATTCTCTGCTTCCAGGAGTGCGCCGTTTCGATAGTATAAATATCGCTACGATGATGGCCAGCAGAGATGCTGAAGCCGAGAGCAGAATGTATGAGATAGCATGGTAGCTCATCAGCAGATTCGGTACGACTCCTTTGTTCTTTGCATTGACGTGTTCAACACAGCATGGTTTTCAGGTAAGCGTTATACGAGTCGAAACAGTAGCATGATGAAACAGTGAAATGTACAGACGTTTGTTACAATTTATCCGTTGTCTACTCGTTCACGGTCAGGCGCGAGATGAGTTGTGCGAAAAAAATGCCGATAATTTCAATACACATCGATGCACCATCGATACAGCAACATACCGATGCACCACGTCGTGCGCAATGCGAATATGACGAACCGGCGATGAGCATGCCTTCACCAAGGTCGTGAGCAGTCCGCGATTGACGTATGCTCATAGCATCGATACTTCTCGGCAAAGTATATGAACGGTTGTGTTTCGCAATCACCGCATTCAATTGTCAAAACACGAGCATTATTTCCTCAACGGTTTTTCTTGTAATATTCGGCACGGTCGCGTCACAACTCGGATAACCGACTGGTAGTAGTACAAAGGGGCTTTCGCTTCGCGGTCTTTCGAGTATATCGTTGAGGAAGTTCATCGGATTCGGAGTATGCGTCAACGTGGCCAAACCTGCATGGTGCAAAGCCGAGATCAGAATTCCTGTCGCGATTCCGACTGATTCCGTAACATAGTAATGCTTTGTATGCATCGGAGTGCCACGTAGTGTATTGACTCCTGCATGCTCGTAGTTGATCTTGAATACGACGATAATCCACGGAGCGATGTCGAGATATTCTTTACGGTGGTTCGTGCCAAGCGGTGCCAGCGCCTGTTTCCACTCCGAAGGGAAACGGCTCTCGTAATTCTGGCGCTCTTCATGTTCAACCGCGATGCGGATTTTTCGCTTGATCGACGCATCCCCAACGACGATGAAACGCCATGGTTGCCGATTCGCTCCTGAAGGGGCGGTTCCGGCGGCACGAATGCAATCGGTGATGATATCGAGTGAGACCGGCTCGGGTGAAAAATGTCGTACCGATCGTCTTTTTTGCATATGCTCGAAAAACTGTCGCGCATTTCGAGCCTGTACATCGGCATCGAGACGTGTGAAGTTCAGGGGCTGAAATGGATCACTCATGAATGGCTCCATTGTTACAGGCTAATCGCCGAAACTGATACCGAGGTCGCGCGCCGTGATAACGGTGTCGCTGTTCAGTGGTACGACTTTCATTCTCTTTGTGGCTTTCGCCAGTGGGACATAGCGTACAACAGGCGGATCGAGCGCAACCATGATTCCATTATGTCCTTCTTCGATTGCACGCACGGCAGCAGCGCCAAAACGCAGGGAAAGCAAGCGGTCGAACGTGGTAGGAGTCCCACCTCGCTGCAGATGACCGAGCACGACATGTCGTGTTTCCTGGCCAGTCATTTCCTGAAGCTGGTGAGCAACGGTTTCACCAATGCCGCCAAGACGTTCGGCACGTCCGATTTCGCGTGCAGCAACGGTATGTTCGCCACCGACTGGCCGAGCACCCTCGGCAACCACTATGATGGAGAACTTTCTGCCGGACCTTCGTCGTTCACGAGTTTTCTCCGCGACGATCTCTATGTCGTATGGGATCTCGGGAATGAGAATTGCGTCGGCTGTACCGGCAACACCGGCGTTCAGTGCAATCCATCCAGCGTAACGACCCATGACTTCCACTACCATGATTCGACGATGCGCTTCTGCAGTGGAGTGCAAGCGGTCGAGACATTCCGTGGCGAATGAAACCGCCGTATCGAAACCGAATGTAGCGATTGTTTCGTCGAGGTCGTTGTCGATGGTTTTGGGTACACCGATAATACGTAATCCCTTTTCGTACAATGCTTGTGCGATACTGAGCGAACCATCTCCTCCTATGGCCACCACGGCGTCGATGCCATGTTTTTTGCAAGCTTGCACGATATCGCTTGATCTGTCGCGCAACGTCACGGTACCGTCCCGGGCGATGACGGGGAATTCCAGCGGATTTCCCTTGTTCGTTGTTCCCAGAATAGTCCCTCCCAGATGCGTAATGCCGCGAACGGATTCCTGCGTAAGTGGAACAAGCCCGCCATCGGGAAATTCCTCGGGCATGAGCAAGCCATTGTAGCCATCGCGAATTCCGACCACCTCCCATCCACGCTGAATGGAGCAGATAGTCACGGAACGAATGACGGCATTCAAACCGGGTGCATCGCCGCCTCCCGTGTTGATGGCGATGCGGCGTATCCTGGGCGTCTTGCTTTCTTTGTGTTTCAATGTTGTCGTTTTCTTTTTGTCGCGAGACATGATTCTTGTCGATGGATTGTTATTGAATGAAGCGTGTGCCGATGCTTCGCCGAGCTTTCGAAGTTCATGCTGATTTACATACAAAGTAGTCTCTTGATCCGGATTGTATGTGAACAACGATACATGAAAAGTACAAGGATATACAGTAAATGTGAAATACCGACGATTTACGAACAACCCGAACAAGCGCAACATGCGGTGTGTGATCAATCACAGAAACGTTATCCAGGGATTGGAGATATTGCCGGAATCGAATTCCGTGCCTGCTTGTTCGTCGCTGCATGAGGCGGCTACGCGAAGCGGGTAGACAAATGGCGATAATATTTGATACTTCAACACTTCAGGAGCTTGCCGAACTTCAATGTTTCAAGAGCTTGCGAGATGCGGCGGCCTCAACTCGTACCCTGTGTTTCCTCGCTGCGCAGCATACCGAGCAATTCAACGAAGGAACTCGTCTGCAGAATTCGATCCAAGGTTTTCTCATTTCTGAAGGTTCGAGCAATATCCGCTAGGAGTTGCAACTGAAGTTGAAAATCATCGCGGGGAGTCAATACCAGCAGTATGACATTCGCGGGGACGCCGTCAGGAGCGTCAAAGTCCACTCCCTGTCGAGTAATTCCCAAGGCTATCGCCGGTGTCGTCAGCCCTTCGATTCTTGCATGTGGAATAGCCACTTTATTGCCAATGCCGGTTGCCATGCTTCGTTCGCGCTCGATGACTGCATGTTCGATAGTGGATGCTTCGAAACCGACAATCGGTGCGATGCTTTGCGATAACTCCCGTATCACCTCGTCCTTGTCCAAACCGTCGAGATTCGCGATGTAGCTACGCGATGACAAAAAGTCGATCAAGCGAGGTGGTCGTTTGTGCCGCATAACACGCTGCATGAGAGGACCAGCGACGATGGACGTGACAATGGCCATGATGATCAGCGCGACGAACATTTCTTCCTGTATCAATCCTGCTTCGAGCGCGAGCAATGCCAGAATGATCTCCATCGCACCACGCGCGTTCGTTGCCATGCCGATGGTCAGCGAGTCTCGTTTTGTGAAGCCGATAATTTTGCACGCGATATGACTTCCAAGTAGTTTGCCGACTGTAGCGATCACGAGAACCAATACAATAAGGAACGGATTGAAGTTATCAAGAATATTGATACGCAGTCCAATCGATGCGAAGAACAGGGGAGCGAAGATGAAAGAGATGAAATGATCAAGTATATGTCGCGTTTTCTCGCGCAAGTGTTTGGAATCACCGAGCGCAACTCCGAACATGAAAGCTCCAAGAATCGAATGAATCCCGATCCATTCCGTGAAGGATGCGGCAAGCAGCCCTCCGATGACCGCGAAGCCTAGAACACCACCCGGCCAACTTGTATACGCCTGAATTCGTGGCAATGCCGCATTAACCAAAAAACGACCGAGCGTCAACATGAGCAGGGTGAAGCCGATGGTCATACCTATGGTCATGCCAATGCTCATGGATTGTGCAGCGGTGGTATGGAGCAAGCCGAGTATTACTGCGAACAAAAGCCAACCCACCAGATCATTGATAACGGCTACGGAAATCAGAATCATTCCGAGATCCGACCTGTACATATTCAAGTCGATCAGGATTTTGGCTATCACCGGGAGTGCTGTGATGGAAAGAGCAGTTCCCAGAAACAGTGCAAAGTAGACAGGATTCGCGCTTTCGTGCGCGCCGAATGTAACTGGGAAAAAATATGCGCAGAGAAATCCGATCGCGAATGGGATCAGCATGCCGAAAGTGCTGATCACCATCGAAGCGCGTCCCTGCCGTAGAATGGTCGAGAGATCAACCTCAATACCGGCAACCATCAGAAATAGTGTGATTCCGAGACTGGTTACTGCCTGCAGCCCTATTTGGAAGCCTTCGGATTCCGGAAACAATGCGGAAAAAAGATCGGGGGACAGCGCTCCCAATATAGTTGGTCCAAGCAGGATTCCAGCCATAAGTTCTCCGAGGACGGCCGGAAAGTTCATGGAACGAGCCAACTCTCCAAAGACACGAGCAGCGAGCAGAAGCACACCGAGGGCAAGAAAAAACGTTGTCAGTTCGCTATGATCCATGAAAAAGATTATTCATTGCGTCAATAGGATTGCGGTCGGAAAAAGAGTATCCCGCATGGAATGCGGCCCATAACAGTCTCTGTCGGATGCGTCAGAAATCTGTCCCATAACGTCAACGCTCTTGCGGGAGCGGGAAACACGACCAAGTCGGCATTCGTTTTTCTTGCGTAATCGACAAGCGCCAAGCCCTCTCCGATTTCATCGAGCACCTCGACACGTATCTCGATATCCCCGAAATCGAACACCGATAGATAATCGATCAGTGCTTGACGATGCTCGAAGTTCAACGTCTCGCGCTCCTGATGGGACACGTATCTTGCAGCAAAACGACTCATGAATCCGGAATCCTCGACAAGCGTGAAGCGAGTCATATCGACTTCGGAGAACAGTTCCTTAAGAAACGCCAGCATCATCGCGGTTTCATTATCCATCCTAATACTAACGACGACATTTCTGAATTTCGGTGCCGATGTGACGTGGACCGGAACCAGCAGCACGGAACACATGGCGCGGCGAACGATCTTTCGTGCGACGCTCCCGACGAGCTTCTGAAATACCGACTCCTGCTCAAGCGCCCCGGTGACGAGCAACTTCGCACGAAATTCGGTTGCTGCATGCAGAAGAGCATCCTCGGGAGAACCGGATCGAATGAGTACTTCATGCGTGCATGTGATATTTATGCTCGCCAGCAACGACTGCAACTTCTCCTTCGTTTCGGTGGTGTCTTCGCCGACATGCACGAAGATCACGCTGGCATTGAGACAGTCGGCGAAGCGGCAGGCGGTCAATGCGATGGATGGTGCATGGGGTGACAAGGCTAGACCCGCCAGGATGACATTGGATCGATTCGACACGAGGGGACCCTCCACGGATGATGATGATAACCCGATACACGAAAAGTACTATACTGATTCATGACGGACAACATTGCGCAAACGACGAAACCCGCACACTGGGATGTGTTTGCAGGAAGCTGTGACAATACCTACATTATTCTTTTAGACTCAACAGATTCCTCACTAGAACAACAGTGGCTATGACAGACTACCCGAAACATCTGTACATGATAATCTTCCCGATGAATGCCCTCGTAGCATCGCAACTGGAGCCGGCGGCTTTCGCGCAGCATTATACCATAGGCAGCGCTCGTCATTTCCGCGGGAAGGTTGTTTTCGCAGAGATCGACATTGACTTTCGCGATCCGTATTTCCGTATCGATGAATACCTCGAAGCCACGGTGCCGCACGAAGACGGAAGTCCGAAACGTACGAAGTTCATTTGTTCGTATCGCGTTCTCGAGCACGTTCCCTTCAGCGTGATAAAGAAAATGTACCTCGTGACTGTCAACGGAAAATCGCTTGAGCTATCGCCTGCGCAGTACACTGCGGAGAACGAGCCGGGCTTGATACGCATCTTCCAGGAAATCACACCGGTTTCCAATCTCATCGCTTCTCAGTTGGATCAGCGGAGTTTCGGTGCGTACATCACTTCCGATGTCGCCAAAGGTGCCAGGCAAATCTGTTTCACACAAATTGATCTTAATATTGAAGAGTTCCTCGCCGAGAGCAGAAATCGCGAAATCATCGTGTCGCCAATTCCAGACAGCAATCCGTATCGTTTGCTGGATTGCCTTCTGGAACTCCAGTCGAACAAGGACAAACCCGTCAAGACCATAAGCCTGTCTTCAGTTTTGCACAACATTTCCTATCGCGTCCTCAGGCACGGATTCTGGTTCTTCAACACCGACGGTGACATGCTCTTCTTCCCTGTTCCCAGCACACATGATTTGGAGACGATACACTACGAATGGTGGAAAAGCGCTCGTTGATAGTTGATATTGCCATTATTCCGGACCGCAATGAACCGGCCCGGTTTTTTACCGAAACTGGGAGAGGTAAACGCCGATATACACCTGGCGCGTTGTTTTCTTACCCTGCAAGCGTACGGTCGACATAGATGGCGAGCTTGCCCAATGACGTTACGTAGCTGCCGAATTCGTTGTCATACCATCCGAAAATCTTGGCATGCGTCACGGGTACATGTAAGGGCTGATCACTCTCGACGCCGGAAGCACGGAGAATATCTGCCGGTACCTCGATGAATCCCGTGCGAGTATGTGTATCATGCCCTTCGATGACTGCGGCGGCAGGAACGCCCAGCAGGTCCGCGGATACGTTTTGCTGCTCGCTGAATACCAGCAGATCTTTCTGAGGACCCTCCGCAGCACGCCGATATAATCCATTGATGAATGCTCGGTTGATCGTTGGGACTCCTTTGTCGTTCAATGGCGAATGGAAGGTGATGTTCAGATTGATCAAAGAGACAGTGGTCGTTGGTATACGCACCGAGTCCGCCATGAACCCGACACGCTTGATCTCGGGCAGCACTTGCTCCAGCGCTTTTGCCGCACCGGTAGAGGAAAGAATGATGTTGTTAAATACCGAGCGAGTCTTTCGGAGATCCGACGCAGCACTTTTAGGAACCGCATCCAAAACGCTCTGCGAGTTGGTTGCCGCATGAATGGATGAAAGCGATGCTGTGAGAATACGTGCTGTTTCTTCCGTTTCCAACAGTGGTTTGATCATATGCGCCAGTCCGGTAGTCGTACACGAGGCTGCCGATATCATTGTGTGCTTTCGAGCATCGAATTGTGTATGGTTGATACCGAAGATCAGCATTGTACTGTCGTCCGGCATAGACGCAGCTTTGTCCTTGATTTTAAACGGCGCACTGGCCAGTACTACGCGAGCACCTGCAGCTAAATGTCCGCGTATGCTGCCTTTCGCGTCATCCATAGCGAGAGTGGGGTCGAGATATGCACCGGTTGCGTCGACGACGATCTGCACGCCATATTTCTTCCAATTGATATCCTTCGGATTGCGTGACTGCCGCAACACGCGTACCGGCAATCCGTGAATTTCCAGTAAACCTTCCTGTGCATCGATGATTCGTATGTCCTTTTTTCCGGAGAGACCGAAAAGAAAGCTCTCCATGGGACCGTACGTAGAATCCGTGCCAATCTGATGCACAAGATCTTTGAAACTTCGACCGACATCACGTCCCGTGTTGATGACGATACCGTCAAAATGCTTCGCATGGATAAAATACCAGAGAAGCATCTTGCCTATACGGCCAAGACCATTGATTCCGAGAACGTTATTCTGACGGGCCTCGATTGTCATACAATCCTCCTGTTAGGGCAGTTGGAGTTTTTCATAAGAGATCGGGTATGTCCCCTCGTAGATAGCGCCGAGTCGACCGTCGATAGCCAACGCATCCCCGGCACTCAATGTTGTTGAACCTATTGTACAAGTTTTCGCTTCCTCGTCGACGATCATGTCACGGCAGTCGACAACGCACGTCTTACGTAAGCGCACCGCCGTCACGGCAGCGTGCGAAGCCGCGCCGCCTCGCGCGGTGAGGAGACCATCACATTCGAATATCATCCCGATGTCGTCCGGAACCGTATCCGGGCGTACCAGAACCATGTGACGGTCCGAGTACAATGCACGGTAGTATGTTAAATCGTCCAGGTCGAAACACAGGACACCGTTCATCGCACCGCCGCCAATCCCCAGTCCCATTCCGAGCAGCCGCAACGCATCCGACGCGCAATCGAACACGGCGATCTCACTTTCGTGAAGCAATGCTTGATCCCTTGTCTGAAGAATGTGCAAGTCCTTTGCTTGAGAAGTTTCGAAAGTGAATTCGATTTCCTGATGCGAAAAGTCGCGTTCATTCACGAGTTCGTGCGCGAAACGGTACAGCTCGGCATAAATTTCCGGAAATTTCGATTCGAGAGACATCTCCTGTATATTTTTCGAGCGAAGGCGCTGCTGTTCGGAAATGGGAAGCACGTGCACCAATCCCCCTACAATATCCTCACCCTGACTGCAGATAGTGAAGTCTCCATACAGTGAAATTCCGTGATCGCGTATGTAGGGATCGCGCGTGAACAGCACGCCTGTCCCGGAATCGTAGTTGAGATTTCCCAGAACCATGCTCTGTATGACTACCGCCGTTCCCCACTCCTCCGCAATGCGCAACTTGTTTCTGTATACGCGCGCCCGATCCGTGTACCACGAATCCAATACGGATAGAATAGCTTGTATGAGCTGTTGAAATGGTTCGTCAACGATGTGGACATCATTATCCAACAAAACTTGTTTGTAGGTGAACGCGATAGTCCTCATCTGTTCTGGAGTAAACAGGATTTTCTGCGTCACCCCGTACTCCTCCTTGTAATGCATCATGATACCGTCGAATGCATCACGTTCGATGCCGTACGCCATTCCCCAGCCTTGCAGGAATCGGCGGTAACAGTCCCACGATGTCCATCCGTAATTCGGACGCGTACTGAGTCTCTCGACGATTTCATCGTTCATACCGACATTGAGAAACGTGTTCATCGCGCCTGGTATTGAGATAGCGGCACCGGAGCGAACGGAAAGCAATAACGGATTATCTGGGTCGCCGTAACGTTTACCCGTAACATCTTCGAGATCGCGAAGGCGACCCCTGATGATGGAATGAATTTCCGCTTTCATATCCGGATGTCGTGTCAGAGCAGAGCGGCGTCGGAACAGCTCGGTTGTCAGAACAAAGCCCGGGGGTACGGGAAATCCCAAACCCATCAGACGTTTCAGGTAATACCCTTTCGCACCCAGGAACACCGGATTGTCAATATCCGTGTTCTCCTGGTACAGACGGGTCGAAATCAACCGCGAATCATACGTCATCGCATGCTGTATGATATCGGCTGGCAAATGTCGTACCATCTCGTTCAGCGAAGCAATGACTGAAGCGATGAAACTGTCCAGTTGTGGGACGGGGAATGTGCCGGCAATCAGATCCCGATAGAATTGCTCCGAGCGAGCATGCACTTGTTGATCAACATCCGCATTGTTCGCGATACCCGGTTGTTCCTTTCCGGACGAGTGAATGATACGCGTCAGCAAGGTGTCATGCGGATGGATGAAATTCTCGGCGATAATTCCCTTCACATTGCCGCTCATGAAATGAAATAAATTCATGAACTGGTAGATGGAAAAACTCGTCGTCGTCAGACTGTAGCGGAACATCTCGAGCGTCGAGGTGAATCCCTCGTCCGACAAACCCTCGATGGCCAAACTCTCCGTCAGATACTTCAGAATACGGTAGATACGCTGCAACGTGGAAGCCGTGATGTATCTCAAGTTGGTATCCGACACCATACGTTCGATCATCAACGATGCGAGCGCTTCGAAGCGGAAGGTTAGTCCGAGCGCTTGGAATTTCGGTTCCAAATATCGCCCATACATGGATGGGATGCCTGCAGCAATGTGCCGCTTGTAGTAAATATCCTCGATTCCGGAGGTCTGTTCGGGGTCCAGAATGACGTTGCGCAAGCGACGTATGGATTCGAGAACCCAGGTGAGAATCCGCTCGGCGTCGTCTTCGACCAGCATACGTTCGAAATCCTCGATATCCACGCGGCGAAACACGTGTAGTTTCTCCATGTGCGGCACTATGCCGTGAATGTCGATCGTGTATTTCTCGGAGAGCAGTTGCTTGATCCGGATAAGATGCCGAACTCGGGTGCGCTGCACACCATCGATATCTCCCATACCATCCATCACTGCCTCGATGTGTTGTATCGGCTGTGTCGACAACAACTCGGGTGGGAGTTGCAGCGTTGCACACAGCCCCCGCACGGCCGCGTGGACGGACGCATACCACTTTCCGTCAGCATTCAGATCGGTGATGACGTCCGAAGGCAGGAATTGCGCCAGCGATTCCGTCGTGCCATCAAACCAATACCGTAGAATAGCATCCACCAGAGTAATGTGGAGATTATTACTTTCGGCATGCACTTGCTTACGTAAAAAGTGAATCAGTCTATCATGCCTCTGCGATAATTCGTCAATGACAGTACTCGTGTCACGCAACTCTCCTTCAGCACCGATTTCGTTGAAATACACCGGGAACATCACTGCAAGCTGTTTGACCAGATAATACACGGGACCGATGTCCGAATTAAGCAAAGCCGTAACATCGCGCTGGAACAAGTCGGTGTCTGAAATGAACACACCGTGCAGCTTCATCGAGATGATAAGCGCCGAGAGTAAACGATGCCATGATGCAGGCTGCAATTCGATCAAAGCAAGCCATACCCTGATACCGTGAACGTGGTTTCTGTCAACATTGACTTGCCATTCTTCCGTCACGCCAGACAACTCCGGTTTTACGAAACCGAAATCCACCAAATGGTCGATGAATGCATCGATGAGCCGTTGCGAATTTGCGGCGTGAACTTCACGCCCGAGAGTGAGAATGCAATCCAAGACGCTGTGCATGTGGGAATCACGCAGCTCGACGAAAATACCGAAGATGCGATTCAGGAAGTCCTGAAACTCGCTCTCGTCGCATTCCTGCCGCAATGTTTTCAGGGCACGATTCACATCCCAGAGTAACTGTTCACGCGAACCGTCCATACCCGGAAGGTGAATTATCAAAAACAGATACGATATCCGTTCAAGTGTTGTACCGAACAGTTCGGATGCCTCGATAAGTCGTTGCGCGACAGCTTGGTAATCCGCTGCTTTCAACAGATCATCCCAATCGTCCGCATTTTCAAGAATGGTCCTCTGCTCATCGAAGAACGGTTTCCCGGCGAAGGAAATAACAGCTTCCTGTGGAGACGAGAACAACGGCTGTCTCGAAACGAGCCAGCTCTCGATCGGTGCCTCCTGCTGCCAGTATTTCAGGGAGGTTGTCAGCGACTTCTTTAGTAATTCCGTCAGCAGAGGCCGCCAAGAAGGCTCCTTCGGAATTGATGTAAGGATATGACGAAGCAGAGTCGAGGAGAGGACTCGGAGTTTGTCGTCGCGGTTTACAACCTCCTTCAGTAATTCCAATGCACGAGCAAAGACGGCGTGAAATCCGGAGTGGTCCTCTTGCTCGTACAACTGCTCGATGAACTCAAGCAGGGTTTGCAATGTGCGCTTGCGCAGGGGAAGTGAGTATTCCGGCGAGAAAAGCGTCGAACATGTGTCAAGCATGGAAACGAACAATTCCTCTGCATCTTCTTGTTGCGCGTGAAACCAGAGATCCTGCAACAACATTTGTCGCAAGGATTCCACGACGGTATCACGGTTCGGGTATCGGTGATGATACTCCTCGAGAAATTGTCGGACCCGTTTGTGAATGCCGTAATGACCCGAAGTGACATCAAGCAATCGCTGATGTGACTCGGGAACACTCAGACTTTCGGATCGAGTCTTTTCTAAATTGACTCTCAACGCAGCAGATTCAAATCTATCGGATTTGCTCATTCCGATTTCAGCTCCAACATTCCATGATTTGCAAGCACCATGCCGGAGTATTTCTCCGGCGAAATTCGTTGGATTTCCCTAACGAATGTAGGAATTTATTCGATGCCATTCCATTCGCACGATACTGCGGAGATGCGATTAGGCATAGGGAGAATGCCTGAAGTGTTTTCTGATGAATCTCATCGTGCATGCATTCGTCATGGTGCGCAAAGGCGGACGAAGTTCTGTTTTTCCGGTCTCACTTCGTCGAAAAGTCCGACTCCGACCCCGATTTCGACCGACTAAGCAGCAAGTGGAGAGCGGGAAGGAGTTGTGGGCGATTCATGAAGCACCCCCCCGTTGCGGGTCGAACTATGGGAGGACGGTCTGGCGGATCAATTCAAGGACTGCGGAGATATTTATTCGCCTCCTGTCACCCTGAATCCCTTTTTTCTGAAGTACTGAACTGCGACGCTGCGATGATCGCCCTGAATCTCTATGCTATTGTCTTTCACCGTTCCTCCCGAACCACAGCGACTCTTGAGTTCGCGTGCGAAACTACGCAGGTCTTCTTCGGTATGGAAAAACCCTTTGATGAGCGTCACGCCTTTGCCCTTGCGACCCTTTTTTTCCAATTGCACATGTAGCTTGACAAGCGATGTGGCTCTATCTTCACAAGCATTCTCTACATGCTGTTCTTTCTCTTCACCCGCATCGGGAAACAATGCACGTACATCGGCAAGGTCGCTTATTCTGTGTCTACTCATTTGCTTTTCATCCGCGGTGCTTGTACATGCACAACGTAGTATGATTGCGCTTGGTACGCAAATTCCATGAACTCACGCAATCCTCACGGAATCACAATTTCATTCTGACGATTCGCAAACACTGCGATGCGATATTTCCATACCCACCTTCAAGAGCGAAAAGACGGGGTGGTGTTAATCAGTGTACCTACCATCGCGGCACCCACCTCCGCACACCACCCCCGTTTTTACGATGCAGCTTTCTTTCTCTTTCCGTAACTTCTTATGGTATGAACGCTTCATTCAAGTTTTGCATGCTGCTGGCTCTCTGCTGCTCGAGCGCATTCGCACAGCAGCATCCGTTCAATCGATTTGACGAAGCATGGGGACTGCCTGTTGCGCCAGTACACAGCATTGTACAGGATCATCGGGGTTTTCTTTGGATTTCATTCGAAAATCATAGTGTTGCACGCTTCGATGGGCGCGAAATCAAGTACCTCTCAACAGCGGCTTCGCACATACCTCCGGATGTTTTCGCACTTGCAGCCGATGGCATGCATAGCCTGTTCGCAGGCGGGGCGTTCGGTGTGCGCTGTCTCCGATTACTCGATCACGGTATGGAATACCCGGACACAGCTCTCAATGTCGCCTTGAGTGAAATACCAGGACCGGTACGGGAATTGTACATGAACTCGGCGTTCGAACTGTACATTCGAACTCCCAAGCAGGCATGGCTCTTCAACGTCCGGGACACGACACTTACAAGCAGCGGCATTCTGCCCGCTCGACACGCATTCTTACAGTCCATGTTTCCGGAATTGGAACTCCGTAGCATGTCTCGAGGCTGTACCGATCGCATCTGGCTCGCTACACCTCGTGGACTCGTGTTGAAAGAAGACGCTGCTACGGAACTGTTCGATGCATCCAACGGACTCCCGGTTGAGAATGTTCGTACTGTTTACCGCGACGACGAGGGAAATGTTTGGGTGGGTACTTCGGAGGGTCTGTTCAAGCACACGCCGAAGCGTATTGTGAATTACCTTCCAGGGCGGGAACTCGCGCCGGATGCCGAAGGTGTGAGCAGCATATTGGAAACCATGAATCGCACAGTGTGGATCGGCACTATTGGTGGTGGGTTGACACGCCTGTTCGACGGTGCAACCCGAACGTTTCGCGTTCGTGATGGTTTGCCTTCCGATACGATCACATCGCTGATGGAACTCCCGACCGGCGACGTCCTCATTGCGACGACAAATGGAGTTGCATTGTACGTGGACAAGCGCATCGAATCACTCGCGAATCGTCTGGAACTACCCGATCCCCATGTCACGGTACTTTTCCAAGCAAGTGACAGACGATTCTGGGTTGCAACCAGAAAAGGCCTTCTGAGTTGGGACGGCACGAATGTTCGCGTGTATACGTCACGCGATGGATTACCTTCGGATCACGTTACCGCTCTGGTTGAAGATGCGATGGGCTTTCTCTGGGTTGGCACGAATAACGGTGTAGCGAGAATCAACCTCGCGTCAGGATATACGTATAGCGCTGATGGCTTGCAGGATGTGAATGTCAGTGCATTGTACATTGATGCCGAGCATAGGATCTGGGCTGGAACGGTCGGTTCGGGAGTAATCATAAATCGATATCGCGCGTTGACGGTCGACGACGGCTTTGACGCCATGTTAACGCAGTTCATTGTCGAAGACGAACACGGAACCGTGTATATCGGAAGCAACAATGGAGTATACGCCATTGAACGCGATAATATTCGATTGTTTCTCAAAGAGCGTCAGCCGAGAATCATTTCTGGTGTGCTGCCATCCGTTGCGTTGGCTTCCCTGCGTTCAGTTGCCCTGTTCAGTATCGGAAGCGGCATGGGCCTCGCGGGTAATGAGATGCAAACAGGCGCGGTGTTCCGAGATGCTTCCGGAAGACTGTGGTTCGGGACGCGTAACGGTGCTTCGTGCTATACGCCAACCCCGCCGAGACTGCTTCGCTCCGGAGCTATTCCAGGTTGTCCACAAACCATTGATGCACCAACGCCTCGACGTCGAATCATTCTGACCGAAGTGTGTATCAACGATACGTGTACTGCGGTGGGCAATTATTACGAACTGGGTCCCCGTGATTACATATTTCGGGTTCGTTGCACAGTTCCGACTTTCCGCAATCCCGGCAGCGTGCTGTTTCACTACAGGATGGAAGGTCTGGAATACACTTGGCACAAATCCTACGACGGCCGCATGTCGTATTCAAACTTACCCCCGGGCACGTATCGCTTGATCGTGCGTGCATCGCTGGGAGAAGGATTGTGGACAAGGCACCATGAAGTACTTCGGGTTTCCGTACGAGCACCGTTTTACCGAACAAGCGGTTTCATTCTGTTCGCCTTCGTTGCCGCGGCACTTCTCGGTGCTTTGCTTGTCTCCTTGCATTCAAGAAAAACGCTGGAAGTGGAACATTCGAGAACTCGCATGGCCGCGACGTTTCAAGGCGACATCGGTGAAAACCTGCAGAAAATCGCCTGCTCGGGAGAGGATCAAAGCACAGGTGACAGGGGGCGCATACAGTCGGGAGCACAGGAGCGTCTGGAGCGACTTGGCGACTTCGCCCGGGAATCGATCAGCGATATGAGTGATCTTGTCTGGTTGCTCAACTCCGAATACGATTGCATTCACGCCCTCGCCCGGCGAATCGCATTGACAGTCGATGAAGTCCAACACCTGTCGGATAGCAGAGTAGAAACCCGCATAGACAATCTCAAGGACTCAACGTTGCATCCGGATATGCGTCGAGCAATGTTCGCAATATTCAAGGAAGCACTCCGCAACGCCATGCGTCATTCCTCTGCTCGCAAGATTGTGGTTGCCATGCGGCAAGAGCAGCGCAACACCATCTTGTGTGTACAAGATGACGGGCATGGCTTCGACACGACCATACCGTCTACCGGGAGTGGCTTGATCGCCATGCACCGGTACGCCTCTGAAATGGGTTGGGTGTTAACATTGCGCAGCGACACGAACGGGACGATGGTTGAACTGAATTGCACACTTTGACTCTCATGGTGATACGATGACGATAGAAGAAATCCGCGATCAATTCCCGTTTCTCCACACAGGTCGTGTATACCTTGATCATGCCGCAGCATCTCCGTATTCGGTCTTCGTTGAACAGAGCATGCAGCGGTATATCACTGCTTGTACGCATGGCAGTCTCGATACATACTCCGATACTCTTCGCGTCATAGGCGAAACGCGCTCAATGGTGGCGGAAATGCTGGTATGCGATGCGTCGCGAATTGCCTTCACGCTCAATACATCGGAAGGACTGAACATTCTTGCCGCTGGTTTGCAATGGAGGCACGGCGACCATATTGTGGTGGTGGATCAGGAGTTTCCAGCCAACATCTATCCATTCCTTAATCTTCGTCGACATGGTGTCGATGTAAGTTTTGCCCCGCAGCGAAACGGCGAAGTGCGCGTGGAAGATATCGAAAGGGCCATGACACCGCGCACACGGCTTGTTGCCGTCAGTTGGGTGCAATTTCTCTCAGGATACGTCATCGACCTTGCTGCATTGAAGAATGTCTGCGACAAGCGCGGAGCGTTGCTTTGTGTTGATGCTATCCAGGGTATCGGTGCTATTCGTCTGAATCTTGCCGAGACTCCGGTTGACTTCATCGCAGCCGGTGTGCAGAAATGGCAAATGGCACCCCAGGGAGTCGGCATTGTCTTTCTGAGCGAGCGAGTGCAGGATATGGTGCAGCAATCAACACTCGGGTGGTTGAGCGTGAAAGACGCCTGGAACTTCTTCGATTACAATACCGCTTTACCGGACGATGCTCGGAGATACGAAAGCGGTACGTACAATGCTATCGGTATACACGGGTATCATGCCGCGCTGGAGTTCTTTCGCCGTGTGGGTCATGACCGGGTGGATGAACTCGTCCGTGCGAATGC
>Ga0114946_10000129_pt1 | contig 42752 bp, 32 predicted proteins | sample WalLakDeSediment_FD_88676 | JGI IMG/M metagenome (GOLD analysis project Ga0114946, IMG submission 88676) | Lake sediment microbial communities from Walker lake, Nevada to study Microbial Dark Matter (Phase II) - Walker Lake 11/02/13 Deep Sediment | ecosystem: Environmental > Aquatic >... | reverse complement strand
GGACCATTAAAGATGCTTAATTTTGCACCCTGAATAAAACATACTGCGGGGTGGAGCAGTGGTAGCTCGTCGGGCTCATAACCCGAAGGTCATAGGTTCGAATCCTATCCCCGCTACTAATTAAGCGGCCGTCAACCATGACAGCCGCTTTTTTTATGCCCCCCCCCTAAAGTAAAAGGTTCGAACCGAGGAGCGAATGCGACGAGCTCATGAGGCCGCTTTTCAGCGGCCGAATAACCCTATTCCCGCTACTAGAGAGAACGCCTGTCAAGATTGACGGGCGTTTTTTGTTAATAAAAAAGAGGCCGCCCCTGGTTAGTAACCGGGGGCGGCCTCTTGAATTTTGAGTGGGAGTTGATTAATTTTCCTCGGCGAGGGTATGCACCCTGGCCTGGAATTCTGCATCGCTCTGATATAGCTGCAGTATGGCTTCGTAGCGCTCAAGCGACAATCCTTTTGAAACAATGGCTTTGGTCAGCTCATCGATCATGCGATCCTGTATGCCGTCAAATGCATTGGCCACAATAAAGAAGACGCGCTTCTCCTCTTCGGTGCCTTCAATGCCCTCTTCGCCAAGTTCCTGGGCCTGAGTCATCATTTGGTTGAATCTGGGCACAGTCAGGTTGTTTTCCTGTATTATGGCGATCATTTCGCGCTGGGTGTTTTGCTGAATGGTTATGACTTCTACCACCACTTTGCTGAAGCTCTTCAGCTCATTGTCGGAAAAGTCGCGGTTCTGGGCTTTTAGCGGAAGGCTTGCCAGTAGCACAAAAACCAGGGTGAAAACGGAAATAAGGTTTCTCTTGCTTGAGATTTGCATAATAAGTGATTTGAAATGAATAAAAATAGCTTGGTGTTGCAAATGTAGGACTTTGGTATTGGAATAACAAAAAAAGGCCGCCCTGGGGCAGCCTTTTTTGGGAATTTTTACAAAGGTGGAAGGATGACCCCTATTCCATTTCGGGGCAAACTTCGCGCTCAACGTTTACGTGAATGCCAAAGAAATTGCTGGCAGGAACGGTCATAATGAGATCAATGCCTTTATAAGCAAACAGACCGGGTGCCGGGTTGCCTTTGGGCGCCACGGCATAACCCTGAATCTTCACGGCTTCTTCAATTGTTTGGCCTTCATATAATTCCAGACGGAAGCCTTCGAACAGCTCGATTGAAATGGTAACGTTTCCGTCGGCATCTTCTGCAGAAAAATGAATTGTGCCTGCAACGTAATGCTGACCTGCGATCAGATCAACGGTCGAATCTGCAACGTAGGGAGTATACATAGCCCAGTTGCCCCTGGCTACATAGCGCGGACCTGCGCCCCAGGCGGTTTCACCATACCACTCGCATTCCTCTTCATCATCTGGATCGGGGTTCCAACAGAAGGTTGTATGGCTAACTTCTTTATTATCCCAACCATTAAGTGCCTGATCTGCAAATGCCTGGGGATCGTAAAGGAATACATTGGCACCAGTACCAGCTTTTACAATTACCGCACCAATAGAGTTGGAAGCACTCCAGTCAAAAATACTGCCATCACTGTTTGCGATGGTAATCATATTCGAATGGCCGCCCTCAAATTCTGCAAGATAGTTACCGTTCATGTCGCCCTCATCCCAATTGTCAATCTTATAGGCATACATAAAATCTCCTAACTGGGCACATTCGGCCACGGCACCACCTGCTGGGTCCCAATTATTATACTCAACGGGTTCAACGGCAGCCTTCAATTCAAGGCTTTGTTCTTCAACAACCAGCTCGTCCTTTTGGCAGCTGGTAAGGCCTACGACCAGCATTACTGCCAGGAGGCTGAGGAGGGTAATCATTTTTCTTTTCATACACATAAAATTTAAAGGTTAAAACATTTTTTAGTTCAGACAAACTTGGTTTAATCTTAACACAAATTTAAGATGCCATTTGCCTGAATTTTCTAAGGGTAAACTGAAATTTTATATTCGTAAATATACTGAAGCAATTTTAGTTAAACCCTTATATAAAATAATTTTTAAATAGCTGAAAAACAATAATTTAGCAAAATTTTTTTATTAAAAAATTAACTAATTCAGGGGTTAAAAAGCGCCATTTTTCGAATTCATTTTTCAAAAGGTTTTTCCTTGCCAATTCAATTTGTTGAATTTTTTGAAAAAAGGCTATAATAAAAAAAAGGTGTGGATAAGATTTGTGTTTTAAAGGACAAAATAATATTTTTGAGTTCCAGGTCAGGTGTCCTGCCGGCATAAAAAAAGCCGCCCATAAGGCGGCTCTTTATGATTTTTTCAGAAAAAGAACGGTGGGCTATTCTTCGCCTTAGGGGCAGTCAACCAAAACCTTCACCAGTGCATCCAGGTGAATAGCTACGTAATTATAATCGCTTACATCAACATCACCATAAACAGGTAAATCACCTTTGTAAGTAGTGAAGCGTCCGGCGTTGGGCCTGCGGGTGGGGATGGTGCTGTATCCCTGAATCTTAACGGCTTCGTTTACTTCCTGAAGCATCAGGTTGTCACCAAGTTCGATGGTAAGAATGCCATCAGCGTCAATGATTACATAAGCACCTATAACCAGTTCCTGACCAGCATAGATCGGGTATTCGCCGCCTTCTTCATCAATCACAATATAGAACCACCAAGCGGCACCGTCACCGGCAATACCTGCCCAAGCGGTTTCTTCATGGTATTCGTAGCATTCTTCTTCTTCGCATTCAACGAGGTTGTAGCAAAAGGTAAGGTTGCTAAGGCCTGCAGGTCCATTGCTTGCATTGTCGGGAGAAACCAGGCCACTGTCACCATTAATGCCAGCTTCGTAAGTGTAAACGTTGGCAGCATTGCCGCCTTTTACAATAACAGTTACGCCATCAAGGCACATTCCATCAACGGGAGTATAACTCCATGTTACAGAAGTTCCGTCAGTGGTTACCGTAAATCCAGCAGGGAAGTCGGCGTCAAATTCGCCGCCTTCATAGTTTATTCTGTCAGAGGAAAATTCGTATTCAATTTCAAGGTCACCGCAGGCTACATTACCACCGGAACCTCCAGTGTGAAGAACAGGAACAACTCCTGCTGCTGAGGTTGATGTAACTGCAACTTCATCTTTCTGATCAATAACCAGGTTGTCTTTCTGACAGCTGGTGAATGCAATCGCCACAATGGCGAACATGCTAAAAAGTACAAAGAGTTTTCTTTTCATAGATTTATTTGTTTTTTGGGGGTTTAACACATTTGAATGATACAAAATCGTCGTTCAAGAATTCAAACGTGAAATTACATACAAAAAATACAGGTTAAACTATGTAAAAACCCTAGATTTTAATCAAGGAAAAATACGTATATTTTTCTATGTAAAAATACTTAGTCTTTAAAGGTTATATAAGGACTTAATTTTATTGAATATTAGCATTTTAATGTTAAGAGTAATTAAAAAAACCGCCCTGTTTTTCAGGGCGGTTTTAAGGTGTTTTTGAATGGTGTTCTCGTTGTTAATTTTTCCGGGTAACGAATTTGTTATTGGAGTTTCCTGTGCCGGTATATTCCACAAAGGATGAAACATAAAACCCGTTAGTGAAATCTATATCTGACAAAGCAGAGTCATTCAGGTACAGCGTATACGTATTGGCACCATCAGCCGGTTTTCTCGTGAAGTAGTCGCTGGGGTAACTTACGCTGTACGGGAGGTAAGCGCCAGGGTTGCCATCTTCTCCCATGCTGACAAAATAGAATCCTGTCTCGCTTAGAGAGTAACCATCGACCATTGTTATTTTTATGTACCAGAAAGGCTCGGCATTGTTTTTTGTTGCACTGCTGCTCCGTGCCCATACCCCGCCAGACTTTAAATTTTCTTCTTCCGGGTAATAAATGGTCATCGCTCCGATTTCTGTTCCCGCTTCATTTAAAATGGCCTTCCCGTATCCATTTAGTTGGGGTGCTGGGTGTCCATCGTAATTACTGAAACTGCTTACCGCAACGAAAATGCGACCATCAATCTCTTCTGAAGGAACACCTCCTGTATTGGGACTTCCCAGGGTGTCAGTAACCCAGGCGGTATTGTAAACCGGAGGATCATTGGGATCATTGGGATCATTTGGATCATTGGGATCATTTGGATCATTGGGATCATTGGGATCATTGGGATCATTGGGATCGTTAGGATCATTGGGATCATTGGGATCGTTAGGATCATTGGGATCATTGGGATCGTTGGGATCATTGGGATCATTAGGATCGTTGGGATCGTTGGGATCTTCTCCTTCTCCTTCACCTTCATCGTCTCCGATTTCATCCTCGTCGCCTCCGGTTACGCCTTCTTCATCACAATACTCCACGGTATATTCCGCATAGAACCACCAGCGTGGGCCGGGGCCGGGGGTGTCGCCGCCAAAGGCGGTTTCGCCCTGCATTACCTGTCCATTTTCGCCAATAAGCACTACTTCGGCATGGGCTGCAATAATCAGGTTGGCACCTTCGCCCCAGGTGTTGGGTATCGCGTAGGTATATTCACTAACCCGAGGGTTGTGCACCGTCTGATACATAAAATGGCCGGGAACGGGACGACCGTTCTTGGGTATCTGGCTCAATTCTGTAGCAATATGCAGGTGGGTAAGTTGCAGCATCCAGCCACCAGTGGTGCGGAAGGTAACATATATATAATCATCGTCGCTGCTTACCTCAAGCGAACCGGTGTTGATGTGCTGTCCGGCCCACAGGGTGTAGGTTTCTGGATCGCAATTGGTTTCGGTACCTTCATAGGTGTTAATTTCGGGCGTGGCGGCCTCAAAACTAGGCTCAGGAATGTCTTTTTCGCAACTGCTTAAACCGACCAGGGAAATAATGGCCAGCAAGAACAGGGAATGGTAAAATTTCGCTTTCATTTCAGCAGGTTTTTGGGGTTATTTATTATTGTCGGACTTTCAGTAGTTGTTTTAATCAAATAATCCTGGATGGCCCGTGGGCTTCTAAGGATTTACACTATAAAAGTATGGCGGCATTTACTAAGGGATGACCGTGAAACTCGTAATTTTTACTGCAAAAAACCAGGTGAAATCTACGGGGTGTTTTCTATGGGTGATATTGAAAACCAGTTGGTTGCGAATAACTTTAAGCTTTTGTGGTAAAGGCATTTTTGCAAACAGGCCTGATTTTTATGCGTAAAACTTGCCAGAAAAACCGGGTGTTTTAACTGCATTTTTTAAACGTATAATTGCGCGAAAAATTTGTTTTTATTTCATCCCGTGCGACATAACTTTCCTTGAGGCCTTGATTGATTTTATTTATTTTTGTGAAACCTAAACGAAAAGATCTTGTCGAAATCTGCCGCCAAATATGTTGAAACGCCCCTGATGAAGCAATATTATGCCATCAAGGCCAAGCATCCTGATGCCTTGCTGCTTTTCAGGGTGGGCGACTTTTACGAAACCTTTGGCGACGATGCCATCACCACCTCCGAGATTTTGGGCATTGTGCTCACGCGCCGGGCCAATGGAGCGGCCTCTTTTGTGGAGCTGGCCGGCTTCCCGCACCATGCGCTCGACACCTACCTGCCCAAGCTGGTGAAGGCCGGACAACGCGTGGCCATCTGCGAGCAGCTCGAAGACCCCAAGCTGACAAAAAATATCGTGAAGCGGGGCGTTACCGAGCTGGTTACCCCGGGCATAGCCTTCAGCGACAAGGTGCTCAACCACAAGGAAAACAACTTCCTGGCGGCCCTGCACTTCGACGGGGGGCTCACCGGCGTGGCTTTCCTCGATGTGTCGACCGGTGAGTTTTTGGCCGACCAGGGAAAACCCGAATATATCGACAAGCTGCTGCAAAGCTTCCGCCCCAGCGAGGTGGTGGTGCAAAAAAACCAGCAGCGCCATTTTCAGGCCACCTTCCCTGGAAAATACTATACCACGGCCTTCGAAGACTGGGTGTTTACCCGCGAATTTGCCGACGACCTGCTGTTGAAGCATTTTGGCACCGTTTCATTCAAGGGCTTTGGCATAGAAGAGCTCAACTGCGGCATTATTGCAGCAGGAGCCGTTATGCATTACCTTTCGGAAACGCGCCACGAGCAGATCGGCCATATCAACCGGATCTCACGCATCGATGAACAGCAGTTTGTATGGCTCGACAAGTTCACCATACGCAACCTGGAGATCCTGCACTCGCCCAACGAAAACGCCACTACCCTCATTCAGGTGCTCGACCACACCATCTCGCCCATGGGAAGCCGTTTGCTCAAGCGATGGATTGTGCTTCCCCTGAAAGACAAGCAGCTGATCAGTGAACGCCACGACGTAGTCGAGTTTTTCCTCTCTGATCAGGGTTTTGCGGAGAAAATGGGAAGCCATATCAGGCAGATCGGCGACCTGGAGCGCCTCATTTCGAAGGTTGCCGTGGGTAAGGTCAACCCGCGCGAAGTGCTGCAGATACAAAAAGCCCTGGCGGCCATCGATCCCATTAGGACGCTCTGCCTCGAAAGCAAATGTGCCCCCCTGCAAAAGGCCGGCGATCAGGTTAATCCCTGTGCTTTGATACGCGACCGCATTGCCCGCGAGATAAAAAGCGAACCCTCGGCCCTTATCTCAAAAGGCAATGTGATTGCCCAAGGGGTGTCGGAAGAGCTGGACGAATTGCGCAATATATCCTTTTCGGGAAAAGATTACCTGGCTAAACTTAGGCAGCGTGAAATGGAGCGCACCGGCATTCCCAATGTTAAGGTTTCCTACAACAATGTGTTCGGATACTTCCTTGAGGTGACCAATTCCCACAAAGACAAGGTGCCTGATGACTGGGTGCGCAAGCAAACCCTGGTGAACTGCGAGCGCTATATCACGCCCGAGCTGAAGGAATATGAAACCAAGATACTCGCGGCCGAAGAGCTTATCCTGCATAAGGAAGAGGAGCTGTTTAACCATTTGGTTATGGCCGTGCAGGAATACATCGAGCCCATACAGGTCAATGCAGGCGTGGTGGGACGTATCGATGTGCTGCTGTGCTTTGCCAATGTGTCGAAGCAATACGGCTATTCCAGGCCTGAGATCAACGACTCCTATGTGCTCGATATTCGCGGGGGCCGCCACCCTGTCATCGAGCAGCAGCTGCCGCCAGGCGAGGAATATGTGGCCAATGATGTGCTGCTCGACAATGAGCATCAGCAAATTCTGATGATCACCGGTCCCAATATGTCGGGTAAGTCGGCCTTGCTCAGGCAAACCGCCCTGATCGTTCTGATGGCCCAAATGGGTAGCTTTGTTCCTGCTGAAAAAGCTTCCATTGGACTTATCGACAAGATTTTTACCCGGGTGGGGGCCTCCGACAACATTTCTTCGGGCGAGTCGACTTTTATGGTCGAGATGAACGAAACGGCCAGCATCCTTAATAATATTTCGAACCGCAGCCTGATTTTGCTCGATGAGATTGGCCGCGGCACCAGCACCTACGATGGCATAAGTATTGCCTGGGCCATTGCCGAATTTCTGCATGAGCATCCTTTGTTCAGGGCCAAAACGCTTTTTGCCACCCATTACCATGAGCTGAACGAAATGGCTGCCTCCTTCTCCCGTATTAAAAACTTCAACGTGTCCATCAAGGAATTGCACAACCAGGTGATATTCCTGCGTAAGCTTGTGCCCGGTGGCATTGAGCACAGTTTTGGTATCCATGTAGCGCGCATGGCCGGTATGCCCTCCCTGGTCATCGACCGGGCGCACCAGATACTGGCGCAACTTGAAAAAAGCCATAGCCACGATGAACTTACCAAAAAGGATGGCATCGCGGCCAAAACTGCCAAAAAAGGAAAAGACAACTACCAGCTGAGCTTCTTCCAGCTCGACGACCCTCTGTTGGAGCAAATCAAAGAAGATATCCTGAATACCGATATCAACACGCTTACCCCGGTAGAGGCCCTGATGAAACTCAATGAGATAAAACGAATGCTGGGTAAATAAAAAAAACCGGCCATAAGCCGGTTTTATAGGTTCATCCGTTTGGTTAAAACTACCTGCGGTATCCCAGCCGCTGCAATACCTCGTCGCTGAGGTCGTAGCGCACATCGGTAAAGATCATGGTAATGCCGCCCGATTTGTCGAAGATCACGGCATAGTTGCCGCGGGTGGCAATTTCTTCAATAGCCTCATACACTTTGTCCTGGATGGGCTTAATTAGCTCCTGGCGTTTCTTAAACAGGTCGCCTTCGCGCCCAAAGCGCTGCATCTGCAACTCCTTGGCAACCCTTTCACGTTCAATGATGGTTTCTTCGCGCTGGCGGCGCATTTCTTCGGGCAGAAGTGGTGCTTCGGCCTGGTACTCACGGTAAATGCGGTCGATCTCGCTGAAATTCTGTTCAATTTCGTTTTGCCACACTACGCTGATACGTTCCAGCTCGAGCTCGGCAGCTTTGTATTCAGGAATGTTCTCCATAATGTAGTCGGAGTCGATATAGGCAAAGCGCTGTGCGATGCTCGCACCGGCAAACAACAAAATGGCGGCAAACAGGGCAATTTTTTTCATTTTTGGGTCCTCCTGGATTGGTTAATACACATTCGTTAGTCTATGGACTGGCCTATGGAAAAATGGAATCTTCCGCCACTGTCGTTGGGTCTTCCGGGTAAAGGGTCAAATCCGTAACCGTAGTCGATACCCAGCAAGCCAAACATGGGCAGGAATATCCTCAGGCCGACACCTGCCGAGCGTTTGATGTTGAAGGGGTTGTAATCCCTGAAGTTTTTGAAGGCATTACCGCCTTCCACAAACGCCAGTGCATAAATGGTCGACATGGGACTCAGCACAACGGGGTAACGCACCTCCATGGTAAATTTGTTGTAAACCGTGGCTCCTATTTCCCGTCCCGAATTGTCGGTGGGGGTCAGGGAGTAGTTGGCATAACCCCTAAGAGCGATGATCTCCCGGCCATCGATTTCCCATCCAGAAATACCGTCACCCCCGAGGTAGAACCGCTCAAAGGGCGGAAATCCGATGTCGGAGTTATAGAATCCGAGGAAACCGAATCTGGTCCGGGTGCTTAATACCAAATTCCCTGCCAATCTGGTATACCAGCTGGTATTAAACTTCCATTTGTGGTATTCGAGCCATCTGTAGCGGTCTTCTTCAGGCAGGCCTTCGAAGTTTTTTCCACTGATAGAAGAATAAGGCGGGGTAAGCTGTAGCGAAAGCGATATTTCAGAGCCCTGGCGGGGATAAAGCGGGGCATCGATGGAGTTACGGCCCAGCACCACGTTATAGCTTAGGTTGTTCGACTGCCCGCTGTTTATGATAAAGGGAATGGGGCTGTTAAGAATGTCGTAGTTCTGATAGGTAATAAACTGCTGAAGGAAGAAATAGTCGTCGGGCACCTGCAGACGCTGTGCAAATCCCACGCTGGCCCCGATAATGGAATAATAGCCATAGTTGGGGTGTGTCTTGGCCAGGTTGGTGCGGTGGGTCGTTTGATACACGCTCAGGCTGAGGGTGTTGGGCTTCTTGCCCCCCAGCCAAGGTTCTACAAACGACATGCTGTAAGAGATATAACCGCGTCCGTAGGTCTGTGCCCTGAGCGAGAGGCGCTGACCGTCGCCGGTGGGCAGTGGGCGCCATGCTTCCTTCTTGAAAAAGTTTTTCGTGGAGAAGTTGTTGAAGGTAAGACCAACCGTACCAATGATGCGGTTGGCACCCCAGCCGCCCGAAAGCTCCACCTGGTCGGAGGAGGTTTCCTCTACCACATATTCAATATCCACGGTGCCGTCAACTGGATTTGGGCGAGGAATCACATCAATTTTTTCCTGGTCAAAATAACCCAACTGAATAATTTCGCGCTGGCTGCGGATAATGTCGCTGCGGCTAAAAAGCTGACCCGGGCGGGTACGAATCTCACGCATGATTACGTGGTCGTTGGTGCGGTCGTTGCCTCTCACCGTTACCCTGTTGATGGTGGCCTGCTTGCCTTCAAAAATGCGGAGTTCGAGGTCGATGGAGTCGTTTTCTATGGCTGTCTCCACCGGTTTGATATCGAAAAACAGGTAGCCGTCGTCAAGATAAAGCGAGCTCACGTCCACCCCGTCGATGTTCATAAAAAGGTTCTTTTGCAGCAACTTTTGGTTGTAAAGATCGCCGGGTTTAACCCCCAGAACATCCGAAAGCAGTTCCGATGGGTAAACCGTATTGCCAATCCACGATATATTTCGGTAGTAATAAGTGGGGCCTTCTTCAATTTGAAGGTCGATATTGATACGGTTCTCTTCCACAAAATAAATGGAGTCATTTATTATACGGGCGTCGCGCTTGCCCAGTTCGTTGTAGCGGTCGATAATGTTTTGCTTGTCTTCCGCAAATTCATCCTGAATCAGTTTGGAAGAGTTGAAGATATAACGAAGGCTTTGCTCCCTGGTTTTTTTCATCAACCTTTTGATCTGCCTGTCGGTGATTACTTCGTTGCCATTCACATTCACATTGGCAATTTTGGTGCGCTGTCCGCGGTCTATATCAAAATCCAGGGCCATGCTGTTAACGCGGGCCGTGTCGGGAATCTGGTTCACACTGATTTCGGGCCTGAGGTAACCTTTGTCAATATAATAATCTTCAATAGCGCTTTCGGCTCTGAACAGCAGGCTTTCAGTAACCACGTCGCCCCTGATCAGGTTCAGGTTTTCGCGCAATTTGTCAGAGTCGGCACGTTTTACCCCCCTGAACTCAAAACGGGTAAGGCGGGGTCTTTCCTGCAATTCAATGTCAAGGAAAATGGACTCGCCTTGAATACTGGTAACCGAAATGGCCACATGCTGAAACAAGCCTTGTTTCCAGAGGTTGAGAATGGCTCTTGAAATCTGCTCGCCGGGCACCAGGATGGTTTGTCCCACATAAAGCTGGGTTACCATAACCACTACGTTATCGTCGATAAATTCGGTACCGGTAACGCTGATGCCCCCAATACGGTATTCCTGGGGGTTGTCGGGGTTTATGCTGATCTGGCTGCCGGTAAGTACCTGTTGGGCCGCTGCAGGCAGCGCGATGCTGCAAACCAGGAAAGACAACACAAAGAGCTTTGCCATTAAGGCGAAGGGTTTACGCGAGCAGAAAAAGGAAAAGCGGGAGATCCGGGTTTGGTGCATTATTATTTTTGTTTTAACAAAATTCATAAAGGTGGGCAAGATTCTGGGGGTCGGGCATTAACATTGTGGCTGGGGAATCCTGCCAAATCGTCTTTCCCTTTTTTGGTATTCAATAATGGCCTGGTAAAAATGCTTTTTCCTGAAGTCGGGCCACAGCACACAGGGAAAATACAATTCGGAATATGCGATTTGCCAAAGCAAAAAGTTGCTAATGCGCAATTCGCCACTAGTGCGTATCAGCAGGTCGGGGTCGGGGATGCCGGTAGTGTCGAGGTGGTTTTCAAATACCTCGGTGTCAATATCTTCTGGTTTTAGCTCGCCTGAGCAAATTCTGGCAGCTATTTTTTTTGTGGCGTTAATTATTTCCCAGCGCGAACTATAGCTCAGGGCCACTACTACAGTAAGGCGGGTATTGTGAGCGGTAAGTGCAATGGCTTCATTCAGTTCCTGACGGCATTTGGCAGGCAAAGCATCCAGGTCGCCAATGGCCAGCAGCCGCACCCCTTTTTCGTTGAGTTCGGGTGTTTCGTCGCGAATGGCTTTTACCAGCAGTTCCATTAAGGTGTTTACTTCAATCTGGGGCCTGTCCCAGTTTTCCGTTGAAAAGGCAAAAAAGGTAAGGTATTCTACTCCGATATCGGCAGCAGCTTCCACGGTTTCGCGCACGGAGGCAACGCCGTGTTCATGCCCGAAATTACGGTCTTGACCCCGGTGGCGGGCCCAGCGACCGTTCCCGTCCATGATAACAGCAACGTGACGAGGTATTTTTTCGAGATTAATCTGCTCCTTTAAATCCATTCCATCAATAAATTATGCCCCAAAAAAGTGGCACAAATTTCTTAAAATGTTTCGAGAAATAAAAGGATTGCCGCAAAGTTTAAGAATTTTTAATTGTAGGCGGCGCACTTCCCACGTGTGAAGTCCTTGATTTTAAAGGCAAGCACGAAGCCTGCGAAGGAATACCAGTCGTTGGAAGTGGGGTCGCCACGCTGCAGTCCGGTATTTTGCCCGGGGTTACTCAGGGAACGGTCGGCAAAGTATTGGGTTGTCGCACTGGGTAAGAGTTCCAGGTCGGCATAGGTGGTGCTCACATCGTCGAGGTAGTCGGTGCCGGTGCGGCGCATGCCCCATTCCAGTCCGCCGGTAATATTGCGGCTAATGTTAAATTTAAGACCAATTCCGAAAAGAAAGTTGCTGGAAACAAGACTGTATAGTTCCCTGTCGGGATAATTTTCATTTCCCTGTCCTTCGGTGCCCAACGGGCGAAGATTTATCCAGCGCAGGCGCCCTTCATCGTCAGGAAGCTGCGCCTGGGGGTTAAAACTGAAAACGCCGCCGCCAAAAAAGATATAAGGCGAATAGGGGGTGTCGAGGTTGCCGGCCACGAAGGGCAGGAAGTTGACCTCCAGCTGCCCCGTTAGTTCGGTAACCCTCGATACAAATCGAAGGTTGCGGTCTTCGTTGTATTTGATCAGGGCGTCGTTGCCTTCCACACTGGCAAAAATACCATTTACCCTGGCCGACAGGTGGGGGTTGAAGTTGTAACGGTATACCCCGCCAAGGGCAATGCGGGTCATGGCAAACTGCCTGCTGGGGTTCAGGTCGCCCAAATAGTAGGAGCCGCCGAAAAATACGCCCAGCTCGTTTTTCTGACCCAGCAAAGCCGGGGTGTTTATAAACAGGAACACAAACAGCAAAAGAAAAACCGGGCGGGTTTTTTTATTGGAAATACCTGGCAGCGGGGGAGTTATCATTAAAATAATTCTTAGTTGCGAATTTTTTTCAATTATTGTTTAAAGGCTAAAAAAGGCATTGTTGAAGCCCGGCTCAGAAAATAACGTATGCGTTTGATAAATATTTTGCCTGATGGAGATTTGCATGCCTTAACGGATCAGTGGTGTCCACCTCCGTTGGGTTGGCCCGGTGATGATCTTATACTGGACGGTGAGGAACAGGAACATATAGGCATCGTCGTTGTGTGGGTTGGCACGCTGCTGGCCCGGCAGGGTGGGGTCGGGGTAATTGGCCATTCCCTCCCTGTCTTTGTAACTGTAGTTGGTAGGGTTGGAGAAAAATTCGCCCAGCGCGATTCTCGAAGGGTTGCCTTCCCAGTTGACGCTGTAAACGGCAGGGTCGACATAGGTGGTGCTGGCATCGTCCAGGTAGTCGGTAAAGGTTTTGCGGAAGCCGTATTCCATGCCAATACTCCACTCGCGGCTCAGTGACAGGGTCATGCCAATACCGAAGGGTATGGCCACATTTACCGGAAAATATTTTTTTCTGGTGGGAAAATATTCGTCGAAGCCCTGCCCCTCGGTGCGCAGGGGCCGCAGATTATACCAGCCATCGCGCGGCAACTGATCAGAAGGAATGGTGGCATGCTCGAGGGTAAGGTAGTGGCTGCCATCGAAATAGCCTTGGGGGTTATAGTAAAAGGCCCCTATGCCTGCAAAAACGTAGCTTCTGAGCCGGAAGCCAATCCAGCCAATATTTCGCGTTTGGTCGCGGTAGCGGGCGCCCACCTTGCCATCGGTATAGAAAAACCACTCGCCCTGCACCGAGGTTTCGAGCACAGGTGAGCGGAACATAAGGTTGCGGTTGTTTCGGAAAGTTTCCTGGGTATGCCGGTCGTCGCCCGAAACATATCCAAAGGCCAGATTGCCTGTAACGGAAAGATCGTAATTTATAAAGTAACGATAGCCAATTTTTGTGGCCGGTCTTATGGCCCTGAAGTTGAAGTCACGGTAATCCTGCGTACCTATTTTGTCGGCACCTCCCAAGTCACCCATAAAGCCAGAGGCGCCCATGCCGAAGAATACAAACTGCCTTTCACGCATCCACAACTGGCCGGATGCCTCGGGCAGGAAAAACAGGACAAGGAAAAGTGGAACCAGTAATTTTTTCATGTAAGCGGGCATAGGTAAAGCACAAAATTACTTTTTTTTCAATAAAAGCCTGTTTTTTGCTGGTATACGGTTGTTCTTTTTGTTTAGTTACGCTTGTCGAGCCCCCAGGCCAGTTTGTTTCTTATGGTTTTAAAAAAGTCTTTCTGGCCAAGGCAAATCAGGTTTATGGAAAAGCGGGCCTTTTTTACCACCAGCTCCACCGAAGTTGACAAAGGCCTCGACCTGGAATCGAGCACCACAAGGTAATCCTGCGAGCGGCCGCTGATGCGCAGCTTCACCGTGCTGGTGTCAGGAATAACGATGGGCCTTACTGTCAGATTGTGTGTAGCAATGGGTGTAATGATAAAATTGCGTGATTCGGGCGAGATAATGGGGCCTCCGCAGCTAAGCGAATAGCCTGTTGAGCCCGTTGGGGTGGCAATAATTAGCCCGTCGGCCCAGTAGGTGTTTAGAAACAGCCCATCCACGTATGCACTTATCGAGATCATGGTGGAAGTGTCGCGCTTGAGCACAGTAAGCTCGTTAAGGGCATAGCTGAAAGAGCCAAAAAGATCTTCGGGTGCCACCAGTTGCAAGAGGCTGCGTCGGTCGAGGGTGAAGTTGCCGCTAAGCAGGGCTTCGGCGGCCATGCTCACCTCATCGGTCGATACGGCCGAAAGAAAGCCGAGCCGGCCCGTGTTGATGCCCAGCACCGGAATGCCAGAGTCCTGAAGCAATGTAATGGTGTCGAGCAGTGTGCCGTCGCCTCCAATGCTGATCATGCAAAAAGTGTCGGGATCGAGCTCCATGCCAGTGTTAAAGGTTTTTACTGGCCTGGAAAAATTGTGTCCGTTGCTCAGATATTGATAAAAACCTTCATAAACCAGAAATTCTGTGACGTGCGCTTCCAGCGCAGTCAGCAGGGTATTTACCGGCGCGAAGTAAGCGGGGTTAAACTCACGGCCAAAGAGGGCTATCTTCATAACTAGATGCTTTTTCTCTGTCCGAAAGTAAAAAACTTTCAGCAAATATTTGGAAAAGCAAGGCAAATGTTTTCGAATTCCGGCTTTCGCCTTACGCCTGAGACCTGAGCTACAACAACTCCAGCCTTTTCGAATCGAGTTTCAAAAAGGTAAAAATCATAATAGTGAATCCCCATAGTGAGGAGCCGCCATAGCTGAAAAAGGGCAGGGGAATACCAATAACGGGCATCATGCCTATGGTCATACCGATGTTTATGACAAAGTGAAAGAACAAAATGGATGCAATGGAATAGCCAAAAACGCGGCTGAAGGCCGATCGCTGGCGTTCGGCCAGGATCAGCAGCCTGGCCATAAACAGGATATACAGCACAATTATGGTTAAGCTTCCCACGAAGCCCCATTCCTCGCCAATGGTGCAAAAAATAAAGTCGGTGCCCTGCTCTGGAACGAAGTTGAACTTGGTCTGGGTGCCTTTGAGATAACCCCTGCCCCAAAACCCACCAGAGCCAATGGCGATTTTCGACTGGTTGAGGTTGTACCCTGCACCTTTCAGGTCCACCTCCTCGTTAATAAGCACTTCAATGCGCAGCTTCTGGTGGGGCTGCAGGAAGTTTTCAAAAGCATAGTCGACAGAATACACATACACCGAAAGAATAGCAAACAGGCCGAGAAGTTGTACCATCTCCCTTCGTTTTTTTCTAAAATAAATGGCACCAGCGAGTGCAATGGCTGCCAGTGCGCCAATAATTATAAACTCATTAAGAACCAGGGTCATTACAAAGAGGAAAATGGCGATCATCCCGAATGTGAGCAGCAGTCCGCTGATATATCCTTCGCGGTAAAGCACCAGCACAAAGGCTGCAAACACCAGCGCCGTGCCCGTGTCGTTTTGCAAAAATATGAGGGCCATGGGCAGGGCTATCAGTGCAAAAGGCTTAAGGCGGGTGGGCCAGTCGAGGCTGCGCATCTTCACTTCGCCCATGTAGCGGGCCAGGGCCAGGGCCGTGGCGAATTTTGCAAATTCTGCCGGTTGTAATTGAAAGCTGCCAATTCGAAACCACGATTTGGAGGCATTGATCTCGACACCGAAAAAAAGTACCCCCACCAGTATCACCATCAGCCCTCCGTAAATGACCCAGGCAAATGCCGGAAAGAATTTTGCATCGAACATCAGTATAACTGCCGCCAGCACCATAGCTGTGATGATCCATAAAAGTTGCTTGCCGTAATTTTGGCTGACGTCGAAAATGCTTTGGTGCCCCTCTTTTAGCTCAGCGGCAAAAATATTGAACCAGCCCATGAAAATCATCACGAGGAAAAGAAAGACAATGGTCTTGTCGATGTTTTTAAAAAAATCGAACTGCTTTCTCATGGGTTATTGGTTAAAAAGCTTGCTTCAAGAATACGTTGTTCAAACCATTGACGTCCGATTTGCCTGCTGAGGTATTTTTCTATCATAAGACTGGCAATAGGTGCGGCCCAAGTGGAGCCGTATCCGGCATTTTCCACCACCACCGAGATGGCGATCCTGGGGTCTTCTACCGGGGAAAAGGCAATGAACACACTGTGGTTCTCGCCATGCGGGTTCTGTACGGTGCCGGTTTTTCCGCCCATGCTGATGCCGGAAATTTGCGAAAAACGCCCGGTGCCGGCATCCACAACGGCTTGCATGGCATGTGCCATGACTTCAAAATGCGCACGGTCGACTGTTGTTTCGTTTCTTTCCAGGAAGCGGGCCTGCAGGCTGTCGGGCTGACCTATGGAGCGTACGATATGGGGTGTGTAAAAATGCCCTCTGTTGGCCACCGTGGCGGCCAGGTTGGCCATCTGCACAGGCGTGGTGCCTAACTCGCCTTGCCCGATAGCCAGCGAAATGATGGTGAGCGATCGCCAGCCGCGGCTGCCATAAATACGGTCGTAATAATCGGATGTTGGCAACAGGCCACTTAATTCGTAGGCCAGATCGCTGCCAAACACCTGCCCGAAACCAAAACTGCTCACATGCCGCCTCCAGTTGTCAAAACCTTCTTGCATATTGGAAAATTTTGGCTGATCGATGGTGTTGCGGAATGTGATACAGCTGTAAGTATTACAGCTAAATTGTATGCTGCTTAGCACATTTACAGGGCCGGGGTGGCTGCGGCAGCGCACCGTAATGCCGCCGCTGTGGTAGGCTCCGCCGCAGCCGTAGCTGCTGTTGTAATTTATTACGCCTTCCTGCAGGGCAATAAGGGTATTTACGATTTTGAAAGAGGAGCCCGGCGGGTATTGCGCCATGAGGGCCCGGTTAAAAAGGGGCTTCAGCTCATCCTGCTGCAGCTGGCGGTAATTCAGGTTACGTACCCTGCCCACCAGCAGGTTGGGGTCGTAGCCCGGTGCCGACACCAAAGCCAGTATCTCGCCGGTTGACGGCTCGATGGCCACAATGCTGCCGCGCTTGTTGCGCATGAGCTGCTCACCATAAAGCTGGAGCTTGGCATCGATGGTGGTGTAAAGGTCCTTACCAGGGATGGCAATGGTATCGAAACGCCCGTCCTGAAAAGGTCCGATGTCGCGGTTGAGTACGTCGACCAGTCGCACCCGCACGCCCTTTTGCCCTCTGAGGGCTTCCTCGTAAGAGTGCTCAATGCCGCTAATGCCAATGTAATCGCCCGAGCGGTAGTAGGGGTTGTTTTCGATGTTGCGTGGGCTCACCTCGCCCACATACCCGAACGTATGGGCGGCTATGGGGTAGGTGTATTTGCGGAGCGTGCGCGGCTGCACAAAGAAGCCCGGAAAGCGGAACAGCTTCTCCTGGAATACGGCGAAGGTGTTTTTCGATATCTGGCTTTCGAAAACCGAAGGCCGGAAACGCGAATAGTCGCGCGCCTGCTGCAGCCGGTTTTCAAATATTTCCTTTTCAATGCCCAACAGCCTGCAAAACTCAGTGGTGTCGATGGCGCTAACTTGCCCCGGCACCACCATCAGGTCGTAATGTGCCTCGTTGTAAACCAGCAGTTCGCCATTGCGGTCGTAAATCAGTCCGCGGGCAGGGTAGTCGGTGACATAGCGCAGCACGTTGCTGTCGGCCGAAAGTTTGTAGGAAGGATCCAGCACCTGTATCTGGAACAGGCGCACCAGGTAGATAAACCCGATGATGATCATGGCCGCAAGGATAATGCTCTTGCGCTTCGAATGTATGTTGGGACTCTGGTTAAATTGCATGTAACGAACGGATTGGCAAGGGGGGGGTAGCTATTTTACCAAAATGCAAAATTAAAGAAAGGCGGCAATTGGGGTTAATAAATACCGTAATTTCTTTTTGATTCATGGGCCCTGATATTTTCACAATTTTAATAACTTAGCCGGCGCGGCCTTTTCAGGCGTTTTTTTAACAAAATTCTTCAGCCATGAGTAAAATTGTCGTTTTGGGTGCGGGCATGGTGGGCAAAGCCATTGCCATCGACCTCTCTGCACAGCATCAGGTAATTGCTGCCGATATCGACCAGGAATCCCTCGATTACCTGTCGAAAAATTATCCCATTGAAACAGTGGGAGTGAACTTAATGGAAGAGGAACGTATTGCCAGGCTGGTGGCCGATTGCGACCTGGTGGTGTCGGCTGTTCCTGGCTTTATGGGATTCGACACGGTGCGCACGGTGATTGAAGCTGGAAAAAACGTTGTCGATATTTCCTTCATGCCCGAAGACTTCATGGAGCTCAATGCCCTGGCTGCACAAAAGGGAGTTACGGCCATTACCGATTGCGGGGTGGCACCCGGCATGCCAAACATGATTGTGGGCCACCACAATGAGTTTATGGAGGTTGAAAATTTCGAATATGTGGTGGGTGGCCTGCCCCGCATCAAAGTATTTCCCTTTTTTTACAAGGCGCCTTTCTCGCCCATCGACGTGATTGAAGAATATACCCGCCCGGCCCGTTACGTGGAGAAAGGCCAGCTGTTGACCAAGCCGGCCATGAGCGAGCCCGAACTGATGTTTTTCGAAAAGGTGGGAACCCTCGAGGCCTTTTATACCGATGGGCTGCGCTCACTGCTGGCCAATATGGAGCACATCCCCAATATGCGTGAAAAAACACTGCGCTACCCGGGCCACATTCAGCTGATCATCGCATTGAAAACCGCCGGCTTCTTCAGAAAAACGCCCATTACCATTAACAACACTGCTATCCGTCCCATCGACTTTACCAGCAAGGTGCTCATAAACGACTGGAAGCTGGGCCCCGAAGAGCCCGAGTTTACCGTGATGCGTATCGAAATTTCGGGCCGGCAGGATGGCCATGGCAAAAAGATCGTGTATGATCTTTATGATGAGTATGATGGCCAGGCCAAGCTGTCTTCAATGGCGCGCACCACGGGCTTTACAGCCACAGCTTGTGCCGAACTTATATTGCAGGGGCGCTTCGCCGGGAAGGGCGTTTTTCCGCCAGAGCTAATCGGCATGGACGAAGACAACTTCAGGTTTGTGCTGGACTACCTGGCCCAGCGCAAAGTGAATTATCAGAAAACTGAAATCCAACTCTAATACCCTTCTTTGATGAAGAAGAATCCGGACGCCCATCGCAACTATCGCGAAACCATGAAGGCCATTGGTTACGTACCCCGCAAAAAGGCCACCCAGAATGATTATGATCGTATCGGCTTCATGTCGGGCCTCGAGGTGCACCAGCAGCTCGACACCCCCCAGAAGCTCTTCTGCCGTTGCCCCTGTGGTATTTATCAGGCACCCGACGATTATGATGCCGAAGTGATTCGCCATATGCGGCCCACTCTGAGTGAGCTGGGCGAGTACGATGGCACCGCCCTGATGGAATTCAAGACTAAAAAGGAAATCGTTTACCGCATTAAGAACGCCACCACCTGCACCTACGAGGTGGATGACACCCCGCCTTTCCCGGTTAACCGGGAAGCCATAGATATTGCTATTCAAATATCCCTACTGAAAAAGTTGAATATTGTGGGCGAGATTCACATCACCCGTAAGCAGTACCTCGATGGCAGCATCCCCACAGGGTTTCAACGGACCGCCATTATTGGCGTGGAGGGCGAGATACAGCTGCGGAACAAAAAAATCAGGCTTATACAGCTTAGCCTTGAGGAAGACTCCTGCCGCGAAGTGTCGGATATAGGCCATACCCGCATTTACCGGACCGACCGCCTGGGTATGCCGCTGATCGAAACGGTGACCTATCCCGATATGGTGAACCCCGATGAGGTGGCAGAGGCAGGGCAGTTCATCCGCTTTTTGAACCGCAGCACCGGCAAGGTGCGTACCGGCATTGGGGCTGGCCGCCAGGATGTGAACGTAAGCTGCCGCGGCGGATCGCGCGTCGAAATTAAAGGGGTAGCCCGCATCAAGTGGATTCCCGAACTGACCCATAACGAAGCCTTCCGGCAGTGGGCGCTGTTGCACATTCGTGAAAACCTGCTTGAGAAAGTGAAGAAGCCGGAGGCATGGCAGATGAGCTGGCAAAAGATCGACCCGGTGTATTTCGACTTCCGCTCAAAAATCCTTAAAGGGCTGAAAGAGCAGCAACTGGAGTTGTATGCCGTTTGCCTGCCACGCTTTGGCGGAATACTCTCACATTTTACCCAGCCTGGGAAAGTGTTTGCTGATGAGATCAGCGATCGACTTAAGGTGATTGCCTGCATTGAAAAGCCCAACCTGGCCAGCTCGGAAGATCTGAAACCCATTGAAAACGAGGAGGTTTTTGCAAGATTGCGCAAAGTGCTTGGCGCAAAGGCCGATGATGCCATCGTTCTCTTCTGGGGCCCCGCTGCTGATATTACCACCGCCCTGGAAACCATTGAAGAGCGCTGCCGCATGGCCTTTCAGGGGGTGCCCAACGAAACCCGTAAGTCTTTTGTCGACGGTACCACCATTTTCGAAAGGGTGCTGCCCGGTGCCGACCGCATGTATCCCGACACCGACTCGGCGCCTATCCCGTTAAAGGACGAACATATTGACAAACTGTCGAAAGACCTGCCTCTGGAAGCCATTGCAGCTTACCGGCAGATGCAGCAATGGGGTGTGCCTGAAGACACGTACTATTACATTCTGAAGAAAAACCTTTTTCCGCTGCTGAAACAATTGGTGGAGGAACTGGAAGTGGAGCCCGTGTTTGCCGGCACACTGCTCGGGCACCGCTTGCGCTTTGTGGAAGGGCATTACGAGGTCTCCAAGGGTTTTCAATACGATCAGATTGCAGAGCTTCTGAAGGAAATCCAATCGCGCGGGCTGGATCGTGAGATCATAAAACCAATGTTGCCCGTGCTGGTGCAACACCCCAAAATGGACTTCGACTCCATCCTGGTAAGCATTAACTTCAAGCAGCTTAAACCAGAGGAGGTTCTTTCAGGGGTGCGCTTTTTGAAAAAGAAGTACGCCACCATTGGCCGCATTCAGGACGAAGAAGCCCGCACAAACTGGATGATGGGACAACTACGCAAAAATGCCGTGGGGAACATAAGCCTCAAGGAATTGCGTGAAGCACTGGAAAATGGGAAGAGATGAGAGGGTGAGAAAATGGGAAAATGAGCAGATGAGAAGATTAGCAGATGAGAAAATTTGAAGATTGGAAAATGAGAAATGAGATTTTAGAGTGAGAATATTTAGAAAGTATTTGCGTGGATTTGTGAATTAATTTGTGTCCATTTGTGGATAAAACTTTTAACCCCGAACTCCAAACCTTAAACTTTAATGAGCGAAGATTTTTTCCAGGGATATAAAGGACAGGCCCTTGAGGTGCTGAAGAAATATAATGTGCGTGTATGGGGTCAGGCCACCATCGAAACCAGCCGTGGTAACTTTGTGGGCACTGTGCTGCCGCGGTCTGAGAACGACGACCAGCATCATATTGTTCTGAAAATACCCACCGGTTATAATGTTGGCATTGATGTGAATAACATCCTGGCAATGAAAGAAACCGGTTATAAAAAAGCCAACTATAAAATCCCTGAAAAGGAGTTTCCCTATACCGAAGGCCTTCCGAAGGTGAAACTGATCGGTACCGGCGGCACCATTGCCTCCCGCCTCGATTACCGCACCGGGGCTGTTATCCCGGCTTTTTCGCCGGGCGAATTGTATGGCGCCGTGCCCGAGCTGGCCGACATTTGCAACCTTACCACCGAGAAGGTGTTTGCCGTATTCAGCGAGAACATGGGCCCCATGCAGTATAAGAAACTGGCCGTAGCCATTGGCAAAGAGATTGAAAACGGTATCGATGGCATTGTGATCGGTCATGGAACCGACACTCTGCACCATACCGCCGCCGCCCTTACCTATATGGTGCAAAACCCGCCTGTGCCCATCGTTTTGGTTGGCTCTCAGCGCTCGTCCGATCGCCCTTCTTCCGATGCCGCGCTCAACCTGATGCATGCCTGTTATACCGCCGGCCATGGCGACATTGCCGAAGTGATGGTTTGTATGTTCGGACCCACCTCCGACGATTATGCATTGCTGCACAGAGGCACCCGCGTTCGCAAGATGCACTCCTCGTATCGCAGTACCTTCCGTACCCTGGGCGAAACGCCCCTGGCCACGGTGACCCGCAAAGGGGTGAAACCAATAAAAAGCGAATACAACCACCGCCGAAAAGACCGCAAGGCAACCATTATGCCCTATTTCGAAGAAAAGGTGGCCATAATTTATTACTACCCCAATATGATGCCCGACATGATCGATTCACTGATCGAAAATGGGTACAAAGGCATTATCATTGCCGGCACCGGACTCGGGCACGTGAACAAGCCTTTGTACCCGGCACTTGACCGGGCCAGGAAAGCTGGTGTGGCTGTATATATGACTGTTCAGACCCTCTGGGGTTATGTGCAGATGTTCGTGTATGAAACCGGTCGCGAAATGATGGCACTGGGAGTAATTCCCGGCGAAAACCTCTTGCCCGAAGTGGCCTACATAAAACTTGGATGGGCCCTGGGGCAAACCAGCGACCTGGAAGAGGTGAAGCGAATCATGCTTACCCCTATTAACGACGACATTACACCCCGCGAGCCCTATAATGGTTATTTAATCTATCAGGGCGGCGTGCCTGAAGTGGAAGAATTTATCAGAAAGTTCAGAAAATAAGCCATTTAACCAAAACATGACAATCAGCAAGTTTTTTGTAAAAGCTACTGACCGTTTGCGCAAGGGTATTTGGGTAATGAGAGATATTTTTTCTCCCGGCCGTCAGGCAATACGAGGGGCAGCAATCGGCATCTTTGCCATTTTCTTTTTAATGTTGCTGGTTCCGGCCGGGGCAATGATCAGGTATATCGGGTGGATGCCTTCGTTAGTTTTTATCCTGGGAGTTATGCTGGCCTCTGTTCTGGGCGCCCTGCTGGTTGATCTTATTTTGGGGTGGTTAAACCGCATGAGACCGCTGCTGCGAATAGCATTACTGGCAGGACTACCGGTTGTCATGATGTTTTATTCGGTACATTGGCTGGGCGCCCTTTTGGTTTTCGGCCTGGCATCAATTATGGCCGGCCTGGTTGGCGGGGCCCTGATGATTCTTCCCAAGAAAGGAGTTGCCGGGTTAAGGTTAAAGGAAAAGGTTGTCGTTTCCCTTTGTCTGTTTTTTGGCCTTGCAATGCTTGCCGGAGGGGTATTCTGGATGGTTCATCCTGGCAAAGTCATGGATATGCCGCCCAATGAAGCGCTGGAAGCATCGGCTTTGCCAGCGGCCCTTGGTGTGCCTGATCCTTCCCAATCCGGGCCACTCAAGGTTGAGTTTCTTACTTATGGAAGTGGAACCGACAAGCTGCGGGCCGAATACAGGGAAGAGGTTGCGTTTTCAACCCAACCCGTGGATGGCTCCAGGTTTCTTTCTGACTGGACCGTCATACGGGGCCGCATGCGGACCAGCCTTTTTGGGTTCGGGCCGGACTCACTTCCGCTGAATGCGCGGGTGTGGTGCCCGGAAGGTAAAGGTCCCTTTCCCTTGGTGATTAACGTTCATGGCAACCACCTTGCCCAGGATTGGTCAGACCCGGGTTACGAATATCTTGGAACCCTGCTGGCAAGCAAAGGTTATATTTTCGTTTCGGTCGATCAAAACTTTCTCAACGGCAGCCACACAGACCTGTTGAAAGGGTTTACCAACGAAAACGATGCCCGTGGCTGGCTTTTGCTGAAACACCTGGAGCAGTGGAAACAATGGACTGAAACGGAAAACCATCTTTTTTTCAGTCTGGCCGACATGGATCGCATTGCACTGATTGGGCATAGCCGCGGAGGTGAGGCAGTGATGCATGCCGCATTCTTCAACAGGCTTTCTCACTATCCCGACAATGCTTTGGAAGCGTTCGACTTTGGCTTCAACATACGTTCGGTAGCTGCCATTGCCCCGGTCGATGGGCAATATCAGCCAGGCAAGATCAGAACTCCCCTGAAGGACATAAATTACTTCGTAATACAGGGTTCGCACGATATGGACATGTCGTCGTATCATGGGCTCAGACCTTTCAACCGTCTTAAGTTTTCATCTGATTTTAGGGGCTTTAAGGCCGGGCTTTACGTGTATGGAGCCAACCACGGGCAGTTCAACACCCGATGGGGCCGAAAGGACTTTTCCAGCCCCCGCATTAACTTTTTCAACATCGGGCAACTTATCAAAAAAGAGGATCAAATGCAGATTGCCCGGGTTTACCTGAGCGCCTTTCTCGATGCCACCTTGCGGGGAGAGGAAAGATATGTACCCCTTTTCATGGATGCACGCCTGGGACGCGAATGGCTTCCGGAAACAATTTATTTGAATCAATTTGAACATTCTGCAAGCCATTTTGTGTGCCGCTATGATGAAGATCTTAACTTAGCCACTACCACCCTGGCAGAAGGAAATATCCAAGCCTCTGGCCTGACCCTGTGGCGCGAACAAATGCTCGATTTAGCCTGGGGCCAACAGGACACCAGGGCCGTGATTATCGGTTGGAATACAACGGAAAGCGATAGCATTGTGCCCCAGTACACCGTCAATTTCCCGGCAGAAAGCTTCCCGCTGAATTCTGGTTCAGCACTCATGTTTTCATTGGCCGATGCAGGCGAAAAAGCCCCGCTGCCTGAAAAGGGTCAAAACGGCCAGGATTCACAAAACCAGCATGGAGCGGAAAATTTTATTGATGAGGATATTGCTCCAAAAAATGGTAATGGAGAAAAGGAAGATGCTGATGCAAGCCCTGAGCCCACCGACTTTACCATTGAACTGAAAGATACGGCAGGAAATATGGTTAGTTTTCCGCTTAGCCTTTTCTCGCCGGTTCAGCCCAGGCTGGCCAGGCAGCTAACCAAATTGAAATTTTTGCAAGAGGTTGCCGAAGCTGAGACCATCTTTCAGTTTTATCATTTCCCCCTTGAGAAGGTCGTGCCTGAAGACTCAGCCTTTGATGCAACGCAGATTACCAGTATTAATTTCGTATTCAACATCAGCAAAGAAGGATCTGTTGTGCTGAACAATATTGGGTTTATGGACCAGTTGGTATTTGATTGAAGCTTTTTCTGAAAGTAAGTTTCAGACAGAAAAAATTATTTGACCCTGGCAACCAGGATGCCGGTAACCCTTTTTAATGGGGCAAGGTATTCATCAAGGGGAACAGGAGATATCTCAACCGCGTTGGTTCTGGTTGAGGCATGCAATAAATGCAGGCGCTCGTTTTGAAAAATGGCAATGCCGGTATGCGAAACGTCCAGGCCATCAATGTCGGTGGTGAAGGCAATGATGTCGCCATTTTTGATTATGTTTTCGAGCGCTTTTATGTTTCCTTTCGGGATAAAATTCATTACATACCCCGAAACGGTCTTTTCCACCTGCTTCATTTTTTCAACAAAGGCAGGGTTTCCGAGTTGGGGGTAGGAGCCAGGGTTCGCCGTCATGAATGATGCCTGGCTGTCGAATGGCTCCATCCCAATTTCGTTGCTTACGATCTCCAGGATGCCTTTCCCGGCATTGTTGTTTAACCATTCGGTGAAGTAATGCAGGCGCGAGGGGTAGCCATCAACCAAACCATCGCGGTAGCGAATGCATGCCAGAATTTGGGCAAAGTCTTTAAAAGAGCCGTCGCCCTTATTAATGGCCATCGCCATGGCCAGCATTTGTTCCACGAAAGTGGTGCAGTCCATGCCCGCCAGGTTAACGACCAGCTGTTCGGGTTCCTTTACCTCGAGGGTGTGGGCCACATAGGGCGTGCCCATAAATCTCCCCGAAAGGGCCATAATGAGCTCAGCAGTGGAACCTTCCGGCATTTCTGAAGAAACTTCTTGCATGGCCTCTGTGGCAAGTAAACTATCACTTTCGCTGAAAAACACTTTCAGATTTTCGGTACCGGGGCACCATTGCTGCCAGGCTTTTGCGGGTGGTGCTTCCTTTTCCTGAACAGGCTGGGCCGACCGGCACGACAGGCTGAAAAACATCAGGATGATTATGAAGAAGGGCCGGCAGATACTCATGTCAGGAAGGATTTGGTGAAGAATGTTTTGGCAAACTTAATGATTCCCGCTGAAATAATACTTCCTGCATGATTGAGCCTGAAATTAAATTTTGTTCAAAAGCTTTTGTATCAGAATATTTGCCCTAATGTCATTTAATCCTATATTTGCAAACCATCATTAAAAAATTTCGCCATGAACAAATTAATGAAAATATTTCTTTTTGTGGTACTTGGTCTGAGCCTTGGCCTTGCAAATGCCCAGACGCCCGACATTGCTTCGGTAAAGGGAGAAGATGTTTTTGCCCAGACCCTTCGCGCGGTAGAGCTGCTGGGTGGCATGCAGCAATTTGTTGAGCCCGGCCAGAAAGTTGGCATACTGGTTAATTCTGCTTTTCGCGAAAAGGGAGCGTATACCGATCCTGATGTGGTAATTGCCACCATTCGGATGGTTTTCGAAGCAGGGGCTTCCGACATTGTATTCCTGCAGCCCATTGACCCCGAATACTGGACCCGCAGCAGCCTTGAACCCGAGTACCGCGACATGATCGCCCGTACCCGCGAAATCAAGGAAAATAAATTTCCGGCCGTGTTTTCGGAGGAGGTGTTTGTGAAGGTGCCATCAGTGGAGGGCGCCGTGAGTGTGAAGGACCTGGAACTGGTAAAGGAGCTCTTTGAGGTGGATGTTTTCATCAACCTTCCCATTGCCAAGCATCATGGCACCACTGTTCTTACCAACAGCATGAAAAACTTGATGGGCCTCAACACCCGGACTTCCAACGTGAAGTTTCACCTCGACGGCCCAGCGCGCAACGACCCGGAATTTATAGCCCAGTGCATTGCCGATCTTAACCTGGTGCGTAAAGTCGACCTGATTATTTCAGATGTAAGCCATGTGATAGTTACCGGCGGGCCAGGCGGCCCCGGCGAAATCGTAAGCCCGCTCAGGGTGGTGGCAGGCACCGACCCTGTGGCCATCGACACCTATTGCGCCCAGCAAATCGGGTTTTTGCCCGAAGATGTGCTCACCATTGAAAAGGGCTACCAGCACAAGCTTGGCGAAAAGGATCTTTCAAAACTCATAATCGTGGAGGAATAAGCATGTTGAAAAGCTTTTCAATGGCAGTAGCAATTCAGCTGGCTATTTTGTTGTTTTTGGTTCCGGCCCTGCAGGGACAAACGGCTATTTCGGTATTGCCAGGCGCCGGCTTTTTGCCCGGTTGGGAAGCCTCATACGATGCTGTGGCATATGAGGGCGACGACCTCTTTTTCCTTATCAATGGCGGGGCCGACCTGTATATGGAATACGGTTTTGCGGATGTGGCAGCCGTAGAACTGAAGCATCCCGACAAGGGCTCGGTTTACGTGGAAATGTATCGTATGGACAGCGACAGCGCCGCTTTTGGCATCTTCAGCCTGCGTAAAGGAGGCCTCTCAGTGGAGGTAAATCCCGGTCCCTGGGTGGTTTATGGCGAAGACTTCCTGCATTTGTGGCAGGGGCCTTTCTATATGTCGGTGTCGGGCGGCAGGCTCGAAAAAAGTGCGCGCCTGCAGGTTTTTCTTACCCTTATTGGGCACCTTACGGAAAAAGTTCCGGCCGAAAACAAGCTCCCGGCGCTGTATGAGGAATACCGGCAAGCTGAAGCCAACAGCGCCGCCTACCTCATGGGCCCGCTGGCGCTCAGCAACATTTACAGTTTCGGGCACGAAAACCCTTTCCGCGTAAGCGAAGGGCTTGTGCTTGAAAGAGATATTGATCGCGAAATTATTTTGACTTATGCCGATGCATCCACTGCTTCGGGTATCTTCAACGGAGTGCTGCATTTCTTTACCGACAATGCGCGCTTCCCGCAGTTTGAGGGAAGTGGGCGCAGTTTTGCTGCCGTCGACCGACAGGGCAAACTTATTGAGGCCACCCTTTCGGGGAATAAAATCCTGCTGGCCATTGAAAAGCAAGGTTAAGCGGGCAGTTTTTTCTAAAAAATATTAAAATATTTAAATAGCCTTTTATGGGTAATTTTAATCCGTACTTTTGTGCCCTGAATCTGACAGCAGTTTAGCAAGCTAAAAAACAGGCTGTTGCAAAAAAATGCCGCCTTACAATCTGACCAACTATCCTTACGGATGCAAAAAAAAGACATTGTAATTTTTACCAGCCGCAACAGATTTTTTGGGCAAACCCGAAAACCCTGGTCGAGTCTTGATGTGGAAAAAATTGTGGCAGTACTTCAGTTAAACGACTTTAAGGTACAGGTTTACGACTTCCACGAACTGGTTAACCGCCCGGTTGAAATAAAGGACAAACTGGTGTTTTATGCTTTTTCGCAAAAGGATAATTATCGTCAGTATATCAGGGATGTGATGTATCACCTGTCCAAACACAACAAGATTATTCCTTCGTATGATCTGCTCAAGTGCCACGAGAACAAGGGTTATCAGGAGCTTTTCAAGCGCGAAATCGGGCTGCAAAGCCTCCAAGCGGGTTATTACACCTCTTACCGCGAGGTGGATATTGATCGCCTGGAATTTCCGGTGGTGCTTAAAACCATTCAGGGAACCAATGGCAAGGGTGTTTTCCTGCTGCGAAATAAAGCCGATTTTTTTAAGGTGGTGAAAAAACTCAGCCATCCCTTAGGACTGTTTACCCACCTTGACTTGCTCAGAAGGAAATATTTCAGGAAAAAGAAGTTCAGCGAATACCCCGATTTTTCTGATCGCCGCGATTACGAAGAATACCGCGAATACCTGCGGGTGGAAGAAGATTTTGTGCTGCAGCAGTATGTGCCAAATCTCGACTTCGACTACCGGGTGCTGGTGGCCTGCGGCAGATATTATGTAATGAAAAGGTCGGTGAAGAACGGCGACTTCAGGGCCAGCGGCTCCAAGCTGTTTAACTTCAGCAAGGTGCCCGACCAGGGGTTGCTCAACTATGCCCGCTCGGTTTACGAAAAATTCGATACGCCTTTCCTCTCCCTCGATGTGATGTTCGATGGCAAAAACTATTTCTTGGGTGAATTCCAGGCCTTGCATTTCGGCATGAGCGTCATGGCTAAGTCAGAAGGCTTTTTCGGGCATTTGGGTGAAAGTGAATGGGCCTTTGTGGAGGAGAAACCTGACCTGGAGAAAATTTTCGGGAAAACCCTGGTGTCCTACCTCGGGCGCAGCTGCAAACCAAAGAAATTACAACTCAAGGTATTGCAGCCCGAGTTCTTATTGCAATAACACTTCAAAACTATTTCATACTTTTATCCCCTGAAAAGAAAAAATCATGCAAGGGGACAGGGCGATGCGTATTTTGTTTGTCCGCATTATCGGCCGAAATAAATTCGGTGGGGGCGAGCGCTGGGTGGTGAATGCCGCCTCAGGTTTGCAGGGCATTGGCCACCACGTAATTGTGGCGGGCAAAAGCAATTCATTGCTCCTGCGCGAGGCCGGCACCAGAGGTCTCCAAACGCTTTCCTTCAATATTAAATGGCCGCTCAGGCTGTTTCAGGCCATGTGGCTTGCCCGCTATTTGCGCAAGGAGAAAATTGATGTGGTGGTTTGCAAAAGTCGTGAGCTCATGGTGGTTGGGCTGGCTGCCCGATGGGGCGGAAAGCCTGTGGTGATCAGGCGGGCTGGATCGCCACCCAGGGGCAATAGCCTGAAAATGAAGCTTCGGGCCCGATGGTTTGCCGATGGCATAATTACCAATACCGCTACCATCAAGGATGTTTATGATCGCCTGGGATTAACTGAAAAGGATTTTGTGAAAGTAATTTACAACGGGCTTACGCCGGATGAGCAGGCGCCTGCATTTGACTTTTCAAAGCAGTTCCCCGGGAAAACCATTGTTCTCAGTGTGGGCAGGCTGGTAAAGGAAAAGGGTTATTTCTACCTGGTAGATGCCTTGCAGGAGTTGAAGGAGCAGAGCCCGGAACTGCTGTTTTATGTGATTGGCGATGGAAAGGATAAACAAAGCCTTCAGCAGTTTGCCCACGAGAAAGGGGTGGAGCATATGATTTATCTGGCCGGTTACGTGCACAATCCAGCCGCTTATTTTAAGGGCTGCGACCTCTTTGTGCATCCTTCTTTGTTTGAGGGCATGCCCAACGCACCGATGGAAGCCATGGCCTACGGAAAACCTGTAATTATGACCCGAGTGGATGGGGCCGAAGAACTCAGCCAGGGCGGGAAATTCGCTAAGCTGATTCCTCCGGCAGACCCACAAGCTATTGCACAGGCAGTTAAGCACGCCTTGCAAAACAGGGAGCAAATGCAAGCCATTGCCCGCGAAGCCCGAAGTTACGTGCTGGAAAAATTTGGCATGGCTGCCATGGCGAAGGCCCTGGAGCAATATATGCTGGACCGCCTTGGAAAGAAAGGAAAGAAAAGCCTCAAATAATATTCATATGGTTGTTTCAGGTTGGCTTATAAAAATTCCCTACTGGCTTTGCTGGCATGTGCGGCGGGTATTTGGACTGCTCGACGAGACGGTTTTTTACCTTGACTATGCGCACGATTATTTTATTATTGAGCACCTGCTGCCACACCTTAATTTCCCTTATCGCCTGGTGGCGCGCAACCGGAGGCTGGCCCAAAACCTTCGCGCCAGAGGAGTTGAGGCAGGGGTTTGGCCAGCCTTCCCTCGCAGGCTTATTTTGACACGGCATGCCTTTCACCGCTTTCCCCTTAGGGCAATAAAAAAAGTTGGGCTCAAGCACGGCCCATGGTTTTTTAAAAAGATGATCCGCCCCGGCAAGTTCAATGCTTTCGATTTGTTTGTTTTTATCTCGGAAAGCGAGGTCAAATTGGCTCGACAGGCAGGCGTCACTGCAGGCGTGGCGGGCGGCTATCCCAGGCTCGACGCTTTTTCCGATCCCCGGATCATGGCCAAAAGCCAGGCCATACGACAACAGCCCGGTTTCGATGCCGCGAAAAAAACGCTGCTCTTCACCACCACCTGGGACGGTTCGGGCATGAGCGCCGCCCACCGCTGGTTCAACGAACTACATTCCCTCACCGAAAAGTTCAACATTCTGCTCAGCCTCCACCCCATGATGTCAGAGGGCATGAAAGAGAAAGCCCGATCCATTCCGGGCGTTTTCCTTGCCGGCCCCGAGGAGCTGCCTGCACAAATGCTGGCAGCCGATATGCTGGTGGGCGATACCAGCTCTGTCCTGGCAGAATTCTGCGCCCTTGAAAAGCCTATCATTACCTTCACGGTAGATAAGGGCGCCCGCCTCACCCCAGAAATCAGAACCATGATTGCCGACATCTCCCTGCAGATCGAAAATACCGTTGAAATTCCAATGGCTGTGGAACAATACGAAAAGAATCCCAGCCTGAAACAGGCCCAAAGGCAACACTGGACCGGAATATTCTTTGACGACGTGAACGTTTCTCACGGGCAAAAAGCTGCCGCTGTGCTGAACGATTGGGTGAGGTATAACACGTAGTTTACACGTAGTTAAAACGTAGTTAAGTCGTTTTTTTACGTTTAAAGTATGGATTAACTACGTTTATAATATGTTCTATATTGAGTCAGGAAACGTGGAGAAGAAAAGTGTCAGGTCATGGCCATAGTACTGGCTGTTTTTTGTATATTTATATTACAAAAAATAAAAGGACCATGGCCATAAGACTCCTAATTGTTTTATTAATTGCCACTATTTTCTGGCAATGCAATGGACGAACCAAGAAAATGGAAAAACAACTTGATGTGCTGGTTATCACTGATCAAAGGAATTTCAACCGGGAGGCGTTTTTTGCCATGTTCGACAGTTTTGAGCATGTCAGGTGGCATGAGATTTCTCATCCTGAAATTCTGGACTTTTTCGGATCGGACAGCATAAGAAAATTTGATGCACTGGTGTTTTACGATATGCCCGAAGAAGTTACCCTTACGGTAGAACAAAAACAAAACATGCTGAAACTCTTCGAGGAAGGTGCCCCGGCTTTATTCCTTCACCATTCCCTTTTGTCCTACCGGCATTGGGACCAGTTCCCGGATATCATTGGGGGCAGATACTACAATAAAACCCCGCTGATCAATGAAAACGGCGACACCTTGCAATCGGTGTATCAGCATGATGTGCATTATAAGGTGAATATAGCCGACAGGTCGCATCCGATAACCAGGGGGGTGGATGATTTTGACATCCTTGATGAAGTTTATAAAAACTACTTTGTAAAAGAGGATGTGGAAGTTATATTAACCACCGATCATCCATTAAGCGGGCGTGAATTGGGGTGGGTCAATACTTTTGGAAATAGCCGGGTGGTTTTCCTGATCAATGGCCACAATGAAACGGCCTACGAAAACCCTAACTATCGCAGGTTATTGCACAACGCGATACAATGGGTAGCCTCGAATAAGAAAAACTAAACGGTGTACTGGTCGCCGGTGTCGATGCCCTGCTGGTATTCATTACCCCACAGGCCCAACCCCACCGTTATTGCCCAGAAGATAGTAAAACTCGGGCAGACAGCTTCCAAACCCATGCTCGCCGCCTGGATCGGCGGCTTGAATATGCGCGAAGGGATCAATATACTTAACTCGGCTGGCATACCTGCCTGTCAGACCCCTGAGCAGCCTGACCGTTCTTTCACTGGTGTTTTTGAAAAAATCGCTGAAAAGCTTTACTTTATGTATCTAAGAGACTGAATTTGTACATAAACGGACACTTGTGGTCTCTATTGGACACCTGTTTAATCTGTCGTTTTCCGGGTTTTCTGTTGTTAATATTCTAATCTATAATGAGATAGTATAGGTGGCATAATTATGGATTGTGTTTCTGGGTAAACAGGTTTAATCACTTTCCATAATTTATCAACCATGAAAAAAGGAAGCCTGATCATGTTTGCCTTGCTTTTGCTTATACTGCAGGGGCAGGCACAAACACCCCATTTGACCGGCGAGGTCAGGATCTCCATAGAGTCCGGCACCCTCGATGCCGATCTCATGCTAAGCAACCTTCCCCGAACGGACAATTACTCTCTGGTTTTGAACAGGGGGCTGAATGTGGAATACTTCAGGGATGCCGGCGATTCATTCCATTACGGTTACCGGTTTGAATACGACCGGAATGTTAATTATGAAGGCTTTCAGTATCATTTCCCGTCAACCGGCGACAAGGGCCGCTTTCTGCCCCGCGCCTTCAGGGTTAAATACACCGGGAAGTTTCCCGTTATCAGCGACACACTGCGCGCCACCGATTGGGGTGACTGGAAAGGCAATATCGCCTTTAACGGCCAGTCGGTCCGTGCCGCGGAACAAACAGCCTGGTATCCATTGCTATTTGATCATGAAACAGGCTTCAAGCACCTGGATTATACCTACGAGGTGACGATCAGCTGTGCAGACTGCTCGGCCATTTATTTTAACGGCAGTGAGCCGGTGAAGGGGCAACAGGCAACCTTCCATTCAGACTTGCCTGTTCCGCTGATGATCTTTGCCGGCCATTTTGATTTTTCATTTTTTGACAGGGTGGGTTTCGTCAATTCGGGATTGCGGACGGAAAAGCAGGAAACACTGGTCAATCTGGCCGACCGTATCATTGAATTTTATGAGGAAAAGATTGGAATTCCCTTTGGCAAAAGCTCCCTGGTTTTCTTAAACACCACTCCGTTGTCGAAAAGAAACGCCTGGATGTTCGTGACTTATCCGACCATTGCCATTGTGGGTAGACCCGGGAATTATTCGCTAAGGGACCGTTTTGACCCGGAAACATTTCAAATCAGGTATGAAGCCTTCTATGCCACAATGGCCCATGAATTCGGGCATTACTATATCGGGAATTATTTCAGGCCCAACAGCACGCTTTTTTGGTTTTTCGGGGAAGGTTTGACAGATTATCTGTCCTTTCTCGCGGTAAGAAAGCTGGTAGGGGAGGCGTTTCAACAGGAAAAGATTGCATCTTACTGCAAACAAGTGGCAGATTTTGAACCCATTCCGCTGCATAAAGTTACCCGGGCAGGTGAAATATGTGAATGGTACAAGTACAGGTATGCTCCCCTGATGCTTCTTGCCATGGAGCAGGAGATCGGGGAGGAGTCCATGTGGGCCTGGATCCGGGAGGTACTTGCTTCAGACGGACAGGTAACAGACTACGATTTTTTGCTCTCCAGTTTCGCCAGGGCGGGCATTCCGCAGGAAACAATCAACTACCTGGTTGAACAATATATAGAAAGCGAGGAGGCAAAACAAAACGTGCTGGGGAAACTGCAATAGCAGGGATGGCTATGTAAACCGCAGAAACAGGACGGATCTCCCTGCGGTTTTCACATGCAGGGTGCCGTTCGCTTCGGCATAGGGAACCACCTGGTCGCTGACCGGCCCGCCCCACTGCCTGTGGGCAGAGTAAACCATCAGCTCCGGCCTGCAACCCGGCTCCATCCGAATGTCAGCCACCATTTCTTCACCGGAGAAGGACTGCAAGATACTTTCTTCCGCGGCAGTTTGTTGTGGCCTAATCCTTAACACAACGAATGGAGAAGGCGGCTCTTTTACCGAAAATAATTCTTTGCGAACTGCTGCTGTCGTTGAAAAGGTAATGGCTCCAGGCGCTGGTCTCATCCACATCGCCAGCCGAACGCCAGTAACCGAAAGACCCCATATAATCGAAGTTTCCGCTGCTGTAGCGAATTCCGGCAGGAAGTGCTGAAAATCCTGAGGCATTTCTTTTCTCAGGGAAGTCGGCGTTGCCAACCACGCCTTCCGTTGATGAGTTGCTCCATCCGGAAGCAGAAGCCAACGACTTCGCAATTTTATTGCCAGTGTTTGTGTTATCATAGTTAAATCCGCTGGCTATCAGGTGGTTTTCCAGGGTGGTCCATTCTGCATCGGTTGGCACATGCCAGCCTACAGGGCAAACATTTCTGCTGTCGTTAACCACGTGCCAGGTATAGAGCCTTCCTAATAAAGGCACATTGCCCTCATTGCCGCCGGCAGGCCAATGGTATTTAGGAGCAGCTTCTTCAGTTATGTTTAATGACACTGGCTGGGTGGTGCCAATAGGGTCGCCATTGCTATATTTTGTTGTTTTCAGGTTCTCGGCCATCCACACTTGGTTGCCGATAGCAATTGTATTGTAAACATTGCCTTCGATATCAGTTACGCCTTCTATGGTTTCAAAAGTAATTTCATTGCCGTAAAAAGTTCCTGCGCTATTCATGGCAAATGCTCTGACGTAATATTTGGTTTGGGGCATAAGGTTGCTTAGCGAACTTGTAAACATTTCGGCACCCGAATTATTTGAATTGCTCCCGTGGTTTTGCTCTAAGCTTGGGTTGGTTTCAAGGCCCCAAACAATACCACTTGAAATAATACTGCCTCCGCCTTTGTCGCTAATGGTTCCTCCGCTCCAGGCGCTTTTAGCGGTAATTTCAGTCACTTCCAGCGTGCTGAGGATGACTGGCTTGGAAGGCTCTTCTTTTTGGCAGGAATAAAATCCGATGGCAAGCCACAGAAGCACAGCCAAGGTAAGTGTCTTTTTATGTTTAATTATTTCCATCAAGATGATTAATCAACCAAATAAACCGAAAAGTACTGCGCTTGTTCGATTTTTTTGTTTGGGGAAGAGGAAAATATGTGGCTGGATAAAAGAAAAAAGCCGTCCAGAGGACGGCCATTAAAAACCCTTTGTACCCGGAGCCGGGCTCGAACCGGCACGGCCGCAATGGCCACAGGATTTTAAGTCCTGGGTGTCTACCAATTCCACCATCCGGGCAGGTGACACTTTCCTTCACGAAATTATAAAAAAAAACCTCTTTGCAGAGGTTTTTAGAGCGGAAAACGGGACTCGAACCCGCGACCCCGACCTTGGCAAGGTCGTGCTCTACCAACTGAGCTATTTCCGCAGTTGTGTTTTGAGGGTGCAAATATACAAGCATTTTTTTAATCTGAAAAAATTTTTCTGAACTGATAAATTTTTTTTTTCGTGCCACTTCTTAAATGCTGTTAAAAAGTGCGATGGTTTGTTTTTAATGTTTATTTTTGTGCCCCAAACATAACAGTCTTAACAGTATTAACCAACTCGAAAACACACAGATGAAAAAGCTGCTTTATCTTTCTCTTTTGGTTCTTCTCCTTGTGGGCAGCACCGTATCGGCACAAACACCCAAATTTGGTCATATCAACACCAATGAGCTTTTGAGCATTATGCCCGGCCGTGAAGGAGCCCAGCAGGAGCTCGAGCGTTATGCCCGCGATCTGGAAACCCAGTTCACGGCCATGCAAACCGAATTGCAGACCAAATACACAGACTATCTTGCCAACGAAGCCACTTTTTCTGAGCTGATCAGAAATTCGAAGCAGCGCGAAATAACCAGCCTGCAGGAGCGCATCCAAGAATTCCAGGAGCAAGCTCAGCAAGATCTTATGAACCAGGAAAACCGTTTGCTCAGTCCCGTTATTGAGGCGGCCCGTCAGGCCATTTCAGATGTTGCCAGTGAAAACGGTTTCGCCTATGTGTTCGACACTGCCAGTGGCACTGTTATTCATTCCCCAGCCAGCGACAATATCCTCGACCTGGTAAAAAAGAAACTCGGCATCGAATAAGATTTTTTGAAGTCCAATTATTAAAAAAGCCTCGTGATTCGGGGCTTTTTTATGGGCTTTCATCATTGTACCAGCTGGCATACTTCACGTAGTTGTTCGATATTCGCTCAAGCAGATCGCTGGTAAGTTCTTCGCTTATATCCTTTATTTTCTTTGCAGGAATGCCGGCATAAACGCTTCCAGGCTCCACCACGGTGTTCTCGAGCACCACCGCCCCGGCGGCAATAATGGAGTTTTTACCAATGCGTGCATTGTCCATCACAATGGCATTCATGCCAATCAGTACATTGTCCTCGATGGTACAACCATGCACAATGGCCTTGTGGGCAATGGAAACGTTGTTTCCGATGGTAGTGGGGGCAGTTTTGTATGTGCAATGGATAATGGCCCCATCCTGTATGTTTACCTTATTTCCAATACGAATATAATGCACATCGCCACGCACCACCGCATTGAACCATACGCTGCACTGGTCGCCCATCACCACATCGCCTATAATGGTGGCATTGTCGGCCAGGTAGCAGTCTTTTCCGAATTCAGGCGTGAAGCCCCGTATGCTTTTTATGAGTGCCATAATGGTTTAACAAACAAAGCGTTCTTTCGTTCCCTAAATTCCCAGCAAGGCAGCCAGCGGATCATTGCCGCCAAACAGCATGCGTTCGGGATTTTCGATCATTTCCTTTACCTTTACCAGAAAGCCAACCGACTCTTTGCCGTCGATTATGCGGTGGTCGTAGCTCAGGGCCAGGTACATAATGGGTCTGATCTCCACGCGGCCATTCACAGCCACGGGTCGTTCCACAATGTTGTGCATGCCCAGAATGGCGGCCTGGGGTGGATTAATAATGGGAGTGGAAAGCATGGATCCAAATACCCCGCCGTTGGTTATGGAAATGGTGCCACCGGTAAGTTCTTCAATGCTGATCTTATTGTTGCGGGCTTTCAGTGCCAGTTCGGCAATCTTCAGTTCCAGTTCTGGTACCGACAAGCTCTCGGCGTTGCGGATCACCGGCACCATCAGTCCTTTTGGAGTGCTAACAGCTATGCCCACATCCACGTAGCCCGGTATAACAATGTTGTTGTCTTCGATGCGGCCGTTCACCTGTGGGAAGTGGGGGATGGCCTCCGTTATTGCCCTGGCAAAGAACGACATCAGGCCGACCTTGACGCCGTATTTCTCCTGGAAATTTTTCTGGTATTTTTTGCGTAGCTCCATCACGGCCGACATGTCCACTTCGTTGAAGGTGGTGAGCATGGCAGTTTGGTTTTTTACGGCCACCAGTCGCTCGGCCACTTTTTTGCGCAGGGTCGACATTTTCTGGCGCTCTTCGCCACGCCCGCCACTCCATGAAGTTGCTGCCGTGGGATCAGCAGCCGGCTTTTGCCCGCTCTTCTTGTGGTACTCATGGGCAATGGCAGTCAGGATGTCTTTGCGGGTTATGCGGCGGCCGTCGGGCCGGAGGTTGTCTTCCGGATTTTGAATGCCCAACTCGTCGAGCAGCTTTTGGGCCTGTGGCGAAAAGGTAAAGGCGGCAGCAGAGGCTTCCTTCTGTTCGGTTTTTTCTTTGGCAGGCTTTTCGGTGGCAGTCGCTTCTTTCTCGGCGGTTGCTTCCTTGTCCTGCGCTTTTGCGGAAGGGGAGGGCTGTTCTTCGGCCTCGGCTGCACCTTCGGGCGCCATTGCCTCGGTGTCGATCTGCCCGATAATCTTACCGGGCTCCGTGGTAGTGCCCTCTTCTACTGTAATCTTGATCTTTCCTGCCTGCTCTGCGCTGATGGTCAGGGTGGCTTTGTCAGAATCAATTTCGGCAATCTCCTGGTCTTTTTCCACGTAAGTGCCATCTTCAACCAGCCAGCGGGCCAGCTCTACCTGGGTGATGGATTCGCCCGCTGAGGGCACTCTGATGTCAATAAGCATGTTTTATCTGGTTTTAAGCTGTTTCAACTAATTCGCTGATGCAAAGCTGCCTGCATTCTCGGCAAACATTCTTGCAGTCGCACTCTTCAAAGGCTTTTTCCACGATCTTTTTCTGTTGCATACCATGGAATTTACTCGAACCGCTGGCCGGGCTGGCGCTGGGCGGGCGGGCAATCACACTCATAGGAATGCCATCGAGGTTCAGTGCAAGGAAAGGCCAGGCACCCATGTTCTGGGGCTCTTCCTGCACCCAGATGATGCGTCTGGCGCCACTGTATTTCTCGAGCAAGGCTTTCAGCTGCTTCTGGGGCAGGGGATAAAGTTGCTCCAGCCTGAGAATGGCCGTTTTGTCGAAGCCTTGGGTATTTTTTTCTTCCAGCAACTCATAATAGATCTTTCCGCTGCAAACCAGCACCCTGTCGACTTGCTCTGGTATGGCCTGTTTGTCGTCGATCACTTCCATAAAATGGCCCTGGCTCAGTTCGTCGAGGGCAGAGGTACACTGCGGGTGGCGCAGCAGGCTTTTTGGTGTAAAAACCACCAGTGGCTTTCGGAAAGGTCGCTTCATTTGCCGGCGTATCAGGTGGAACAGGCTGGCCGGGGTGCTGCAGTTGGCCACCTGTATGTTGTTTTCGGCGCAGGAGGCCAAAAAACGCTCCATGCGTGCGCTCGAATGCTCCGGTCCCTGTCCTTCGAAACCGTGGGGCAGATACATCACCAGGCCGTTCATTACCTTCCATTTTTCTTCGGCGCTAGTAATAAACTGATCGATAATGATTTGTGCCCCGTTGTTGAAGTCGCCAAACTGGGCTTCCCAAATCACCAGGCTGCCCGGGCTGGCCATGGCATAGCCATATTCGAAGCCCAGCACCCCATATTCAGAGAGCAAAGAGTTGTAAATTTCGAAAGGAGCCTGACCCTCGCCAAGATTATTGAGGGGCACATATTCTTCTTCCGAATCTTCCAGCTTAATAACGGCATGGCGATGGCTGAAGGTGCCGCGCTCCACGTCCTGGCCGGAAAAGCGTATGTGCACGCCCTCGCTGAGCAGGCTGGCGTAAGCCATGGTTTCGCCCATGGCCCAATCGAGGCCGCCGCCATTGGCTATCATTTGCTGGCGCTCTTCCATAAGGCGGCGTGTTTTGCGGAAGAAGGGCTTATCGGGCGGCAGCTGGGTAACCTTTTGCCCCAGGCTTTTTAATACCTCTTTGTCAACTGCCGTGCCGGTGATTAGCTCCATTTCCTCCCTGCTGGCCCTGGTATAACCCTGCCATGTATTCTCGAGGAAGGGGTCGATATGGCCTTTTTCGATTTTACGGGCCTTCTCTAGTTCACCTTCCAGCATTTCTTCGAAAGTTTTACGCAAAGCTTCGGCGCCACCCATGTCGATGACGTTTTCCTTCAGCAGCTTTTCAATGTAAATAGTGGCCGGGTCGGGGTGTTTTTCAATAATCTTGTAAAGGATGGGTTGGGTAAATCGCGGCTCGTCGCCTTCGTTGTGGCCGTGTTTGCGGTAGCTTAGCAGGTCAATAAAGACATCGCGCTGAAAGCGTTGGCGAAACTCCATGGCCAGCTCAATGGTATAAACTACGGCTTCCACATCATCGCCGTTTACATGAAAGATAGGCGACTGTATTGTTTTGGCCACGTCGGTGCAATAGGTGCTTGAGCGGGCATCGAGGTAGTTGGTGGTAAAGCCTAGCTGGTTGTTTATAACCAGGTGTATGGTACCGCCGGTTTTGTATGCCGGCAATTGCGACATTTGCAGCACCTCATACACTATGCCCTGGCCTGCAATGGAGGCGTCGCCATGAATGAGTATGGGTAACATCTTGCACAGGTCGCCACCGTGTTTTTTATCGGCCTTGGCGCGTGCCAGCCCTTCAACCACCGGATTTACCGCTTCAAGGTGGCTGGGATTGGGTGCAATACTAAGGACCACCGCATGCCCCTGGCGGGTATTGGTTTCGAGGGTGCAGCCCAGATGGTATTTTACGTCGCCCAGCAGGGTCTCTTCTTCATACTCCTTGCCTTCAAACTCGCTGAATATTTTGTAATAAGGTTTCTTCAGGATGTTGCCCAGCACGTTGAGGCGGCCGCGGTGGGCCATTCCCAGCACTACTTCGCTGACGCCCTTTTCCGCTCCTTTGTCAATCACGGCATCGAGGGCAGGGATAAGGGTTTCGCAGCCCTCGAGCGAGAAACGCTTCTGCCCCGGAAAACGCTTGCGAAGAAACTGCTCAAAGCCCACCGCCTCTGTCAGCTTCTCCAGGATACGGATTTTCTTTTCAGCGTCGAAAACCGGGGTGTTGCGGCTGCTCTCCATGCGGTGGCGAAGCCACTCCACAATCTCGGGCGTGCGTATGTACATGTATTCTACGCCAACGCTCTGACAATAGGTTTGCTGCAGGTTGGCAATGATGCGTTCGAGGGTGGCCGGCCCAATACCAATCTCGTTGCCGGCCTGGAAGGTAGTTTTCTGGTCACTGCTGCTCAGGCCAAAGTTTTCAGGGTCGAGTGTGGGGCTGTACTTTCGGCGGGTACGTACCGGGTTGGTCTGGGTAAAAAGGTGTCCACGCTCACGGTAGCCATTGATCAGGTCGAGGACGTTAAATTCGTTTTTGAACAGCACCGTTTCGCGCTCGCCAAAAGCAGCATCTTGAGGGAAATGGGCCTGTGCAAATTCAAAGCCTTCGAAAAACTGGCGCCAGGAGGGATCGACCGAGCTGGGGTCAGAGGTGTACTTTTTGTATAATTCTTCTATTCCTGAAACCTCCGAATTCCCTAAATATGAGAATTTTTCCATATTAGTTCTTTGCTTAGGCAGATAGCTTATACAAATGTAGTACAAAAAAATCTATAAAAAATTTTGCGCTTTGGAATTATTGGTTTATTAGCACTTTTGACCATATAACCAAGAAAAATTTTAAAAAACTTAGATACTTAAGTTTTTTTTTGTTTCTTTAACGTTTGAAAAACCATGTACTCCGAATAAAATTAATGGTTAAACTAAAGCAGGAGGCCTATGATTACCAGTTTGTTAAAAAGGACTTATCATTAAAAAAAATTACTAACCAAAAACGAATCCTTATGAAGAGAATTACTTTGTTGTTATTTGCGATTTTTGCTGGTTTCTTGGCATTCTCGCAAGGTCCTGGCGATTTAACGGAGGAACAAAAGATTAGGCTGGAGAATGAAAGGCCAAATGTGGAAAATTCCATCAGGCTGGATCCTTCTCATAAAGCGAGTCTTGTCAACCCTGTGATGCAGATTCCCATCTCTGTGAATAAGTCAGGTGCATTAAAGGCCCGTGATGGAAAAAACATTTCCGTGCTGGTGGCCAGCCCCAATGCTGCCGATTTTAATACACACGTCTTGCCCACCATGCAGACTTTTGGCGGAGTAACCTACACGGCAACTGCCGCTTTGGGCGCCCTTACCGTTGAAGAGATGCTTAGCTATGATGTGGTTTGGACCTTCAACGTGAGCACCTGGCAGACAGAAACGGGCACCACCGCTGTGGAATGGAGCAACAAGCTTGGCGATTTTATTACCCAGGGCGGATACCTGGTTGAGAGCCAGTTTGTGAATAGCTACGACGAATGGGGTCTGGGCAGCGGCCTATATATGACGGGCAATATGTCGCCCTTTATCAAGGCCACCCTCGACCGCCCAACCGGCACATTTAACCTTGGTGAAGTGCTGGTTCCCAGCCATCCCATTATGTCGGGTGTTACGCAGGTAAGCACCACTTATTTCGTGCAGAATGTGCAGGCGCGGTCTGATGCCACCCTGATTGCCAAATGGGGCAATGCCGAGGCAGATCCCCTGGTTGCTGCTTATGACAATATTGTTGCCTTCAATGCTGACCCTGTAATGTCAACCGGTTCGGTTATGCAGCCGGGTATCGGCGGTGATGGATTTTTGATG
>Ga0114946_10000128_pt1 | contig 42852 bp, 39 predicted proteins | sample WalLakDeSediment_FD_88676 | JGI IMG/M metagenome (GOLD analysis project Ga0114946, IMG submission 88676) | Lake sediment microbial communities from Walker lake, Nevada to study Microbial Dark Matter (Phase II) - Walker Lake 11/02/13 Deep Sediment | ecosystem: Environmental > Aquatic >... | reverse complement strand
AGAGCCTGATCGTACCATTTGCCATCCTGTATTCCCTGGGATGCAACCAAACTCGCGAGACGAGAGGTTTCGGGGTGCTTTCCATGAAGATTGTTCAGTTCTCCGGGATCAGCGGATAGATCATATAGTTCAGGTCGGGGTGCGTCAATATATTTGAGAGCCCCGTCTCTCACTCCAGAGATGGCAGCCCACCCATATTGCAGTTGTCCATGAACGCTTTCAAAAAAAACGGGAAGCGGAGAAACATTTTCTCCCCTGGCCAATCGCAAGATTCTCGACGAGATCCGGGATAGCCTCATGATCTCCAGGCAGCAATCCATGAGTTCCACAAGCGAAATGGGTTCGTATACTATCCGAGGTCGGATTCTGGATTTGGGCATCCAAAGCACGCAGGGGACGCGAAGACAGGATTCGTACACGAAAACACCGTGAGTCTCTTCGCCATGATCTCCTAGTGACTCTCCGTGATCGCCGACCACAAGCAGGATGGTATCTTGGGGACGTGGAAGGTTGTTTAGAAGACGCTCCATCTGCTCGTCCATATAGCTGATCTCTCCATCGTATGGACTATCAGGGAAAAGTAAGGCGTGTGAAGGTGGCGGAGAATAGGGAGCATGGGGATCAAAGTAATGGACCCAGAGAAAGTAAGGTTGATTCCCTATCCCAGCCAGCCAGGCTAGCGCAGCATGGGTGGTGTCCTCCGCGCGTCTTTCAGGGTAAATTCCAGGTTTCTCTCCAGTGGCGTATCGGTCATCGTAGACCTGAAAGCCGTGTCCCAATCCAAAGATCTCATCCAATGTGAATGCGGAGACGAAGGCTGCGGTTTGATAGCCCGCGTCCTGCATTTTTGTGGCCAGGGTGGGAATGGATCGAGGCAGACGAAAGGCCCCATTGTCTCTGACACCGTGTTCCCAGGGATATAATCCAGTAAACAGGCTGCAATGGGCGGGCAACGTGACAGGGGATGGTGTGGAGCACTGGTGAAAGAGCACTCCCTCTCCGGCCAATCTATCAAAACAGGGTGTTCTTGCTGGAACATATCCGTAAGCTCCCATACGGTCTGCCCTGCAGGTATCCAGCGTGATAATCACCAGATTCTGTTGCTGTCTCTTGCATCCCCATGACACCACCCAGCAGAGGGCGAGGATCATAAGAGATCGTGATGTCGAAGAGCCTGTCATGCAAAAAAAGCCATCCATATCGAGTAGAATACTGGCAACAATAGACCGAAGGATCGCCATCCAGAATGAGAAGTTGCTCTTACGCGACCCCTAGATTGAAGCTTCATTATATCATGACAAGAAAGAATACTTTCAGTGATTTTGATCTGGCCAGAGAATGGACGGGGAGCAAGCAAGGTAGTGAAGCGTCAAGGCAGGTTCAAGGCCGGTCGACACCGAACTCATGCCCTTTGATATAATAATGGATTGGAGGTTCGCACGGGATAAAGGTCATGAAGGGGGACTTTTAGAAAGATGCAGGTGGCGCAATGCACATGGGCCCACTGAGATCGAAGATCTTTCTGCTTTCCAGCGCCTTGGCAATAGGCATTTCTTTTGCCGATAAGGACCAGAGACATGTGGAAGGGTGGCCACCCCCTCGTTTTCAGGAACGGCAAAAGGATCGAAACGACCTGGTCGATCGGTATATTGTGCCCCACCATCCCAAGATCAAAGACCAGCGGGTACTCGAGGCCATGAAGAATGTGCCTAGACATCGATTAATTCCGTCTCATTTGGCTGCTCAAGCCTATGATGACAATCCCCTTCCGATTGGACATGGACAAACCATAAGTCAGCCTTATATAGTAGCTTATATGACAGATCTGCTGGAACTTGAAAAGGGCGACAAGGTCCTGGAAATCGGAACGGGGAGTGGCTACCAAGCAGCAGTTCTAGCGGAAATCACACCCCACGTTTATTCAATAGAGATCGTGGAAGCTCTTGCAGATCAGGCCGAGAAACGATTGAGGGACTTGGGATATGGAACGATTCAGGTCAGGAAAGGAGATGGTTATGAGGGTTGGCCTGAAGAGAAACCTTTTGATGCCATCATCGTCACAGCAGCGTCCGGCCATGTTCCCCCTCCTTTGATTCGGCAGTTGAAGGTAGGAGGAAAACTGGTCATTCCTGTGGGAGGGCGTTTTTCTGTTCAGCGGATCGTACGGGTTACCAAGAGGAAGGATGGTCAGCTCAGGACCGAATCCCTTTTACCTGTTCGCTTCGTGCCTTTGACGGGCAGAGCGGAACGAGAGTCGTGACAGGAAAGAATCGAACACAGATAAACACTATACCTTTGGCGATCAGTTCCTCCTGGATGGCGGGGGGACTGGTCGCCTTGGAACTCTCCCTGATACGCTGTTTTTCGGTATCTCATCACCATCATTTTACAGCTCTTGCGATCAGCACGGCCTTGCTGGGATGGGGATGCAGCGGAACGCTTCTGCAAATGATGGGACGTCGCGATTCCAGGTCTGTTGGGTGGCTTTGGGGCGCTATTCCGGCCTGCGCCCTTTCGATTCCTTTGGTGTTTCGTGGTGTACAAGCCTTGCAGGTGGATCTGGAATTTCTGATCTATCGCCCCCAACTCATCTATCAGGTCTGGTTGGCCGGAATCCTTCTCATGATACCTTTTGTTCTGGGTTCATTCTTTCTTGGTCAGGTGATACGGCTTCATACGGATCAAGCCTCTTTTCTGTATGGATCTCAACTTCTTGGAGGCGGATTGGGGGGGGCGGGGATTACTATCTGTATGTGGCACTTTTCCCCGGTGAGACTTCTGACAATATGTGCCTTGGGGGTATGCATGGCCGGGATTCCACTATGTTTTTGTGTCGGTGGACCACGTAAAAGGTGGTTTGGAATCCTGGCTGGTTCTATGCTAATGATTTGGTGGATTGCTCCTTTCCACCTCAGAGTGGCGGAATACAAAGATCTGGCTAAGATACGTGAACTTGTGAAGCAGGGGGACGCGAAACCAATAGGATATCGATACAGTCCCCGAGGGAGCTTTATGAGCTTTTCCTCGGATCTGTTCCACACTACACTTTTCGCTTCCTTGACCGCTCCAATGGGTCCTCCAGATCAAACCTGGATTCTTTGGGATGGTGAATTGATTTCTCCCGTGTTTTTGATCGAAAATCTCGATGAAGCGTCGATATTGCGTTATACCTTGGAACAGGTGGCTTATGCGATGCGAGCTCCCAATAGCGTGGCCCTGTTGGATGAAACAGGAGGAGTCGCTGTTTGGCTAGCCAAGCTGAATGCTTGTCAACGTATTGTGGTGGTACAACAGGAAAAAGCCCTGAGGGAACTGGCGAGTCAGAGCGGTGCTGAAAAGATATATTCAGATAATGAAGTGACTATATTATCGATGAATAGTAGACATTTTCTCGAAACTACCAAAGATTCTTTCGATCTGATTTATGTGGTATCTGCCCAGGCCCCGGCTGCCGGGATATCCTCTTTACTCGCTCTTCGAGAAACACCACTTTTAACCGTAGAAGCCTTCGAAGCAGCCATAAACCGTTTGACACCCCAAGGTCTCTTTCTTGTAGTACGAGGTTTGCAAACCCCGGCAAGGGATAATGTAAAGGTATTATCCACAGCCGTGCATGCCTTGGAAAGGCTGGGGATAGATCATCCCGGGAATCATCTGGTGCAGGTCCGAAATTATCTTGCCGCGGCAACCTTAGTATCTCGAGAGCCATTCGGAGACAGGGACCGGTTGATTTTGGAGACCTTGGCCGAGAAGCTGCTCCTGGATATACCATGGGCTCCAGGAATTCCCCCGCAAGCCGGTATGCAATACGACCTTCGATGGGACGAAAAAGGACAGCTTCAGGACGAGTACGGTATAGCAGCCAGGGCGATCCTGGCAGGAGGGGAACAACGAAGGAAGTTTTATGCTGCCTGGCCCTGGTTTGTGGCACCGGCCCGCGATGATTGTCCCTTCTTCTATCGTTTCTTTAGGTTGGCTGGATGGCCTCAGATCAAGAAAATCTATGGAAGACATTGGATGCAAAACGCGGAGTTGGGTCCTCTTCTCTTGGTGCTATTTCTGGTGCAGGGACTTTTCACCGGGATTTTGGTTTTGATCCTACCCTGCTGGTTTCTCCAACGGCGAAGATGGAAGACCCATGGCCAAGAGAAGTCTTGGACCAGGAAGAGTCTTATGACATGGATACATGTGGGGTTCTTGGGGCTGGCATATATGACCGTGGAAATGGGGGCCATCCATGCTTTCACCATACTGTGGGGCGATCCTGTTCAGGCCGCCGCATGGGTCGTTTCGAGTTTTCTCTTGCTGTCCGGCTTGGGTGGGTTGTCCCATCGTTCAGCCACGCTTCATCCTGGATTGTCCAGGATGATTTCGCTCTTGGTATTCGTTACTTTTCTATTCTGGATGGCTATGATCCATGGAACTCTTCCGATCTCGTCCTCATCCAGAACTCTCCTTCTGGCCTTGGTCCTTATCCCCTCTTCGTTTCTCATGGGACGACCCTTTCCCGCACTGCTGCGTTCTTTAGGAAGAAGCGATCAAGAAGGGTTGCCCTGGGCTTGGGGAATCAATGGACTGATGTCCGTATTGGCCGCTTCAGGTACAGTCTTGGTTTCTGTGTTCGCGGGGATTTCCGTCGCTTTCTTGCTCGGATCGATCTTCTATATGGCTGTATCGTTCACGATTCCCCGGGTTAGATCCTGATATCCCATTCACTCGAAAGAGTGTTCATCGCAGGCGACTCTCAAGGCGTTCTGTCGAGACATTTCTCCTTGAATGAAGGCCGCGGCCCGGCGTCCCATATCCAGGGAATGATCCATATTATTGTAGCGGAACAGTCCCTGGCGTCCGGTGGTGATGAGGTTGTTGAATCCTCTAAGTGAATCGAGGCATACTTCCACGTCTTTCTCGTAGTCCAGATGATAGATGGGATAAGATTCGGGTTCCCTGTAATCGTGAACTTCCAGTAGATGTGGCCCGATATCCATTCCAATGGACCGAAGATCCGAAAGACATCGATCCAAAATCTTAGAAGAATCTGCATTCCAAATCTTGTCTCCTGAGGTGCAGGGAATCTCCAGAACCAACCCTGATGTGCCTTTCGGAGCCAGTGAGGGTTCCCAGTGGGCTGTCTCCTGGATCCTGCCGAAGAGGATTCTTTTTTCCGGGACATAGATCCAAGTGTTGGGTGTCAACGGGGCACAATTCAGGGATAGAAAGAGGAATCGTAATCCCCTAAAAGATAGCCTTGTAGCGGCTTGGAGTGAGGCGTCGGAAGGAGATGGACTCAGTGAGCGGATGAAGTGGGGCAAGGGAAGGGTGCTCACGCATCCAGCTAAGTCAAGCCTGTACGGTTTCTCTGGTCCTTGAACCCATACGGATAGGACACGATCTCCTTGGGTGTCGATCTGGATCGCCTTGGAAGAAAGAAGAATGTTGCCTCCGGCATTCCTGATATCCTTGGCCAAGGCCTCGCAGATCTGCCCAATGCCTCCCACTGGATAATAAAAGCGTGAGGCATAGGTCTTGGGATGATTGTCCTTACCAGGAAGCATCTCGCGGATGACTCTCGCCAGACTGGGGACAGTCACACGTTGAGCGGCCCAGCGGCTGGAGATAAGGCTTCCTTTCATACCCCAGAGCTTCTCGCTGTATTCCCTGAAATAAAGATCATAGAGAGGTCTTCCAAAACGCGCGATGACCCAGTCTTCGAAGGAAACTTCCTTGTCTCCGCGCCATGAGCGCTTCAGTCCATGGAACATGTAGCTCATGCCTGCGCGAGCCAAGAACAAGGGCCCGCCTTGGCGTAGGGCATCTGCCCATTGAGGAGGGTAGTCGTACCACCTGTCTCTGTTAACGATCTGGCTGAAACGGGGACGTTCCACGAGACGGTCGGACATGAGATTCCGTATCCAGGAGAGAATCTCCTGATTGTCTGTCAGAAAGCGATGTCCTCCCAGATCAAATCCATATCCGTTCCAGGACAGGGTTCTGCAGAGTCCTCCGACAGCATCCTCTCTCTCGATGACGATGACCGGAACGCCACTTTGGGCCAAGCTCCACGCTGCGGCCAGGCCGGCGGGTCCTGCCCCCAGTACAGCGATCGGGAGTTTTTTGTGGGAACGATTCATGGCGCTATTTGCATGCGAACTCGAAGAAGCCGATCTGGTCCAACGCATTCTCGAAAAGGATCATTTCTTTTTGTGTGGGAGCACGATGGGGCTTGCGCACCTGTCCACAATCCAGTCCCAGTCGTTTCATCAGAGCCTTGCTCGCCCCCATGAAGCCTGCGGGAGCTTTTCGCATGATTCGAATCATCTGCATGGCCTTTTGCTGTAGGGCTGCCGCTGTTTCCAAATCCTTTCTTTCCACCGCGTCCATGATCTGCAGAAACAAGGGAGCCGCGAAATTATACGTGGTTCCAATCGCGCCTTTGGCCCCCATGGCCAGTCCGGCCATGAGAATCTCATCCCTTCCGAAAATCATATCGAAGCGTCCCTGATCCATGGCCATGCACAGTCTGAAGTCCATGAGATCTTCGTGGGTGAATTTGGCTCCGGCCAGGTTGGGAATACGGTCCTTGGCCTTTTCCAATAGCTCCAGCACCAGGATGTTCACCTGAGTAAGAATGGGAATATGGTAGTAGTAAAAGGGAAGTGTTGGTGCGGATTGGGCGATATCTGCCAGGTAGTCGACAAGGTGGTCCAGGGATGCGGGTTTGAAAAAGGTGGGAGGCATGGCGCCAATGCCCCAGGCTCCCTTCTCCTCGGCGTGAGAGGCTAGCCTCTTGGCATCCGGCAGACTTTCGTGTCCCACGTGAATCACGACCTTAAAACGCTGGTCTTTCCGGGCGGTCCATGCCTCAGTCATGGCAAGCCGTTCTTCCAGGGAGAGGGATAGACTCTCACCCGTGGTGCCGCAGATGAAGGCCCCCTTTACGCCATTTCTGATCAAGAATTCCAGGGCTTGGGGGATCCGCTCGTCGGCCACGGCGCCATCCTCTCTCATCGGGGTGTAGGGAGCTGCAATGAGTCCCTCGAGTTTTTGCTTCATGGTAGTCTCTTTCCTTTCCAATGAGTCTTGGTGTCCATATTAGGAATGGAACAAGCTTGACTCAATCATGAAAATACCATTGTGACATATGGGACAGAGGAATCAAGCAGTTATGGAGGCCATAATCCACCCCCACGCTGCATTTGCTCCGAACTTCTCCGAAGGCAACCGACCTCCTGTTAAGTCCTATTTCATGATCGCATGGATCTGTTCGCTCTTCCCGCAACGCTGATACATCCACTGGACAACCTTGTACCCCTCCCAGTCTAGATTTGTAACAATACCAAGATCTTGTACGTTGTCTTCTCTGTGGCCATCGTCTGAAAGGGCATATGATCTTTCACGAAGGACACTTCGTTCTTGCCGAAATAACCGCAGGTGGTAAATATTCAGTGAACCCGATCCAGAGACAAACCGTCGTGGGAAAAGAAGACAGATTGGAATGCCGTGGTACGCACCTTGGAAGTGATATCGCCTCCCAGATGCCGAATCTGCATTCACCGTGGGAGGTGCTCTCAAACCGTTCGAAAACAGAATCTCTGTCTCTTCTCCGCCAAGGGCTGCGTTTGGATCGGGTTCACTGAATATTTACATTTCGTTTAATGCTAAAAGGTGGAAAGAGTCTGCAACGTATATGCTTAAAATAACGTTTCTATTAAAGATTCCCAAGCAGGCGGGTCATCTGGCCAAGTCAAACGTTTCTTCATGAAAGGTCCTGGTTTTACTTGGTATGTTCTCCAATCGGCACCACCCCGATATGTATTCGAGTGAGTTGAGCGGAGGCACAGGCATCCATGATTTGTACGATGCGTTCGTGTTTTGCCCGACCATCACCTCGGATGACCACGGGCCTGTCCGCATCTCGCTGTGCAGCCTTTCTCAAGGAGGAACGTAGCGATTCATCGGATAATATCTCTTCTCCCCTGAATAGAATGGTTCCGTCTCTTCTCACATGGATGATGATCTCATCTTGATCCTTTGTGTCGACATTCGCTTGATTAGCCTCAGGCAGTTCCACGGTGAGATCCAATTCCTCCCTGTAGAAGGTGGTCGCTACCAGGAAAAACACGATCAGAAGGAAGACCACATCGATCATGGGCGTGAGATTGAGCCCTGGGGCTTGGTCCTTGAACCTTTTGATATTCATGGCGTGTTCTCCGTTCTGGGAAGACCGTCCACCATATCCGAACAAAGCTCCTCTACCTCGTACACCAAAGCATCGATTCGTCCATTAAACAAATAAAACATGATGAGCGTGGGTATGGCCACGGAAAGGCCTGCGGCCGTGGTAAGCAGGGCTTCGGAGATTCCCTCTGCCAGAAGCTCGGGCCTTCCCAATCCCTTGGAATGGGCCACGGTACTAAAGGCCTTGATCATGCCCAGTACCGTTCCCATGAGTCCCAGGAGGGTGGCGATATTAGCTATTCCTGCAAGAGGTTTCACATTCCTTTCAAGTCGTGAAACCATACGATGTCCCGCATCCTCCATGGCTTTTTCCATATCGGTCGCTTCTCCTCGATCTATCTTCCTGAGTCCTGCTGCCAGCACGGAACCAATCGGGGAGGGATTTCGATCGCACAGATCCAACGCGTGACAGGGTGACGTCTGGACGCTTTCCTTCAAGTCAGCGAGGATGGATGGCGGAATGATTCTATTGCGTCTCAAATTCATGAGGCGCTCGACGATGAGACCGAAAGCTATCACAGAGCATAAGGCAATGGGAATCATGAGGACGCCTCCGGCAGCCAGGATTTCCAGGGCTGTCCTGGGAATGGGATCCAGATCCTGAGAAAAGGCCACAGGGGCGAGCATGGTTGAAATGAGAAAAGGAGTGAGCTTGCGCCGGGAGACGGGAAAAGTCAATGCCATGACCTCCTAGGAGACGTTTTCGTAAAGGCACCGCACCCGTGGAAAAGCTTTTCTATAAACCCGGATGAAGATGTCTACAAAGGCAATAACATTATATATAGGTTGACTCCAGAGATAAAAAACTTAAAAGCCCATCAAGGCGAACTTTCTGGAGGGATAGAAACCAATTTTTAATGATCTCGTAGTCCCATGCAAGCCTTGAGGAAGTCGGGACGTAAGAGTCCAATTCAGGCACTCCTCGCCCTGCTGAGTTCAAGCCCTCGATCAGATCGGCTTCACTGAATATTTACAATCATCCTGTGTTCGGTAAGGTCTTAAAGGGTTGTTCAGGTCGGTAAATATATATTAAGGTATTATTGTGAGCGATGATCGTTGATTTCAAAGAAGACAATGGAGATTTTCATGGATTTACCGAGGTTCTGCGAAACATTGCGATGTCTCCGCGAGGAGCTCAAAGATCTGGACCAGGTGCAGGAAGAAGATCGGGAGATTCTCATCTGTCTTTCGAAGGACATCGAGCGATTCCTGGATCGTTCGCATGAAGGAAACATAGATTCATGGAAGGACGAGGGATTCTTTGCATCCTTTAAAGGAACTCTTATCGGTCTGGAGCAGGCCCATCCCAAGTTGACTGCTGCTATCCAGCAAGTCTCGAATGCTTTGAGCGATCTGGGAATATGAATATCGAGATCGCCGAGGTCAGGACACCTATTCCTTGAGTCCAGTCGGTGCGATTCGTAAATATTCAGTGAACCCGATCTGATCGGCTTCACTGAATATTTACCGCGATTCCTTCAGAATCTGACCTTCTGAGGTGCCTTTGAGCTGTTCTTGTCCGTGCAGCTAGGGCAAAGCCATGCGAATCCTGTAAGGATACTGAAGGCGATTCCGTATCGGATGTGGTTTTGAAACAGTCGTCGCATGGGCCCCATAGTAGGGGATTCTTGGAGGATGAAGCGTCCTGATTGTGTGCTTGTCTACCAGGAGTGGGTTCTAGGTTTCAGAGGGGTTTCGAAGAGCAGGGGGATGTTGGCATTCATGAGCCGGGCTGCGGCCACGAATTCTTCGTAAGGTCGGTCTTGTACGTCAACCCAACCAATGTTGTGAGCTTCACCTGTTTCCTTGCCATGATCGAAACGGCCCGTGGACGGTTGGTCGATATATTCGAACCAGTGAACACCCACCAGATTGGGCAGACTCAGGGCGTCCGACAGGTAGTTCTGATAGGCTTCGCCTCTCTTCTTTTGATCGGGAAGAACCCCTTGCACGTCTCGCAAGGGAAGTCCTGCGTCTTCGGCCATAAAATGAAACTCTCCGACCATCCAAGGTTTTTCTGTCATGGCGCTGGCCTTGGTGAGTTCGGGTCCAGGGCTAAATCCATATAGCGTGGCGCTGAGGATCTCACAATGCATGGCATTCTCTTGGATCACTTCGACGGTGGAACTCTGGGAATGCCTGGCTCCCAGAAGGATGTGATGAGGGTCCTTGGCTCGAATGGCATGCGATGTAACTCGGAAATAGCGTTCAGCAAGGATTCTGAGGAAATCGGAGCGATCCTTTCTGGCGGCCAGGGACTTGGAGGGTTTTTCGCGCCATTGAGAAAGCGCATCCCAGTCCTGGAACTGAGTCTCCCAGGCCTTGTTGATGGCCTCGATATCTTGATACCGTTTCTTCAAAAAGGAAAGCCATGCCTGCCGGGACGGCGAATCATTATCGGACATTTGGATCAAGGCCAGCAAGTCGTTGCCTTGTTGCCAATCCCCATACCATCCCATTTCATTAGCAGTGAAATAACCAAGCAGGAAGGGGTTCTCAGAGAGGTTTTCGACACGGGCGCAGTCTTCCTGGACATATCGTTCGAAGTCCGAATGGAATACATCCGGCACATGGCCTGCCACGGTGGGACACGCGCCCCAGCCGGCGCTGAAGGTGACGAAGGGAAACTGGTTGGCATGGGCAAGACTGTCGTGGGACCATGCTCCCATGGTGTTGACGTGCCATTCCTTGAGCCTGGACAAGGTTCGATCTCTCCATGTATCCATCCAGTTCTTCCCATCTGCCAGGATGCGTCCCCTGATGTAGGGGCTTACCACAAGTCCTGTCTCGTCCAGCCCGTAGGCGGCATAGCCATACCAGGGCTCCCATGCCTCCTTAAAACGAGGATCGTCCTTTTCCTTCAGAATATCGGCAAACTGTTCTTCACGTCCGGAAACCCTTGTGTAGGTGTCCCCACAACCCAAAACACAGATACCGACCGAAAAGAAGGGATGGCCCTCTGGATCGATCAGGACCCATCGGCCTTGGACCTTCTCTGTTCTGAAATACCCTGAAGCTCCCAGAGAAATATCCTTCCTTCCGCCAAAACTTCCCAAGTCAGGCAGTCCATTGTCCGCATTGGGATCCTTTTGGGATGTAACCGGTTCAGAGCGAAGGCCGGCGCGTCCCAAAAAATCCACCGCGGATACACAGTAGGAACGGGATGATCCCTCCGGGATGGAAATATCCACAAAACGATTGTGGGGAAATCGGCATAGGCGAACAGCTTCCTGAAATTCGTTGAAATAAAAGATGTCATAGCTCACCGCGCGCTCCACTTCCGTCCATTCCAGGAGTACACCGTCCCCTTTTTCTCTGGCCTGAATCCGAGGAGCCTGCAAGGGATCGGTTTGAACCAGAAAAACACTGCTGAAACGAACAGAGAAGGCCTCTGTCGGCTCGTGTCCCTGAAACACGATCTCCTTGATTTGAGAGACATCGATGGCGCTGTCGCACCACCAGTTGGCTTCGTCCTTGCCTTGTCTCAATTGCTCGATTGGGATTCTATATTCCCGCCATTGACCGGGAGGAAGCAAACGTACCCGTTGGTAGCATTTTCCGTGAGAATCCTTGACATTGACTCCCACTTTCATGGGCTTGTCCGATTCATTGAACGCTCTGAGCTTCAGGAAGTTGAATTCGGACGCATCGACGGGTTTGGGCAATTCCTTTCCCATGGTGGGCCAACGACTGCTCGTATCAAAGGTGACTTGTAGCCCATGTTCTCCAAAATCGAGGATCCCTTCTTGTCGCTGGTTTGATTTTGCAGAGAGGCTCAAACATAGAATGAAAACGCAGGGATAGACAGGTCTCATGTGTGACCTATTTTATCCATCCTTGAGGAGGATGTCGATTCAGCGCCTTCTCGTGTTCGCGGAATGGCCGAAACAGGACTTGTTGTATCATGGTCCTCAGGGCACGCCAATCCAGCAAGAAATGCCCAATATCAGGCCATGCCCATCGTGGGAATTCTAGCCTATCGGTTGGCTTTGCAGGTCTCGGCCACTCTGGGGATGCCTACTTCAGAAGGGAAGGCGCGAGGAAATGTTACGCTGTGGAGGAATGGAATCCTGGCCAGACAGGGGATCTCTGGCCCGGCATTCTGGGCGATATAAGGCCCAGAACCCAGGGATTGGCTCGTACCGCAGAAAGCTGGAGTAGAATGAGGTTTATCGAAGGCCGAAATCACGAACCATGGTAAATATTCAGTGAACCATGAAGGAATCCACTGGAATTATGATTATCCCTCAGCCTGTCTCGTGCCGTGTCATCCTGGGTTTTGCTTGTATCGTGTTGACAGGGGCAGTCGCCTATTTCCCTTCGCTAGGTGGGGACTTCATAAGAGACGACAAAGATTTGATAAAAAACAACGAATATATCCGTGAATGGAAGCATCTTCCAAAGATTTTTACTCACGATGTCGCTGCTGGTTCCAGAAGTTATCATGGTTTCTACCGTCCCATACAGATGTTTACCTATTCTATGGAATATGCCCTTTGGAAGGACAATCCTCTTCCATACCATATCACGAACACCGTCTTGCATCTCATGGCATCCATGCTACTTTTCAAGTTGTTGCTTGTAATGTTCGAGCCGTTCCCAGCATTCGCCGCGGCCCTTCTCTATACCGTGCATCCCATTCACTCTGAAGCGGTGATGTATATCTCGGGAAGAAATGACCCCTTGTCTCTTGTGTTTATGCTCCTCACATATATTCTTTATCTAAAAGGCTTGAATTCAGATTCCCACTGGAGAACGACATGGATATGTGTGTGTTTTGTGCTCGCTTTGTTGTCCAAAGAGACGAGCATTATATTTCCATTCTTTATTCTGATCTATCACATTTCATTTCACACCATGCCGCAATGGAAACGAGTGGTGCCTCTATTGCTCATGGCTATGGCATTTCTCATTCTGCGTGTGACGATTCTGAGCAGCAAGACCATCGATATGGGATGGGCGATAAAGAGCCTGCCAGAACGCGTTCCAGGATTCTTTGTGGCGATCAGTTATTATCTACAGCTTCTGATTTGGCCCTCTGATTTGTATTTTCGTTTCGGAATGCCATTGTTTCCCCTGTTCTGCGCGCGATCCCTCCTGGGTATGTTTTTGATTCTCGCGTTGTTGTCTTCCGCATTGTATTCCCGTCATAGAAACCATAGGGTATGTTTTTTTATCCTGTGGTTCCTTTGTGGGCTGATTCCTGTATCCAATCTGTATCCTTCGACTTATTTTATGACCGAACACTGGATGTATGTTCCTTCCATTGGTTTTTTTGCCATGGTTGGCCTGGCCATCGAACGGGTCCTGAGAGTCGCGGGCTCTACGGGAGCTTCCTTTACAGTTCAGAGGCTTTTACAAGGTGTTCTCATAGCTTCTGTTTTTCCCTTGGCGGCGCTCTATGCCTTACGAACCATGGGGCAAAGTGGCTACTGGAAAGATACAGTGACATTTTATCAACGCACCATTGAACGTCAACCTGATCATGGAGATCATTATTTTTGGCTGGGTGAGCATTACAAGGTGACGGGTGATATGGACAGGGCAATCCAATGCTACGAGAAAGCCATGGAGCTGGATCCCTCTGATATAGGGGCCACGGGAAATCTTGCCAACCTTTTGCAGCAGGCTGGAGATATAGACAGGGCCATTCCACTCTATCGAAGAATCCTTTCCATGGAGAATTCGGAACCGCTCGTTTATGTCAACCTGGGAAACGCCTTGGACAAGAAAGGGGACACGTTGAGAGCTATTGAATCGTACAGACAAGCGATTGAACTCGATTCATCTCTTGGCATAGCCCATTTCAATCTTGGTCTGGCGTTGGTAAAGACAGGCGATTACAAACAGGCTTCAAGTTCGTTTCAAAAGGCCGTTGAATTCAGTCCTGAATTATCCACTACATGGTATTATCTGGGTATTTGCGCCTTGAAAGAGGGCAATCTTTCCGAAGCAAAGAGGCTGTGTGCACTCTCCGAGAAGTTGGGCTTGGATATACAGGTTCTTCAATCAGGCATTCAAGAGGCGATGGAGGATTTACCTGGACGTTAGAAGGAGTTGGACATCATGAAAGTGTATATGAGAAGGCTCAGACTTTTTCGTCATGACTTCTCCGTATTTTGTATGGGACGTTGGGCATCCCAATTGGCCTCTCTTGCCCTTTTGGAGGGACAGAGAGGTGCGGAACGCGGCCCTGGTGTTTTCTCTCACATCTGTTGGGTTACAGCTAAGGGGCTCGTTAGATCTATTGCTCTGGCAAGTGTTTTGAACATGACGTGGGCTGCGTACGGTCAGATCGCACTGCCTTCTGAAACGGAGCTGGACCAGTACGTTCGAAAGCAGGACAGCAGCTATGCCTGGCAAATAGTCTCGTCGAGCGAATCAGATGGGATGAAAACACTGGTGATCGATATGATCTCCCAGACTTGGCGGTCTCCCGAAGAAGTGGACAGGACGCTGTGGCAGCATTGGGTGACTTTGGCGGTTCCAAATGAGGTTTGTTCGGATATTGGGTTGCTGATCATTGGCGGAGGGCGCAACGGGAGAGAGGCGCCGGAACAACCTTCCGAACAAGTGCGAAGGATCGCACATGCCACAGGGACTCTTGTGGCCGAGTTACATATGGTGCCCAATCAGCCGCTGGTCTTTCACCAGGATGGATGTCCACGGATGGAGGATGATTTGATTGGATACACCTGGGATCAATATCTGAAGACAGGGGACGCGTCCTGGCCGGCGCGCAATCCCATGGTCAAGAGTGCTGTCCGCGCCATGGACACCATGACTGCCGTGGCCGCGGCCGATATAGGGGGCAACCAGAGCGTGGAGCGATTCGTGGTGGCAGGAGGATCGAAACGAGGTTGGACTACCTGGCTGACCGGGGCTGTGGACGAACGGGTGGTCGGGATCGTGCCGATTGTGATCGATGTGTTGAATATTGATCCATCCATGCGACATCACTTTGCCGCCTACGGCTTCTGGGCGCCGGCGATCGGGGACTATATTCAGCATCGAATCATGGAACGCATGGAGGATCCTCGATTGAGCGATCTCTACGACCTAGTCGATCCTTATGAGTATCGCCATCGACTCACCATGCCCAAGTTGATCCTTAATGCTACCGGGGATCAGTTTTTTCTTCCGGATTCGTGGCGCTTCTATTGGGATGATCTGGTGGGACCCAAGTATTTACGGTACGTTCCCAACGCGGATCATGGACTCAGGGATACGGACGCGTACGCCACCCTGACCGCTTTCTACTCCTTGATCCTGGCAGGAAAACAGGGACCTCGATACTCGTGGTCGAGCCCGAAGCAAGGGACACTGCACGTGCGGGTTCAAGACGTGCCTGTCGAGGTGCGACTGTGGCAAGCGAACAATCCCAAAGCTCGGGATTTTCGGGTTGAAACGGTCGGGAAGCCCTTTACCAGCACTGTGCTGGAGCCTCAAGAGGATCATGTCTATATTGCCTCGGTCCAGACCCCCCAAGAGGGTTGGACCGCCTTTTTCGTGGAACTCACCTACCCAATGGAAACCTTGTTCTCCTTGAAGGTCACGACCGGGGTGTATGTCGTTCCGGAGGCGCTTCCATACGAGGACAAGGATCCCTGTCAGCCCGCGACCTTGACTATTGTCTTCAGTGGCTCGGATGCAACGAAAGTGGGTCAACTTCTTGAGAAAGCGGTCGAGTGGATTCAGGACCAGAGCATGGCAGAGGGGACGGTGCGTTCAGAGCAAAAAGGTTCCAACGGATATGTAAATTGGCTTCCGACGCGTTCATGGGAAGATGTTGCCAAGGAGGCTACAAAATGGTTGCGGGAGAACGGGGGCAACTCCGTGCAATACCAGTTGGAATCAGGTCCCGGAATGACCGTGCGTTGAGATGCCGACAAATAACATCTCTACGAATCTAGTGCGACATGTTGACCGAACATTCGCGATTCAAGACATGCGGAGCGAGGAGTGACTGAATGCTTGCCAGGAAGATGATTGTGGGACAACTCAGGCACGAGTGGGTGATCAACCTGTTGTTGTTCTTGACGATGACCGCTCTGGTATCTCTCTATGTGTTTATACAAAACACCCATCAATTTTCTGTTCGTTCCATGCAGTTGATCATGAAAGGGATGGGTCTCAATCAACTCATGATTCCCAAGTCCCAGTCCGCCTTGGATAGCTATCTTTGCACGGACAATCAGTTGGACTTTCCTGAGGAAACCACTCAAATCGCCGCGAGCCACACGGAATTGCTCTCCAAGTATTATCTATCCGTACTTCAGGAGAGGATGGAATTTGCTGGTCATGTGCTCCTCTTGACAGGGATTGAGCCTGTCTATCGTCCTGACGAGACGGAGGAAAAGGGTAATCCCGTGAAGCCAGTTCAACGTGAAACTGCCAGATTGGGATGCGGGGCCGCGAAGGTACTTGGCTTGCTCGCGGGAGACAAGATCAAGATCGCAAGTCAAGATTTCTCGGTGGTTAAAGTGCTGTCTGAACAGGGTACCCTGGACGATTACCGTATCTTTCTTAATCTTTCTGACGCGCAGGAACTTCTTGGCAGGCCGGGCAAGATCAATGCCATTCTGTCCTTTGAATGCCTGCATGTCGGCGGATCACTGGAATCCATTCACAAGGTTCAACGGGACATGCTTTCTCGCGTCTTGCCTGGCTTCCAACAGATCAATGTGGAAAGCATCGCGCGTGGACGATACTACGCGCGCCAGATGAATGAAAAGTACCAATATTGTCTTTTGAGCCTTGTTGCCACGATCACGGTGCTTATTGTTGTGATGACCGGATTTCAGGAGGTGGCTGAACGAAGATACGAGACCGGGATTCTCGTGGCGCAAGGAGCTGGATATCTTTACCTGATAGGATTGTATCTCTTCAAGACATGGATATTGGCCCTGCTCGCGGCTGGTACCGGTTTTCTGATAGGTGGACTCGCTTCCATTCTGTTGACGAACCCATTTCTGGCCACGCAGACCAGGGAAGTGACCCTTCTGTGGGAGAATTTGCCACGGACCATGGCGATGATTGTCTTTGTCGCCACGATCGCGGAGTTCATCCCCATGATCAGGTTGGTAAGAATGGATCCCTGTTTGATCGTAATGGAGGAATGACAGCGTGATCAAGGTGGACCATGCCACAAAGACCTTTCTGAAATCAGGTAAGACGATTCATGCTGTGAAAGATTTTTGTTGGCGAGCCCTTCCGGGAGCATTCTCCGTGGTCTATGGAAAAAGTGGGAGTGGCAAGAGTACTCTTCTCATGATGATGGGCGGCATGATGACGCCGACCCGAGGATGTATCGAGGTCCATGGCCAGGATCTTTACGCCTTGACACATTCTCGGCGAAACGCGTTTCGGAGGGATTGCGTGGGCTTCATATTCCAGAAATTCCTTCTTCTCCCTTATTTCACGGTGTACGAAAACATTGCGTTGCCCCTGTCCATGAAAAGATGTGATCTTATCGAAAAGAAGGTTCTTGAGATCGCCGGAAAGCTGGATCTTAGCGACAGGCTCGATCACTATCCTTCGGAATTGAGCATTGGACAACAACAACGTGTGGCTATGGCTCGGGCCCTTGTGAAGGATCCTGACATCGTTCTGGCCGACGAGCCTACTGGAAACCTGGACCATGACAACAGGGATATCATCCTCCAGTGTTTGATGGCGGTCGCTGCGGCAGGCAAGGTCGTGGTGGCCGCAACTCATGATAAGGAGCTCATGGGAAAAGCGCATCATAAGACGCGCATGGTCGAGGGTGGGATGGAGAACTCGATATGAACGAGAAATCAAATTCTCTGGAAGAGACTGTTCGTTTTCACGGGCATCTGTGCCCGGGCCTGGTCATTGGCTATCGTGCGGCCAAAGAGGCCATGGCTTCTTTGAATGCGTCGAGAGCCGAAGACGAGGAATTGATCGCGATCGTGGAAAATGACTCCTGTTCCGTGGACGCTATTCAATGGTTGACAGGCTGCACATTCGGAAAGGGAAACTTCTTCTTCCGAGATTATGGAAAACAGGTCTTTACATTGGCGTTGCGTCCAAGTGGAGACGCTATTCGGCTGGCTTTCAAGAATCGAAAGGCGGAGGCGTACCAGTCCGCCCGAACTCGTGAAGAGCAGATTCAGTGGATTCTGGATGCTCCGATCCAGGAGGTTTTCGATATTCGTAAAATGACAATCGCTCTGCCAGACGAGGCGAGAATCCACCAGAGCGTGGTGTGCGATCGTTGCGGTGAAGAGGTGATGGCGTCGCGAACTGTCAAGGATGGCGATCTTGCCCTGTGTCGAAGTTGTCATAAAGCAGCCCCCTGAGTTTGGGAGCGCAGAAGGCTTCTGGGTGTGAAAGACTTTTTCTGTGGAACACTATCCGAATTTCTTTCATAGCATGCTGGAGTGCGGATCGAGGGGAAGGAAGGGATTTCATGAAACAAGTGGTATTGGGCGACAGCGGGCAGAAGGTAAGTGAAATTTGCTTGGGTACCATGCACCTGGGCAGCAACACGCCGGATGAGATGTCGTTGCATATTCTGGATGCTTTTGAGGAGCGAGGCGGTACCTTTATCGACACGGCCAACATCTACAACAGGGATGCCCCTCGTTGTAGAGGAGGAGAGAGTGAGACGCTGATTGGACGTTGGATAAAGAAACGCCGGAACAAAGAGCATCTTTTTATCGCCACTAAGGTGGGTATGGTCTATCCTGACCAAAGAGCAGGGCTTGGCAGGGATCAGATTATGGCAGAGTGTGAAAAGAGCTTACATCGACTGGGAGTGGATGCGATCGACCTCTACTATGCCCATGCGGATGATTTGGAAACTCCCATGGAGGAAACGCTCGAAGCTTTTGACAAGCTGGTGCGGCAGGGAAAGGTTCGTTTTATTGGTGCCAGCAATTTCTATCCCACGCGGCTGGTGGAAGCCAGATGGATCAGTCAGATCCATGGATGGACCAGATACTGTTGCATTCAACAGCGCTATTCCTATCTGCGTCCCAAACCTGGAGCCAGCTTTGGTTTGCAAAAGCCTGCCAATGACGACCTTCTGGAATACTGCAAAAGGGAAGACTTCCCTTTGATCGGATATGCGCCTCTATTAAAGGGCTCTGTGGCAGGAAGAGCGGACAAACCTATGAATAGGCAATACCAGGGGGAGGACAGTGTTGCCCGTTTGGCTCAACTCAAAAAGGTGGCAGATGCCCTGGGTATATCCATGGCTCAGCTCTGTCTTGCCTGGATGAGGCAGCATGATTTCACTGTGATTCCTCTCATTGGTGTGAGCAATCTGGGACAGCTCAGGGACAACCTGGGGGCCGTGGATCTGGCTTTGGATCCAGAGATCATGGCGACACTCTTTTGAAAAGAAGTTTGGTATACTGCTCTAGGCTCAGGTTGACCGGTATGGGAAGAGGAGCTAATGATGAACAGAAGATATCGAATAGCTGTGGGGTTGATGGGCATTGTGATGTTGGGGATGTTCGCCCTGCCGGGAATGGCCTTGGCTGAGGCAGAGATCGGACTCGATGCGAACTCGGCCTATGTCTGGCGCGGGCTGACGTACAACAAGGGCCTGGTTTTACAGCCTTGGATGGACGTGACCACACCTTTTGGACTCAATTTCAATGTGTGGGCCAATTTCGATATAGATGATTACGACGATACGCTCGAAGAAAATGAGTTTTCTGAGGTGGATCTGACCATTTCCTACTCCAGAAAGGTTGGCCCTATCGAATTGAGCGTAGGTGCTGTGAAATATGTATTGACAGGAGATGCCGATAGCACAGGGGAAATATATGTTCTGGCTTCAGGGGAGATCGTCGACGGATTCAGCGCTAAGGCTGGTGTTTATTATGATTTTGATGAATTGGAAGGATTTTACGGATCGTTGGGCCTGTGCTATGGAAGGAATGTTTTCGAATCGCTTCTTCTCGAAGGCAGTCTGACCGTAGGTATGGCTGACAGCGATTTTTCCGAGGGTGGGAATTCTGGGTTTCATGAGATCTGCCTTGCGGTATTGGCGGAGTATACTATTCTGGAAGGTTTGACGTTGAGCGGGTCTCTTTCTCTAACGGATTCCTTGGACGAGGATGTCCTGCCAGATCAGGATGTCCACGTATTTGGAGGCGTAGGCGTGTCTTATGCCTTCTAGTTGACTCGTTGAACATGGGGACGGCCGTTTTTTGCATCGGCGCTAAGAAAGAGTGGGAAATCATATGAATTCGAAACGATCTCTCTTGTCGATAGCTTTGGGGATGTTTGCTCTGTTTTCATTGTTTGGCAGCCAAGGATGTAAAAAGAAGGCCTCTTCTCAGGTCTCGGACAAGAAGGCGACCAAGGCTGCGGCTTCCTTATCAACTCCAGAAAAAAGTGTGCTGCATATTTACACTTGGGCCGACTATATGAACCCGGACCTGATCGATGAGTTTGAAAAACAACATGACTGCATTGTGAAGCTAGAGTTTTTCGAATCCAACGAGGCCATGTATGACAGACTGAAAGAAGGTCCGTATGATTACGATCTTCTTTTTCCCAGCAGCTACATGGCAAAGATGCTTTGGGAGGAAGGGATGATCGAGAAAATCAACCATTCCCTGATCGAAAATCTTTCCAATTTGGATTCGGATTATTTGGCCATATCGGAGGACAAGGATATGGTCTATAGCGTTCCCTATATGTTGAGCAATACAGGCATTGCCTATTTGAAAAGCAAGTGCTCAGATGTGCAGCCTTCGTGGTCCATGTTTGAGCGTGAAGATCTCCGCGGAAACATGGCCATGCTGAACGATTTGCGTGAAGTCCTGGGAGCGGCCTTGAAGTCCCTGGGTTATAGCTTAAATACAAGGAACGAAGACGAACTGGCCCAAGCCAAGGAAGTGGCCTTGCGTTGGAAGAAGAATCTATCCTCTTTTGACAGTGATAGCTATGTGGATCGGCTCGTTTCAGGAGAGCTCTGGTTGGTCCAAGCCTATAGTGGAGATATATTGCAGCGCATGGAAGAGCATGAGGATATTGCTTTTGTCATGCCACGGGAGGGGATTTCGATTGCCTGTGATGATATGGTTATTCCCAAGAATGCGAACCAGTCTGAATTGGCTCATCGCATGATCCATTTTCTTCACAATCCCCTTGTGGCCGCCAAGAACACGGATTACATTGGATACCTGTGTCCCAACAAAAATGCCTATTCGCTTATGAGTGATGATGTTTTGTCCAATCCTGCTGTTTTTCTCGATCCAGAAATCAGGGCAAAGAGCGAGGTAATCGATGATGTTGGCGAGGCAAAGTCTATCTATGAGAGCACATGGAAAGAGATCTATGAGATTGATGAATAGAGTCACTCCTTGCCTTGGAAAGATCCTTTTTCTGGTCCTATGTGCGGGGACTCTCTGTAATTGTCGCAAGAGTGCATCTGTCCCCTCACGAAAAGAATCGACAACGGTTGAGAAAGAATCGGGCAAGAAAAACAAAGTGAACCCTGAGAAATCGGCTTGGGATATCTCGAAACAGGTGGTTTCGTCTTTTCACGATTCTCTGGCGTCTGGGGATGTGGATGGTGTTCTTGATGCGATAGATCTCGGTCTTCTTGCGGCTTCTGCTGTAGATGAAGGTGTCTGGAATCAGCTCTCAGAGGATCAGCGAAAACGAATGGTGGACATTATTACAAGTGCATTGCGGGCAGTGGTCCAGGAGTCAAGCGATGATTATAAGACGATTCAGTATCGGGCTCACGATGCTCACATCCTAGAGCGAGAAGGGGTTGTTCCGTGTATTTGGCGTTCGATGGGAAACGAAACCAAGGTGTTGTTGAAAATCAAGAAGGACATGGAAACATGGAAAATCGTTGACATACAGATACCTTCGACCGGTTTTGTGTTGAGTGAATCTATTTCCGAGTGTGTTCAAGAAAGAATATCTGATGAAGAGGGTTTGGAGGGGCTTCTTCAGAGAGACTCTGAACATGCAATGGATTGGGCCATGGACCTCAAGCGTGCTTTTCACGGTCTTTCCGCGGTGGAAATGAGTATCCTTGGAAAGATTGTGAAGATCGAGTCGGATCCTTCCTGCAGCTATGAAGTCATCAAACAGGAAAAGAGGGACGATTCTTTTTGGGTCCTGGTGCGGCCCCAAGGCGATGCTTTGGGGCAGCCTCAATGGGTGGAAAAGGCCAGCGTAAAGGTGGTCAACGAGGATGCGGATCTGTGGGGGAAGACGATTCCTTGACGAATGTCCTGACAGTGGATGGCGGTGCATTGGATGGTTCGTTATAGGATCCTATCACGGGACAAGCGTATACGGAGTTGTTTTCCCAGTCGAAGCGGTAGGGACGATCGGAGAGGAAATCCTGGGGGAATACCTCTTGAAGAAGCCCGAAGGTCTGTGTGATCGCGAGGGTTCTATGAGGATTCTCGAGGAGGGTCATCTGGTGCTCCGCGAAGCATTGCCTAAGCTCCCTGGCTAGATGGACCAAGGCTTCCCGGGCTTCCTCTTCGCGCTGGTGGATGGTTTTAGGCAGACGCGCCAAGAGATAGGCCGCGTCCATGGTATGGAAAGCCGGCAGATCTGGATCCCAGAATCCGTTCGAACCTTGGGATGCCAACATGGCATCTACGATTTTCTCCGAAAACTTTGGAAGCTTTCCGGCTGCAATATGAAGCACCGTGTAAGCAAAGGTTCGGCTGATGTTGATCTGGCTTCGAGGCCAGGTGCCTGAGACTTCATCCTGCTGCTGAGCCAGTTTGGAGTAAAAGACCTCGGTCCATTCGGGATCATTGAGACTGGCCAACAGGGGGACGAGTCCCAGGACCTCGTGGTGATTTGAGGTTTTGGGGCAGTCCCAGTTCACGGAATCGAACCAGTGAGCGAGCCCTTCCGGAGCGAGAACAGATTTGAGGTGATGCGGAAAAAACTGTAATCGACCACCGAGAAGATGGATGGCCCTGACCGCCTGCCAGAAGGCATGGGCATCGCAATGTCCCTGGCTGGCCGGGCCTCTCGCGTGGCAAATATTTCCTGTGACCGGATCTTGGGACTCTTCCAGATAATGGAGAAAGGCTTTCCTGTCAGGCGCACCGAGATCCTTATCGTTTGTCGCGTAGCGAATCCAGACCACATCCGTGCTGCTGAGGATGTTGACGCCGATTTCGGGATTCTGCCTGAAGCCGCCCGTGTTCGAATCGAACAGGTTCACAGTGAATAGGTGGAGAGCCTCACGAAGGCTGTCCAGGAAATGCGGGGAAAAGATGATCCGTTGAGAGAGAGGGAAACTCGATATCTGAGATGAGGGCATAAAGTTCTCCAGTGGGTTCACGTAGGCTCAAGAAGCCGAATCAGGATTCAGATCCAGGGAAAGGAAATCAAACTCAGCCACAAATCCGCGCCCTTTGGGACTGCAGGCGTAAAGGCCGCATTGGATCGCTTTCCCCAGTTCCTGGTCCAGATGCGTGAGGCGAATCTGTTGCCAGCTTTGGCCATCCAGGGAGGATTCTATCTTGTAGTCGCTGCCAGTCCTGAAGATCCTCAGGCATATCTCTGTGCCCTGGCTTTGGAAGGGTTGTGTGGACCAGTCGGAATAACCCGCATGGGTCACGACAGCGCCCAACTGGCTGGGGCCTTCAGGCTCATATTCCACGGAGGTCTTGATCCAGCATGTTGGGGAGACGCGCACCATGAGACCAGCCTGATCGTATTGGTTCACAAATCCGAACCTTACGCGCGTGCAAAGGCAAAAGTCGTTTTCCGCCACCCAATAAAGGAAATGCCCGTTGTCCGCCTCAAAGCCATAGTGGGTTTTCCTCCAGAAGTCGGTGTCAGCATCGGTCTCCAGTCTCAGACAATGCTTTTCCATGTCGACTTGCCATGTCTGAGGTTCACAGAACCATGTCAGTCTTGGATCCATGCGCTGGTTCTCAAAGGTTTCTTTCAAGTTTGACTTCCTCTCTTATCGATCTTTCCAAGCTCTCATCATATCATCTGAAGCCGATTGGCATAGGGCGTAGAGTCTTCGTAAACATTCACGATTCCATTTGCTTGGAGTTGGATCTCACTGAAGGTCGATATCTTTTCAGGGGGTCCAGGATGGCATATAACCCAGGAGTTCTTGTGCCTTGTCAGGTTGCGTTTCTGCCAGGTTTTGTGCGGGATCCGGGCCCTTTCCCATGTCATAGAGTTCCAGGTTTTCGAATCCTTGCTCCGATCTGGACGCGATGAGGCGATGAGTGGCCGTGCGTACGGTCACCGCGGATCCCCAGTAACTGAGGGCCGCGTCTCTCACCTTGGCATTCACGTCCTTGATCAGAGGACACAGGCTGTGTCCATCCAAGGGAAATTCCGTGTCCTGAAAAGAGGGAGAACACACTTCCAGAAGCGTGGGAAAGAGGTCTATGGTCTCCACCAAGGCGTTACAGATTTGTCCCTGGTTTTCCATGCCTGGGACATGGATCATGAGGGGGGAGTGGACCGCTCGTTCGAAGGGGGTATGCTTCCCCCAGATTTGGGAATCGCCCAGATGCCAACCGTGATCCCCCCACAGCACGATGACTGTGTTGTCTGCCAGTCCCATGACATCCAGCGCGTCCAAGACCTTGCCGATCTGTCTGTCCGTGAAACGCACGCAGGCCAGATAGGCGCGTTTGGCCTTGAGCTGGTCTTCTTCCCGCAGGGGTGGATCCTTTTGAAAGGGCGCATTGTATTTATTGAACTCTCCGCTTCTATGCCAGTGAACGCTGTCCGGGCGCGCCTGATGGGACGCGATGGGTATGTCCGCATCCTGCATGGCTTCCCAGTCCTTCCGCGTTCCCACAAATGGAAGGTGTGGTTTGTAGAAACCCACGGCCAGGAAGAAGGGTTGGTCCGACGTGGCGAGTTCTTTGAGCTTATCTACGGCTGCCTGGGCGAGCAGACCATCAGGTAGCTCCTCGTCCTGTTCCGCCGTGAATTCCATAAGGTCCGTATGTCCCATGCCGTCCTCTCGATGCCGGCCTTTCTCATAGGCGAAAAAGGCGCCCCAGCCGCGTTTCCATGGACCGAAAGGCGTGGCCAGCTCGTCCCACGCGTGGGGCATTTCAGGCCGGCCGTCGCCTGTGCCGTCATAGGAGTAGACCCGTCCGTCCGGGGTATGGGAAATCTTTCCGATGCACACCGTGTGATATCCGCTTCGCCTGAAGCACTCGGGCAAGGTCTGAGCCTTGGGAGTGGGTGCTTGGGAAAAGGCCGTCTGGCCCTGGTACATAGCGCCGTTTCCCCGAGTGACCCCGGAGCGCGCCGGACTTCTCCCGGTGAGAAGGGCGTAGCGCGAGGCCCCGCAAGTGGCCACTTGAACGAAATGATGGGTGAAGCGCACGCTTCGCCTCGAGAGTCTGTCCATGTTCTCAGTCTGGGCGTACGCTGTTCCCAGACATCCCATCTCAGGCCGCAGATCATCCACGCAAAGGAGAAGCACATTCAGGGGTTTTGTCCTGGATTTGCCGGCAAGGCATGGTGACAGTAGAAAGGGAGCAGCCATACCCCCTGCCATCATGGCCATTTGTTTGAGAAACTCTCGTCTATTTCGGCTGACGTTGGTTGGAATCATGGGGTTCATGAGTATGGATCATAAGATGAGACCCGGGCTGGGTCAATAGCAGGGGCTGGTCTTCTAGCCCGGAAGGATTCGTATTCTTCTCTTGACTTCTTCGATAACGATCAAAGCACCTGTTGAACTTCCCCGAAAAAATGGACAGGTAACTATGCAATTTCAACACAAAACTCCTTGGTGTTCATTGCCTCAAATTCGGAAGGGCTGAGATAGCCCAGATAGGAGTGGCGACGATAACGGTCATGTCGACGTGCCAGATGTGGTTAGGGTACTCGCCGTGACCAGTCGGCCAGTCGGTTGTGTTCCCATGCTCATGAGATCCGGCTTGGGAGGAAGGGGATGCTCCTTGATGAAACGCCAGAAACTGGTGGCGCCAAGATGGAGACCGGCCATGGCCAAGATGTCCGCGATTTTCCTCTTGCCCATGGTGGGACACAGTCAGGACGCCGTCATCTCAACGGTCCGCTCCGGCGACATGGTGCCCGTCCTCGGGCACAAGCGCCCGGTGTTTCAAGGATTCCCAAAGGGGATCGCCTTTGAGAGACTCGCGAACCCAATGACGTCGTTCTTGCCACGAGAAGCCTTCCGTTTCACGGTCAATTCGGATTCTCTGTTCGCGCATCCAGCCAACCGCGTCAAATTTCTCTTTCATAATCCAATACCTCAAAGGGCGTCCGAATCTCGGGGGTGCTATAACCCAGCTCAATGTTGACCGCGTGGAACCGCCGGATTCGCCCCACGTTGACAATGTGTTGGAAGTTCCAACTCACGAGTATGTCCGCCTGAGCCACCGTGGCCAACGCCACATGCTGCGCGTCCGCTCGGGAGCCTGGTCCCACGATGCCCCGCCGCAAGTACTCGCCTGCAAGTTCGTCCGCTTCATCCGAATCTGGAAGCAAGACCACATTCGCGGGGCCAATCTCGCCAACACGCTTTCGTACTGCGTCAGGCGCGCCCTTCAATTCGTTGAGTGTCAGCTCTGACAGCGCCATACGATAGCTGCCCTCCTTGAAACACTGCCAAAGCTTAAGGCTTCCTTCCGAGAACTCGCGATCCTCGCAGCCGCCAACCACAGATGCGTCCACGTAAATCAGCAAACGTTTCATGTCCTGACTCCAATGTTTCTCAGTCTAACATATCCTAACCTGTCGCTCGCCAAAATAGAATCGGCGACCTGGAAAAGGCGAAGAGATGAGGATGCGAGGGGATCAGAAGACGAGATGGAGCATGACGCGGACAGAGCGGAGAGGAAACGGGACGCTTCGGCAGAGATATTGTGAATGACAGAGGCGTTCCGAAGTGAATGCGGGTTGGCTGAGGTGGCAGCGACGCGCCACTCGTATCGTTGAGGAACCGAAAACGCTGGACCGCGGCGGAGATTCCAATGAGATCGTATAGATTGATCCATTGCCCCTGCATCTCGATTTCGAGGGATGGGTTCAGGATATATCTTCCCAGCCTGACGCGAACGAACAACTTCCTGTTGTAAGGAGCCTGTCTTACGACCTCGTTCTTGGAGAGGATGCTGGACAGGTAGGGGCGCTTCTTTCGCCTTTCCGGAATGACATGCTCAGAGAAATACTTGAGGGAGTGGATGAAGTCGCCTGTCTTAAACGCGGGTAAATCCCAACTGCTCTTGATGCGAGCGATATCCTGGAAGATAGCGATCATGGATTGGAGAACGAAAAACTCCATGAGCTTCTGATCGATCTTGATCATCCTGCCTTCGACCTTGATCTTGAGACTGCTGGGAGCCAGGATCTCATACATCGTTCCGATCTTATCCCGAGCATAGCTCTCCGATCGGTACGCATGGCGAAGGGCTATTTGAAGAGGCATACCGCACGAAAAGATCGTAAACGTTGTTTCGTTCCTGGGAGAGGAAGATGGACTGGCGTATTCCCAGGTCAAGATACTCGTTGCGATCGAGATGGGGTTTGTCTATGGACATGCCGGTGGAGCCGGGTCCTATTTGCCCACCGGCTGTGCGTGAAGCTTGAGCACTAAGGGGTCGCGCAAGAAGTACTTCGCATTCTGAGGAGTGAGATTGGCGTTAGATTCTTCCGCAACGATGAAGCGAATCCGCAGGCGTATCCGTGATACGTTGAGGAATTCGCGACTGAGGCGCGGGGGAAGATAAGGTCAACATTGCCCTTCAGAATGTGAAGTTATTCTTGGGTGTCCCCTAAGGCCCCAACCACCTTGAGAATGGTGTCGAAGTTGGGACTTCGCTACCAGGACAGCGCCTTGTAGAGGCTTTCCCTGGAAAGGCCAGAATCCTGCGCGACTTGGGACATCCCTTTGGCCCTGGCAATATCACCCAGTGCCTTCGCGATGAACGTCGCGTCTGCGCCGGCCTCTTCCATGCAGGCATCCAGGTAGGCTGCCATTTCGTCTGGAGTACGTAGGTGCTCCGCGACATCGTATCGAGTCGTCTTGGTCTTGGCCATCTCTAACTCCTACAGGTTGTCTGCGAGACATTGAGCCTTCTTGATGTCCTTGCTTTGGGTACTCTTATCGCATCCTGCCAGGAGGATCACAATCGAACTCCCCTGTTTCATGAAGTACACACGCTACAGTCATCGCTGTGGAGCGGCTCGATGTCGCATAAAAAACAGACCATACAGTTCGGCGCTTACTGCGAGGCATATCGTGTAGATGAGAAGCAATACATATTGTTTCATGGACAGCGTGGCCGGCAGGCTCACGATATATCCGGCCAGAAGGATCAATAGCAGCACATTGGGAGGAATCCAGGACGGAAGGTGTGACGCGCCGCTTCGCAACCACCGAACCAGCAACATCGTGGCCGGTGTGAGATAGATAAGCGTTACCACAATTCGGTGGGTGGTGGACCATTCAAAGCCATGCAGGTTGACTAGGCCCTGCCACACGTTGGCCACAATAAAACCGGATACGATCCACAACGGGAGTGCCGCGCCCCAGAGCCTTTCTCGAAATCGAGGCAGGAGACGCGCCTCGGTCAGCTCCGGTCGATTGAAACGCCAGAAGACGAGCCCATAGGCGATTCCGCCCCCTAACCCAATGCTCATCTCCCAGTTCTTCCACCACCCTAGGGCAAGTCCGGAACCGTGGAATGTATGCCAGATTCCGCCCACGGCAAAGGAAACGGCGAATCCCAGGCTCAGGAGGATCATCGTGGCCACGGCGCGCCAGTCGCGCCGGTATATCTCGAACCCAAGGAAACCGAAAAACAGACCGATATGGGGCGCGATCGTATGCAAGGAGCCCACCGCGCGCTGACACGTCGCGTATTCCTTTGCTTCGTAGATTCCTTCCTGGTAGAACGGGAGAAACGCCTGCGGGAACACGCGTACCAAGAGCCATGCCGCGGCCAATCCCACAATGCCTGACCCAACGCGTCCCATCCAGCCTGCCAGCCCCAGAGGACGTCGCGGAGCGCACCAGGACAGAAAAGCGCCCGCATTACCACCCCAATGTAAACCGCAGATAAATAGCGCGAGATACCCTGTCCACGTGCTCACTGTCCGCAGGCCTTCAGGATGGTTCAAATAGAAATTCCCCTGCACCCAGGCCACATAGACGCCATATCCAGTCATGCCGCCAAAAGCGGCACCAAAGGTGATGGCTGCGATGACGCGCATCGCCCCATACGGACGGCGATCAGACTGTCCACCCGTCTGAGAGAAGATATACCACAACATGGCCCAACCCAGTCCTGCCAGTGCCCCGCCCTGCGAACCGCCAAAACCGGTGGTGCCTCGTATGGCCCAGAAAAACGCGCCGGCAAGGCCCATGATCATAACAAGGGACAAGGTCTGGCCCTGGGTAAGCATGCCTGCCTGAGTTCTTCCATTTTGACTGTTTTCCTTTGCCATGGATGAATTCCTTATCTTGTTTGATGGGCTTGTCGCTGGTCCTGTTCATCCTATCCTAACATGACCTGTCTCTTGCCCGGGAGGAGTCCCCTCAAGGCCTGTCCTGAATCCCGTAGAGATGAACCCGCGGCTTCTTCTGTAGGTGGAGGGTTTGCGTCAGGTGTTGCATGGTATCGCCAGGGGATGTCTTCAGGATGCCTGCAAAGGTGATGAAGTGGGTGGCCACTCTCCCCAGGCATGGTCAAATCCCTGTGGTCCAGTCCCTTGATCTGCCATCGATAGATATGGCCTCCCTCGGTTCCAAGAAAGAGCCGAACCTTGTCATTTTTCGATCCAGATCCCGTTCTCTTTCTTTCTTGCACGGACCGCCTGGGCGAGGGGAGGTTGAACCCCAAGAAGTCCTCTGTGTCCCGCATCTTCCAGGATCCAGATGGCCTTTGGATCCAGAGGCATACCGAACACTTGTCTTGAAGAGAGGACCCTAGTGAAGTGCCTGGGCAAGATGAGCCCCATCCCTGACAAAATTGCGAATGTTGGTCGAGGCCACATCGAAATCTGGAAGAACGCGGCTCCAGTTGCTGATCCCTGGACAGACAAAGAATGCGTACCCGGAATCCGCAAAAGGCTGGATTTGATCCTTGAAACTGTCCTGTGGCGCGTAGCCCCAAGTGAGCATGATCACGTCCTTGGGAATCCGATGCAGATGTTCTGGATGTTGGAGGATGATGTCCCCCCACATCATCATGCGTTTTCCGTACTGTTCCGTGAGCAGTTTATGCACCTTGAGAATGTGGTTGACATAGACGCCTCCCACACCTATTTCATCGGCAAGGGTTTGGGAAGGACCTTTTCCAAGCCCCCATATTTCATCGCAACACACATTAAAGAAGGGAAAGGGGAGGTGAGGGCAGACCTCGGAGTAGAGGTCGTTGAGCAGGGCATAGGTTTCTTCTCGGACAGGACAGAGCAAGGAGAAAGTTTCCCTCAGATGGGCGTAGCGCTCGTGTCGCAGGATTCTTTCGAAATGTCCAAAGGATTGCTGATTCCCAAGAATATCCATGTGCAGGAGTTTGCCATGGGAGACCAAGGATTCAGCTCCTGCGGGGTGAGGGATCCCTCCGGGGGACCGATCTGCGGATGTTTCTCAAAGGCGTATTGGTATTCCATGTAGTAGGTGAAGAGGTTCATCTTGAGAAAGGATCCCAGCTCTAAGGCTTCTATCATGGTACTCAACCTGGAGCTTGGGCCTCGAGTGAGGTCATCTTGAAAGCACCTCCATGTCAGGGAAGGCCAATCCTTGATCTTGAGGCAGGGAAGGGTGTTGGCATCGACCCGATTCGCACGAAGGATCTGACGCAGGGTTTGCATGCCATAGAAAAGACCCTGGGGGCTTGGGGATACGCAGAGGATCTCAGAGGGTTGAATATGGAGGATATAGGATTCCATGGGGTCGGATTCCTTGAAGGGCATGGGATCCTTGAAATGGCCAGAACGAGAGGAGAGGCGAAAACAGGGGATGTCTTTGCGCAAAGCACGACCTTGGGGCCTGGAAAAACCCGCAAGCTCGAGTTCTTCGGCAAGTTGATGAAAGAGAATATCCTCTGAGTCGGGGTAGGTGAAAACCCAAGGGCCCTGCATGGAGAAGGTTTCCTGGGAAAGGATCACTTGCTTGGGAAAGGGGACCAGCCGCAAGCTCGATACCTTCTCGGAACCCGCCGGAATCGTGAGGAAAAAGAAGAAGAAAATCGCCCAATCATTTCGCATGATGCATCAGCATGAAACAAGTACAGGATTCAAGGGACCGGGACGCCAGGGATTATGAAAGAAGTGTATCATGGAAGGCGATATGATTTCTCGATGAAGGATGTTGTTGGATCTTGTTTGGGGGGCCTCTTCCATAATGGATGGATCTTGGGATATAATATAGAAAATATATAAGACACCGGGGGCGTCAGGGCTCGACAGGAGTGAGTAGGCCCAGGTGGCACGCCGAGGTCCCATCCCCTCGTTAATAAGGTGGAACAAACTTAAGCGCCAATCAACCTTTGGCTCTCGCCGCCTAAGTAGCGGCGACGTTTTCTGCGGCCTCGCCCGCAGGGCTTCAGAAGACGTCGATTATGCGGGCTGGCTGTAAGGCACGTTCGCGGCCCCAAGGCGAGAACTCAGCGGACTGGCTTGATGAGGATCCTGCCCGTCGGAGCCTCATCGGGTGAAATCAAAGGACGGAATAAGCGTGTAGAAGCCTGTCGTCGCCGCTCTCTGGACGCGGGTTCAATTCCCGCCGCCTCCATCGATCAGGAGGGATACCCAAGTGTCCCTCCTGCCGTGTTTTAGGGGTCATGTCGTCAGTACCCACAGCCATCTCGGGCACACAATTCAGCCCCCAAATCCACCCTGACGCGGCTCCCGATCACGGATCTTGGGAAGGGAAAGGATCGCTGGTACATCCTCCCAGAGGTCGCGCTCTACATGAGGGCGCTGGCCTTGGAGGGATCAATCCACGGTGGTCGGTTCAAGACAGGATCTGGCGACGGAAGGAAAGGCTGAAGGAGGCGCTACTGGCCGGCGACTGGCCATATTCCTCCACCACGTCCCAACTGGAGCTAATGAAATGGATCCTCCAGGAAGGGGAATGACTTGGACCCAGGTCTTGGCCCAAGGATGCCATCCCTGTCCAGCAGCGCCGGGACTCCGTCCCGGATACGGAAGATACGGAATAAGGAACTGGGATGGACGTCTCTAGGTCTGAATCTGTTCGTGGATCACCTTGAGATTTGGGATCTCCTCAAAGTGCTTCGCGTTGTGTGTCACGAGTGGAATACCATGCCGAAGCGCACAAGCCGCTATCCAGGCGTCGGAACTGTCGATGGGCCTACCTAGGCGCTTCCGCTCGGCGGCCAAGGACCCGTAACACTTGGCGATTTCATGTTCATAGGGAACGACAACGAAATTCCTGAGCGTGGTCTCCAGTTGGCTCTTCCTCTTCTGACCCCATTTGGCCCATTCTGCCCCGTAGTACAGTTCCCCCACCGTGATGAAGGAAATGGATACGAGTTTGCCTTGGACGTGAGGCTCGCAGGCAACGGCTTCAGGGCCGCCACGCATAAGATAGGAGACGATGTTCGTATCAATCATGACCTTCCCGGAGGTCAACATTACGTGCCTCCATCGCCATCGATCTGTCTGAGTTCACGGATCGCTTCCTCGAAACCATCGTCCTCCGTGCCCGGCCATGTTCCGAACAAGACTCTTACGTCTCCCAGGGGACGTACGCCTTGAGAGTTGGCCAGGTCCTCGATACTGGGTGACGTCCAGAAGTCGGTGGGAATGGGAGTGCCCACAGGGACAAGGCCATCGGCGGCGGCGTCTTGATCCTCAACCCTTTGGATGTCCGCGATTCTGATGCTGGTTATCTTGTTTGACAGAGGATCCTCAATAGCCTCGCCCACCACTTGGACGTATTGGAGGATGTTCTCCAGGACTTCGTCTTTCTGTTCGTCATCGAACAGACAAAGGATTGGATCCCCTACGGATGGGTGAATCCGACAACGAGTCCCGTGTTCTTTGAAATCCGCCATCAGAAGACGGCCTTCGACAGTCCTCACATTCACTTCGTGCCCCACAATTCGTTCTTGAAGACGGCGATACCCATCAGGTGTGTAGTGGGTGACCAAAGGGCTTGGCCTCCCGTTCAGGCTTATCTGAATGTCAGACACGCCGCGATCCAAGAGTTTGCCGAAATCACGCCAGGCGGACAGGACTCCACGATCAAAGCCAACAGGAAGACCTGCGCCATTACGCTGAACCGCATCAAGGCCCAGGATGGACTTCTCGAAGACGTCCATACCGAAGTCAGCGTCCGGTATCGACATCTGAGGACGCGCCCGATCCAACATCAGTTTGGTGGCCGGACTCCCGTGAGAGATCCCTACGAGATCGAGAGCCAACTCGTTCTTGAGGTCTCTTGGCCTCTGGCCTCGACGAGCACTATCTGAATGCCCCATCAGGACGGTCCCTGTCCGGAGGAGGGCCTTCTTGAACTCGCTCAGAAGGCAAAGAACATGGTCTAGGGAGATCCGTCCTGTGCCTACCGACTCTCCCTCCAGTCTTATCTCGATCAATGCATGAGGTGGTGACGTGTTGACAATGACACCTCCTTCCCTTCAACTCAGCCTCCATTCTACCACCTCCGTTCAAACGAGGGACAATGGGCCATGGTGGAATCGGGATCGCTGTTACTTGGGCATTCATCCGTTGAGCCATTTCAGGTCAGGGCGTAGGTTCCATTTCAGTCTCTTGTTCCCCGTGAGGGTCGATCAGACCAACGATGCCCCGCTTCTGATCGGATGATGGCCCCATTGATGTAGAATAGTGGCTGGCGCAGAATGGCGATGGATAGCTCTCGACACGGCTTGCGACCGGACGATGGAAGCGAGATGGTACGCCTTGAACCTTGAAGAAGATGCGTATGGAACCTGGAGCCGCAATATTCCACCAGCTTTGGCGGTTCATGGGTCGGGAAATGGCAGAGGGTGCTTCTCTGATCAAGGGTTTCTATGAGACAATCTTTTGTAAGAACCTGAAGGATTCAACATGGCGGCTAGACAGCTCATCAACCATCCAGTGTCCCATCGGTGCGGTAGAGCTCTTACCGTGGTCTATGTTGCCGTCCTCATCTCCATACTTCCCTACCTGACCCTTCTGGGCAATGTACTTGCTTTCACTTATGCAGGGGCCATGTTGTTCATGGCACAGTATCAGAAGCCCGGCCAGACCGTCAGGGAGCGCATGCGCCTTGATGCGCCTGGAGGACTATAAACCCAGAGAAGGACGCGACACGGACAGCTCGGATCCGTTTTTCATCTTCTACTTTGCGGACGGCAAGGGACGCCTGGGTCCAGTCGACTTTCTCAGGAGTCCAGCCGGCTTCCTCGATGCCATGATGATCGCGATGATCATGGATATCCATATCACCTACCACTACTTCGAGTCCGTGGCCAGGCTACGTATGATCCACATCGTTGTGGCCCTCAGAAGCTATCAACTGGACCATGGCGAGTTCCCCAAGGAACTGGCTCAACTGGTCCCCGCGTATCTGGATATTGTCCCTCTGGATCCCTTTACAAAAGAAGCCTTCTACTACGAACCTGACCACATGCCACCGCGACTCTGGTCGCTTGGCCCTAACTTGAAACCGGATTCTGCCCAGGGGTGGGAGAAGGATGACATCGTCATGGAACTGACCTTTGAACCCAGTTGAGAGCGTACAACGCACTGGCATTCACTGACCATCCATCAGTCGCTTGATCTATTGTCCCCCGGCCCTTATCCGAATACGGATCTATCAGGCTACGGATGTTCCTATACTGATCCTCGGACAGTCTTGGCCGGGCGCTTGTCACCTCGATCAGATTTTGGCGCACTCTGCACTCTGGCATACATAGGGCATCTTTATCGTGATCTGTCGTATCCTGAACGTTACCTTCAGTCTGCACACGTTACTGACACGCAGATTGCTCGAAGCATACCTAGCCAACTGCTCCACGGAGACCAGAACGCAATTGTTGCTAACCACCCACGACGTTCTGCTTATGGATCAGCAACTCCTGCGCCGTGACGAGATGTGGGTAGCAGAAAGAGACGCCATTGGAGCCTCGAACCTGCTCTCTTTTAGCGAGTACAAGGATGTCCGATACGACAAAGATATCCGCAAGAGCTATCTACAGGGGAGACTGGGTGGAATTCCCCGAATTCTGTTGGGAAGCGCTTCGAGGAATCCCTGCCTCACCGAGGAAAGTGAGGAGGATCACTGGTGTCATTGAAGAGACGCAGATTTCAGCGACCCCTTGGCGAGCGTCGCTATCGTAAGCTGTTCATGATCGCGTTTCAACCTTGATGACATGAGTGAGTTCTTCGGGAAGATGGCTATCTCTATACAAGACCAGACCACGGTCCTATACTTGTATCATTCAAATCGTTCGGTCATAGATGAAATGCTGGTTGGGAAAACCTTACATGAGCGCCCCATGCGCGGGAAATGAATGAGATGATGACCACTTTGACTTCTGTATTTGCCGCAGCGGTCGCATGGCCTTCCGTGGGCTTGACCATGACACTCGAAACCGATACCGCATCATTTCAAATCAATGAGCAAGGTTCTATCGTGGCCATCATCGGTGGCCATCGCAATTATGTCGCATCCCAGCAGTCGTCTCCTCTGGTACAGGTGCGCGTCAAAGAGAAATGGATGATGCCGGAAAGAGCGACTTGGGACCCGAAGGAAGAACTCATTGAGCTGCATTTCTCGGAGGACATCTCGGTAACACTCAAGCTGGAGCAGAAGAAGACGCACGTTACCTTCGAGGTGCTTTCTGGCCGGCCGACGGATCAAATGGAACTTCTCTTATGGGGACCCTACGCAACGACAATCAGCGAAGTCATCGGCGAGGTGGTTGGCGTGGTGCGTGACGAGAACTTTGCTGTCGGTATTCAGTCCCTCAACCCAAAGACCCTGGGCGGCTATCCAACCCAGGAAAGCGACATCGATGAGGGGGGAACTTTCGATGATCCTGGTCGCTATCCAGACCTTTCTCCTGAACTGAACAAGGATCAAATTCTCCGTGGAAACACAGCCTGGCCAATGCCCTTTGGAAGCGTATTGCGGGCCTATTGCCGCAATCGCGGATACGACCGCCAAATCGCCAACTGGGGCCACGAAGACTACCTGGCCTTGGCCTACTATGACAACGGGGTTGTAGGCAGTAAGATCGCGTTGTTCGCCTGTACGGCATCCAGCGCTCTGGACACCATCGGAGAAATCGAGGTAGCCGAAGGGTTGCCACATCCCATGCTGAACGGCGTGTGGGCAAAGAGGGCGCCTCAGGCCAACGCGTCCTATCTCATCATGGATTTCGGTGAACACAACATAGATCAGGCCATCGCCATGACGCGAGCTGCCGGCCTCTGTTATCTCTATCATAGTTCCCCTTTCGAGACATGGGGACACTTCCAGCTCAAGCCATCTCTTTTTCCGCGTGGATGGGATGGCTTGCGATCCTGTGTGGAGAAGGCACACCAGGCAGGAGTACATGTAGGTGTTCACTCGCTCTCCAATTTCATCACTCCCAACGACGCTTACGTGACTCCCAAGCCTGATCGTCGCCTGGCTCGCATTGGTTCGACCGCGTTGACACTGGATGTGGACGCCATGACGACGGAGCTAACGATTGAAACTCCTGACTTCTTTCGAAAGAAAACACATATGAACACTGTGGTGATCGGCCATGAGTTGATTCAATATGAATCGATTTCCGAGCAGCCCCCATGGCGACTGCTGGGCTGCCAGCGTGGGGCATGGGGAACGGACCCGAAGCCTCATCAGCGCGGGGATGTCGTTGGCAAGCTCATGGATCACGACTATGGGGTGTTTCTGAGCGACACAGACCTTTCACAGGAGATCGCTCGAAACCTCGGCAGCCTCTTCAATCACGCGAACCTCCGGCAGCTTTCGATGGACGGCCTGGAGGGCAACTGGTCCACCGGCCACGGACAGTATGGACGCGTGCTGTTTACCAAGGCCTGGTATGATGCGCTCGAGTCGGAATTCCAAGGCGAGATCCGAAACGATGCCAGCAATCCAGGACATTTCAACTGGCATATCAATACCTACTACAATTGGGGAGAACCGTGGTATGCGGGATTCCGAGAGAGCCAGACTTTGTATCGCTTCAAGAACCAACTCTTCTATACACGCAATCTTTTGCCACGAATGCTGGGTTGGTTTTCCTTGCGGCCGGACACGTCTCTGGCAGACGCGGAATGGCTGTTGGCCCGTGCCGCCGGTTACGACGCGGGCTTCGCCCTGGCGACCAGCATTCACAGCACTGCCCAACTCATAGCCGGGGATGGGGACGCTCAAACGAGTAACATTGCGGCGATTTTGGACGCGGTCAGGCAATGGGAGACCGCACGCATGGCCGGCGCCTTTCCACCAGAGATAAAAGCACGGTTGCGCGACAACCATCTTGAGTTTCATCTGGATCCTGTTGGGCCTGGCGAATGGGACCTCTATCCCATGGAGTCTGGCCATCGAGGCACTGCGACGCGTATCAAGGCAAGGGATGAGTTGGAGTGATCGCGCACTTCTGAAGAAGGACCCCTGCCTCTTTAGTGACAACCTGAATATCCATGGAAATCTTTGGGACACTATGACTCCTCGATATTTCCCTTGGGCATGTTCCCTTCTATTCTTGATCTTCTTTGCGATTGGATGCGATAGACACAAGATGGATGACCAGGATTTTATGGATCTATGGACTCACCATCGCGTGATCCTTCTTTCCCGACGACCTGGCGCGAATGAAACATTCTACTTCCACCAAAACCCCTTCACTGAGCAAGGGGACAAGATGGTCTTCATTGGAAGCACGGACCAAGGACGTATGGCTTTTACGGTGAATCTCGAGACCCTCCATATTGAGCAAATCACCAAGCAGCCCGTGGGATTCGAGGTCGTGGGGGCCAAACGTAGGGAACTTTTCTATCTGTCTGGGGAAACGGTCAACGCCCACTTTACGCCATGTGGCAGGTGGGTGGTGTTCCAGTCGGACGCGAGCGGCACTTCCCAAGTCTATGCCGTTCAAGTGGAACAATCGTCGTAGCGCCTTCAAAGAGGGTCCAAGGTTCCTTTAGGAATCATTGTACATCTGCTTGATTTCTTCTTCCAAAATCATTATTTTAGGCTATGATATTAATGTAAAATAATAAATGATCCTATTTTAGATTTGGGACAGACAAGATGAAGAGAAAACTCCAAGGCAGATACGTAACAATATCGTCAGTGGATGAGAAGGCCCATGCCTTTGTGCCTTCGCCTCTGCCACCCCATCCGGCCATCGACTGGACCCCAGAACTGCGCCGCAAGTTCGATCAAGCACTTCTTGCGCTCGGGCGTCTGGACAGCGTCTCAACCTTGCTGCCGGACACCTCGCTATTCCTCTACATGTACGTCCGCAAGGAAGCGGTACTCTCCTCAATGATCGAAGGGACGCAATCGTCGCTTTCCGACCTGCTGCTGTTCGAACTGGATCAGGAGCCCGGCGTCCCGCTGGATGATGTACGTGAGGTCAGCAACTATGTAGCGGCCCTAGACCGCGGCCTGCGCCTGCTGGAGGAAGGGCTGCCGCTGTCTCTGCGGCTGCTACGCGAGATCCATGGCGTTCTGTTGGCCAAGGGCCGTGGCAGCAGTCAGACCCCGGGCGAATTTCGGCGCAGCCAGAACTGGATCGGCGGCACCCGGCCGGGCAACGCGTCCTTCGTTCCTCCTCCTTCCGAAGAGGTCTTGGAGTGCATGGGCGAGCTGGAGTTGTTTCTCCATGACCTGTCAGAACCCACCCCTGTGCTACTCAAGGCCGCGCTCGCTCATGTGCAGTTCGAGACGATCCACCCGTTTCTGGACGGCAATGGTCGTCTGGGTCGTTTGCTGATCACGCTGCTCTTGTGCGAACAAAAGGTGCTACGGAAGCCCATGCTCTACCTCAGCCTCTATTTCAAGATGCATCGCCAGCATTACTACGAGCTGCTCAACAAGGTCCGCCTGACCGGGGACTGGGAAGCCTGGCTTGATTTCTTCGCCGAGGCGGTTCTTTTCACTGCCACCCAGGCCGTGGAAACGGCGCAGCAGCTTCTCGACCTTTCAGAGCAGAATCGTGACAGGATCAGCGGTCTGGGTCGAGCCGCGAAATCCGCCCTGCAAATCCACAGGGCGCTGATGGAGCACCCCATCGCCACCTCAGGTTCGCTGGTGGCGAAGACCGGGTTCACCCCTGCAACAGTCAACAAGGCGCTCGGCCACCTCGAGCGACTCGGCATCGTGAAAGAGCTGACCGGCCGGAAGCGCAATCGCCTGTTCAGCTACGCGAGCTATATCGAGATCATGAGTCATGGTACGGAACTACCGGGTAGATAGGTACTTCCCAACCGTCATCCTCGTCCTGAACTTGAAGCGCGATGGAGGAGGGTGTATTCCCATACAGGGAGGCCGGATAGGGATCCCTTTCGCTTGGAGCCAGCTTTCGTCAGAATAGAGGGACATTGTCATTATGGAGAGACGTTGTCGTTGGAAGCGACGCAGAAGGAGGATGGCCCATGAGACGGTTTTTCTTGTTGCTGGTTGTTCTTCCATTCCTGCCATGGAAGGCGTACGCCGAGCCTGTGGTCATTGGCGGGGTGACGTACGATCATGTGGACGAGGGAAAGACCTTCTTGAAAGCGCCAACTTCGGGACAGCCCTGGGAGATGCCCAAGCCATATAGACAGGAACGTCGAGCCGGCATGATGGCCTTCATAACTGCGGATCCTGGGGAGTACACGCCAGATCGAAGGCCCAAAACTGAAGAGCACTGCAAGCGCCTCTACGCCTTTCTTTCCCAGGGAGAGACAACATGCTTTTGGGTGGGCGTGCACGCCTTGAAGGATCTTCGCGGACTTCGGCTAGATGTGGACCTCGATGACGTGCCGCTCGCCGCAGAGGCGCGGCACATGCACTGCTGGCCGCAGAGAACTGCGTGGAATTCCACTCGTTGGTATATGACCCCGGAACTTCTGCTTCCCTTCGGGGATGGGAAGCGCACGGTTCCTGTACGGGAAGGACTCCTTGCCGAAGAAGCCTTTGACCTGAATGCCGGCCAGACCGTGGGGTTCTGGATTACCCTGCGCGCCCAGACCACGTCGCTGGACCGGATATACAGGGGGACCCTCTCCGTTCGCGGCCGCGACGAGCGTCCCCTCGAACTTCCCCTCGAAGTGCAGCTTTTGCCGATCCTATTGCGGCGTCCCGAGGAGAAACGCTGGCTTCTTTACTGCGACGCGTCTCGTTGGAGACCGATGTCAGAGGGACAGGTCTTGGACGAACTAAAAGACTTCGCGGAACACGGATTCGACGGACTGGTTCACGCCCCCTTCGGCACGATAGATATGTCCAGGTTCCAAGAGGGGGTCGTCCGTTTCGATTCCACTCCCTTCAGGGAAATCGTAGCCCTCTGTAAGCGGGCAGGGTTGGAGGGTCCCCACGTCTGCTCCATGGGTGGCGTTCCTGCCAAAGTGAAAAGCGCCTTGGGTATCTCATGCGACCTCAATAACGACGTCTGGCCAGAGGAGCTGAGGCGGGGCGTGAAGGCTGTGGCCGAGGCCGTGGTGGAAGGGACAGAGGATATAGATGCCACATGGTATTTCTACGGAGTGGACGAACCCACCGGAGACAACACGTACGCCATCCAAGAGTACCAGTGCTGGCACGACGGCGGCGCGTTGACCTACGCCACTTTCTTTCAGATCGAGTTTTTGGAGAGGGCTTCGGCGTATCTCACCGCGCCGTGTTTCGTGAGCGGGCTTGTAAGTGATGAGGAACGAGCCCAGGTCGCGCGGGAAACCTGCGAACGAACAGGTGCTGAGTTCTGGTGGTACGGCACAGGTTGCTACGTCAACCCTTCGCCACAGGAATGCCTGATGTTCCCAAACAGGTATGGCGCGGGACTCTTCTTCTGGAAGACCGGGGCCAAGGTGCAGGTGACATGGACTTTTTGCCGTCCCCACGGCGACGTATTCAACGACTTCGACGGCACCCCTCAGAACAGGATGGAACCCAAAGAGCAAGCAACGGTTTATCCGCATCTTCTTCGGGCCAACGACTGGAGCACCTACCAGGGAGCGATACCTACGATCGCCTGGGAATCCTTGAGAGAAGGTTTCAACGACTACCTATATCTCGAGACGCTGACCTGCGCCATAGAACAAGCCAGGGCCACGGGCGACGAAACCCAGAGGGAGATGGCGAACAAAGCGGAAAAGGTTATGAACTCGATTGTGGAGAGCGTCCCCTGGCAGAATCCCATGAGCCGGCCCGCACACTATGATGTGGCCCTCACCGCCCAGAAGCTGCGCGAGGTGCGTCGGTCGGTGGCGGATCAAATCCTGTTCCTTCAGGAATCGATCTGGTAGGACGCCTCACTCGGAAGGCGGCTTAGAGGAAAGGATATCGAATGAGTCAGTTCAGAATGGCGCTTCTGCAAATGTCCGTCAAAGGCGGGGATAAGGCCCGCAACTTGGCCCATGCTGCGGAAATGGTTCAGGAAGCAGCAGCCGATGCAGATGTGGCGATATTGCCTGAGGCCATGGATGTCGGCTGGACCCATCCGTCGGCGGCAATCGAAGCTTCCCCTATACCCGATGGAGACACGTGTGTTCATCTCAGACGTTTGGCGAAAGAGTATGGAATCTACCTTTGCTCAGGACTCGTCGAACGGGATGGCGAAGAGGTCTTCAACTCCGCTGTCATTATCGATCCCCAGGGGGACGTTCTTCTCACGCATCGTAAGCTCAATGAATTGGAGATTGGCCATGCGTATTACGGGCAGGGGGACCGACTTGGCGTCTGTCAAACGGAGCTGGGGACTCTGGGCTTGATGATCTGTGCGGACGCGTTCGCGAAAGATCATGTCATCAGCCGCTCCCTGGGCTACATGGGTGCAGATATCCTCCTCTCTCCAGGAAGCTGGGCTGTGAAGCCCGACCATGACAATGAAAAAACCCCGTACGGTGATACTTGGAGAAATTGTTATATTCCCGTGGCAAAAGAATTCGATATGTGGATCGTAGGGGTAAGCAATGTCGGCCCCATCACAGAAGGCCCCTGGAAAGGCCGCAAATGCATTGGCTGTTCCATGGTTGTCGATCCGAACGGGGCCGAGATCCTGCAAGGGCCTTACGGAGTCAACGCAGAGACCATTCTGTATGTAGATATAGAACCCCAACCTCGCCCCGCCCGCGGTTGCGGATGGACCCAAACATGTAAGTAATCCCATCCCAGGAGCGGAACGGCTACGTACTTGTATCCCGTATCGAGAAGAAAGGCTTTGCTCCCGGGTTTTGGCTCGCCCGCCTACGCTTGCTTAGAATCCCTGAGTCTGGGGACGCCATGCGTTACGACGCATCTGTCGGGGCGTAGAACTGCCGGCGATGTCGCTCTGCATACTGCTGGAGTCGTGCCGCGACGTCGGGGTGCTTGTCCAGCACGTCGGTCGTCTCGTACGGGTCAAGCTCCATGTTAAACAGGGACAGGCCGATATCTTCTTGGCGGTACTTGCCTGCGGCACCGTCGGTACCAGGCGTTACCAGCGT
>Ga0114946_10000127_pt1 | contig 43012 bp, 23 predicted proteins | sample WalLakDeSediment_FD_88676 | JGI IMG/M metagenome (GOLD analysis project Ga0114946, IMG submission 88676) | Lake sediment microbial communities from Walker lake, Nevada to study Microbial Dark Matter (Phase II) - Walker Lake 11/02/13 Deep Sediment | ecosystem: Environmental > Aquatic >... | reverse complement strand
CTGGCAAAAGCCAAAAATAAGGTTTGTAATAAAAGCAGGCTAACAGGCGATTTTAAAAGGCTATAAAAAGGCACCAGTAAAAAAATAATTAATTCAAAATGGTCGCCTAAATAAGAAGTGGGATGGATCGTGAATTGGTAAAGGTTGCCAAGGCTGGAATTATAAAAGACCTGGTTAAAAATCGCCAGGTCCAGGCCATTGTATTGGAAAGTAAAATACTTAAAAAGGCAGATTGCAAAAACAAAAATAATATAGCTTATTATTAATATTTTCAAAATTTTTGCTAAATTTTCCCAGTTTAAATTTTTTAAATAAGAAACCATGATTTATAATTTTTAGCCTGCCATTGGCATTATACAGGGCTTTGGCCAAGAAAACAGGGTAGAATGTTGCTAATTTTAGCTAATTTAAATTTGTAAGTTATCTAAATATATTTATATTTTACCTTAATTTCAAGTAAAAGAAAAGGCTTTTCTATTGACAAGAGAGTTAAAATATGCTATTCTATAAGAATAGTTATTTTGTTATATAGTGTTTGGAAATAACAATGATTTGGTCTTTTTAAGCAAAAAAACCGCTGAACGCGGGAAGGAGGAAAAGATGAAAACAGTCAAAATGGCAGGTTGGGGCTTGCTGGTGATTCTATTGGCCTTGATTTGCGTTTCTTGCGCCACCCGAATCAAGACGCCTGGCATGGAAGTTAAAACAAACGACCCGCGCGTGGCCAAAGAAATGGTTCAATCGCGTGGAGAGCAAGGCGCCTTGATGGAGCAGGATTACTCACATGGGGTTTTGCCTGCCTGCGCTGAAGCTATTCGGGCCAACCCGAGCGGCATAGTGGAGTTTACTCCGGACGGAGGCTGCCGTTTTGTCGGCAATCCCGGTGAGTACAACAAACCTCTTCAGGGCGTAATTGAAAACCATTTTAACTATCCGGTGAGAGTGGAAATTACGCCCCAAGGGCAAAGAACCCCAACAACTATTTTGCGCATAGGCCCTAGGGAGGCTGCGCGTGTTGCGGTTTTTCCCGAGGTCGAGTACTACTTAAGAGTTTACAATATGCAAACCGGAGCGTCGGTGGCAACAGTGACGCGGAAGTACTCCAGGACAAGGCAGGATGCCCATTCGGATTTTCTGAACGAGTGGGTGGATTTTGTGGAAAGAATTCGTCCTAAATAAAATGACTTTCCCGCAACATAAAGGGACAGGGTAAAACCTGTCCCTCTTTTTATGAGAATATTTTTTAATTTTTAATTATATTCCCGTTCCTTCAACTGTTCCGGGCGTTGAGCCGCTAGGATAAGTGCCTGTTGCTCCGCTGCTGTTAATAATGGCGCTGGTGACAAAACTGGCAATGGCATAGGCTGCAAAAATTATGATCAGGCCAATAACAGCTGTTGTTAAAGTTTCTTTGGCTTTTTTAATTTTGTCTTCAGCTCCCTGGGATGTCATATAGAGCCAGCCTCCGTAAAGGATAATAATAAAAAAAATCAGGCCTAGTATTCCCAATAAAGACCTTATGATCAAGGCAATAAATTCAGGCAGGTTTTGGCGGCTGGCGCCGATTTGCCCGCCAAAAGATTCAATTTGGCCAGTAATGCTGCCGGCAAAAACAGGCGCAACAAAAGCAAATAACAAAAAAGCGCTTAAACTAAAGATCAGTATAAGTTTTTTTTGCTTCATAGGATAAAAAAATAAATCATAAGTAAAGTTTATTGCCCATTTTTTATTTAGCGGTCAGGGCATTGTTCAATTGCTGTTTTTCCGCATTGGCTAAAAAAGCTCCGGCAAAAGTCTTTATAATTATTGCAGCAGTAGGGGTCATATTGATTAAAAACCTGGGCGCGATAATAACAGCAATTTAATGAATTATAATCAACATAACCTGGATTTTCACAGTCCTCCCGGTAAAATGGCCGGCCATTTTCGCCCGGGCTTTCCAAAGTAGCGGCAATAAAATAAGTTATGGTATAGCCTGAAATTATTAAAAATATGCCAATAACAGCAGCTTTAAGGGTTCCTTTGCTTTTATTTATTTTTTCTTCATTGCCCCTGGAAGTCATATAAGTAAATCCGCCATAAACAAGCAAGCCAACAAAAATAATGCCTAGTAAAGTTAAAAGGCCTTTGACTATATTGGCAATATAAACAGATAAGGGGAGAGGGCCTCCTGCATAAATATCTACTTGTTGGCCTGTATTGGTTAAGCCTTGTAAAAACTTTGATTGCGCTTGGGCTTCAAAGCTAAAGCCAAGCGAGAGAAAAAAGGCAATAATTAAGCAAATAACAAGAAATTTTTTCATAAAAAAATTTTGAGTTTTTATTGGTTTGTAGCCGGAGTAGCTTCCAGAGCGCTGGCAATAAAATAAGTAATTGAATAAGCCAAAATAACAATGGCCAGGCCAATTACCGCATTAATAATAATTTTTTTAGCCTTAATAATTTTTTCTTCATTGCCCTGGGCAGTCATCCAGACAAATCCGCCGTAAAGGAATAAAATAAAAAAAATGATTCCGACCAAGCCGAGTAAAAATTGGATTATGCTGGCAGCAATGCCAGGCAAGCTGCCTCTGGCCACCCCTGCTTCAGCAGAGGTCTGGCCCATTAAACGCGTGGCATCCCCAAATTTCAGCCCAGCCAGGCTGGCAGGAGTAAAAAGATTAAAGACCAGTAAAATTGTTATGATTATTAAAATTATTTTAATTTTTTTCATAAATAATTTTCCAAGCATTTAATAACAAAGTTCAGGATCAGGGCATTGGTCTTTGCATGTAGCCATATTATCAAAACATTGGCCGCCAATATAGCTGGGGCAGAAAATACAGGAGGCAGAAAGGCCTTTGCATTCAATAGCATCGCAGATAGAGTATGGTCCTTGGCCGCATTCAGAGCAGCTACGGGCAATTGGCGGTTCATAGCCATAGATGCAACAGACTTGACCTTCGGCGCAGGCAGAAGATAAATCTAAGTTTATTTCCGCGCCTGCTACTGCCAAGCAACCGCCCTGGGTAGTGCAAGCGCCGCCAGCCTCATTGCAGGCATTAGTTTCAGTGCCGGCTGGAACTTCTTGTTGCGGGCTGCTTTCAATTGCCAGAGTAATAAAAAATGTAATGGAGTAAGCAGCGACAATGACAAAAAGACCCATAACCGCGTAACTCATGGTTTTTTTAGCAGTGCCGATTTTTTCTTCATTGCCTGCGGAAGTCAGCCAGACAACCCCGGCATAAATAAATAAAACAACAAAAAGGGCGCCGACAAAGGTTAAAAAAGCTTTAATTAAACCGGCAATTATTGGTTCAGCTTGTTTTTGCTGCAAGCCGGCTTCGGCGCCTGTTTTCCCATAAAATTTAGTAATATCTGAAAAACCATAAGCCAGGCTTGTTTGGGGCAAGATGCTGATTAAAACAAGGCAGATAAGAAAAAAAAGGGTAATTAAATAAAAGTTTTTTTTCATTTTAGATGTTAAGATGAGAGTTTAGTTGCCGGCAAAAATGCCAAAAACCAGGCTGGTAATGGCATATGCGCCGCCTAAAATTAAGGCGCCGATAATTGCCCAGATAATAATATTTTTACCTTTGCCGACCTTTTCCTGGTTGCCGGCTGAAGTCAAAATCATTATGCCGCCATAAATAATGAGAAAAAGAAAAATAGAGCCGCTTAAAGCCAGGGCTGCGCCGGCAAACCTGCCCAGTAAAATGGCTATATTGGTTCCGGCATCGCCAGTTCTAAAAGGCAACTGGGCTGTTTGGCCAGCTTGTTCCAAGCCATAACCAGCTAATATTTTTTTAAAAGGAAAACCGGCCAGGGCGACAAGGATGATAGAATATTTGATATTTTTAAGCATAAAAATGAATTTTTAAAGCTGTTTTAAAGGGCAGGGCATTTGCCCTGCCCTTTAAATTTATTAGGTCGCGTTCAAAATAGAGCTTACAACAAAAGTAGCAATCGCATAAGCAGTCAGGATAATAACCAGACCAATGATGCCGGCTACCAGCAGTTTTTTAGCGTCGCCAACTTTTTCTTCGTTTCCCGCAGCAGTCATCCATTTAAATCCGCCCAGCAGAATAATACAAACAGCAACAATGCCCAAAAGTCCCATGGCAACATTGATAATGCTGGCAATTGTTTCCCTGATATCCTTGGTACCAAGACCGGTTGCGGTTGCATAGTTTAACCCCACATCTAGATCGACGACTGCGCTAGCCATCAAAGGAAGCGCTACAAGGCTGAAAACAGCTGTGAAGATCGCTGCTTTGATTAATCCTTTTTTCATGATTTTAAGCCTTTCTTTGCGCTTGGTTTTAAAAACCGAGCAGCAAAAAATTAATTATTAAATTATATTAATTAAAGTAATTTTTAAATAACAATAAAGCTTAGCTATATTATAATATTTTTTGTTTTTTTAGGCAAATATTTTGGCAAAACCATTTTTTATCGGCCAACCAGGGCTTTAATTATAAAATCAACAGCTATATAAGAGCCCAGCATAATAACAAAGCCAATAATCGCCCAAATCAGGATATTTTTGCCTTTTTCAATCCTTTCCCCAATGCCGGCTGAAGTGAGCCAGATAAAGCCGCCATAGATAAACATTAGCAGTAAAAGGGCGCCGCTAAAAGCCAAAACGCCTTTAATAATATTGCCGACAATCAATGCCGCGCCAGCTTCGCCAGCCGGGATATTAGCAGCCGGACCAGCGCCTTTTAAGGTTACGCCAGCTAAAGCGCTATCAGCCAGAATAATCCCGGTTAAGGCAATAAATATGATTAATATAAATAAAATTGTTTTTTTCATGTTGGTTTTGTTTATTGTCCGGCCAGGGCATTGATAATAAAACTGACAGCTATATAACTGGCCAAAATAGCAATCAGGCCGATAACCGCCCAAATCAGGATATTTTTGCCTTTTTCAATCCTTTCCCCAATGCCAGCTGAAGTGAGCCAGATAAAGCCGCCATAGACAAACATCAGTAAAGCAATGGCGCCGACAAAGCTTAAAACCATTTTAATGATTTGGCCAATAATAATGGCCACTGCCTGTTCCCCTTCTGCCTGGCCAACCACTTTTTCTAAAGGATTTTTTAACTGGTAGGTTTTTTGGGCCTGGGCTTCTGGTAAAGTCAAGGCCTGTAAAATAAAAAACAGGCAGATAAATAATAAAAATGAGAAAAGGTAGGGATTTATATTTTTTTTCATAAATTATTTTTTAGCGCACCACCAATTTTTTGTGCCACAATGGCCTACAATTATTTTGTAACCTTGCTTTTCCAGGTCTGTTTTTGTACCGTGGACGCAAAGCATGGCCCATTGATTTCATTTGTTTTAATGTAATCACAACATTTATACTACTAATAGTTCCTTGCTGACAATTTGTATTGCCGCCAGGATCTTTGGCAAATTGTTTGCAACAGCTCTTGCTGTTTTTTATTGCCTACTGGAACAGCCAGTATTAGGGGGAGGGTGGGATTGTTTCTGGTTCGCAGCAAATATTATAAACACCACCTGGACATAAGCCAGTTTTACAATTTCGTCCTAAACGCTTAGCGCAATCTGTGGCTGATTCGCCTTGATTGCAAGTTAAAGTTTCGCAAGCCCAGCCCGGATTTTGATCAGGGCAGCGAGTATCAACTGTTTCCCCGCCACCTGCCCCACCTCCCATGGCAGTTATAATATAGCCGACCAAAACATAGCTGCTTAAAATGACAACTGTGCCAATAGCGGCCCAAGTTAAGGTTTTTTTGCCTTTTTCAATCTTTTCGCCAATACCGGCAGAGGTAAGCATCAACATGCCGCCATAGACAACCATGAGCAAGGCAAAGGCGCCGGCTACGCTTAAAATAGCCTTGATCACATTGCCAATGATTTGCGCTGGTTCACCCTTGGCGCTTAAAGCAGTTATTGGCCCCATATCAACTTTGGTTACGGCGGGTGGTGCTACTCTCGGTGGTTGCGAACCTGGCGCGGGGGCTGGTTTGCAAGTAGTTGCTTCATCTGTATCAAAAGTACAACAAGGATAAGTAAAAGGACAATCCTTATCCATATCAACTATGGTCGGTGATTTGCATCCATATTCACAGCAAAGACCTATTTTTTCACCAGCAGCATTCTTTATTCCGCAACGTGTAGAGGCTAATGTATTTGTTGTGAATAAAAAAACAAAACTAAAAACAATCAAACCAGTTATAAAAATTTTTTTCAGCATATTTTTTAAGGATATTTTTGGGTAAAATATATTTTAGGATATTTTTTAAATGGTTTTATAGCAACAATAATTGATATTTATTATTTGCATTTTTTTATGTTGCCCGCGACCTCACATTTCTTTGAAACACAGACATAATGCGCAGATTCTGCTGCATTTGTAAATACCCAATCATCAGAACAAAGCGACCCACTATCTTTTTTGGATAGGCACTTCCCCAGTGTATCTGTCGCTTTTGCTTTATGACAATATGAGCCATCTTGGCAGATCCGGCTGGGGACTAGTCTATCATAAACCATTCCAGGATGACAATTGGCATCATTTGCTTTTCTTTTTTGACAGGTACCGCCCGAACTGCAAAATTCGTCAATAGGGCATCCAGCATGACCAGCACAAGTAGTCGGGGGAGGTGTATTGGTGTTAGTATTGGTGTTAGTATTGGTGTTAGTATTGGTATTAGTTGGTGTTGGAGTTGGCGTTGGAGTTGGCGTTGGAGTTGGCGTTGGAGTTGGTGTTGGAGGTGTTGGTGTTGGTGGCACATAAGGACGCGGTTCTACGCATTGCAAATCAAGTGAAAAAGAAGGATTGCCTGTTACTGTTTTTACAACAAACATTACTGTTGTATAAGCCAAAAGCACAATGGCTACTCCGATGACTGAATTAACAAAAATGCTTTTCCCTTGTTGAACTCTTTCACCTACTCCTCCCGAGGTAAGCCAGACAAAACCGCCATAGACAAAAAAGAGCAGGGCAATGGCGCCGACAATGCCCAGAATAAAAGCTCCCACATTAATAGCCACTTGAATTATGTCGCAAATAGTGCAGTTGCCAGTTTCTGCGCAAGCGGGAAGAATTTGAATTCTCGCTGTTGCAGGCGCTGTTGCTGGCGCAGGTGCTGATGCACAGGTATAGGTCATGTCATTAGTAAATAAACAACAAACACTCCCGGCAGGGCATTCGGAGTTTATGTCATCTGTTTGTATTACATTTGCGCAACCATATTGGCAACAAACGCCTGATTTTTCTCCAGAAGCCATAGTCTCTCCACATCCAGTAACGGCTAAGGTATCTTCAGCAACAACAAAAGAAAAGCATATTAAGATAACTGATAAGGTGTAGAAAAATACTTTAATCATAATTATGAAATTATATTTTTTAATAATGCTAAATAGCTCAAATTAATAAAAAAATTATTAATAAGAGATTAGGATAGCATATATTCAGTAAGCATTTTAGTATTAGCCAAATTAATTATTTTTTCAATTTCCAAGCTTCCCAGCCACGATTATTTAATTTTTATAATCTATCTGGTTTGGTTTACTCTGGTTGCTCCCAGATTAATAATTTTTTCAGTTTCGGTCAGCCCTTCAAGATTTTCCCTGATCATCTGCCTAAAAATTTCTTCAGCAGCCTGGGAGTCCCGGCCCTTATACCAGCTGCGGCTGGTCAAAAGCTGATTGGCAAAAGGGGCTAATTCCAAATCAGTAGCTTGTTGGGAGATCAATGCCCTTAAAGCGGTAGGTTTTTTGTTTTTTTCCAGAAATTTTTTATTATTTTCCAGATTAGTGGTTATAAATAAGATAAAATCCCAGGCAGCATCAGGGTTTTTGCTTTTTTTAGAGACGGTTTCTACCCAGTAATTGGCAAAATTAACAGGAGCTCCTATTTGCGGCGCTTCAGTTATTTCAAAATTAAGCTTGGGAGCCTGGGCTTTTATAATTGGAATATGATAAGAATAGCCAAAAAAGAAAGCGGTCTGGCCTGACATAAAAGCTGTCAGAGAATTAGGCATTTTTTCATTCCAGGTATAGACTTGCTTGGCTGGCGAGGCAAAACTGGTATAAAAATTCAAAGCTTCTACAGCCGGGCTGATCGCGCGAGTATAGCCAGGAGGTGTTTGGTGAAAAGTAGCTATGCCCTGGGCATCTGTCATTACAGTGCCGTTTTGCAGCATTAATAGGCTTAAAATATCAGCAGATCTTTCCACGTTGTCTGCTGTGCCAATGGCGGCGCCTGCTTGGATAAGATTGCCTCTAAAATCCTGTCTGGTTAATTTGATCACCTGGTCCCTGAAATCATTCCAGGTTTTTGGGGGCAAAGCTATGCCGGCATTATTTAAAAGATCCCGATTATAAAACAAGACTAAAGTATCAATGCTTAAAGGCAGGCCATAAATTTGGTTATTAATTATCTGGTTGTCATAAACTACATCAGGGAAAAGGGTTCTTATATCCCTTAATGTTAAAGTATTTTGCGTTCGGATTTCAGTGTAGGTTTCTTTTTTTACAGTGCCTTTTTCTACTTGATAAGCCATTTTAATCTGGCTGGGCAAAGGCGCAATTAAACTTAAATATTCTCTCATGCCGGTTGTGTGGACTGAAAAAATATCAGGACCTCGATCCTCTGCAAAAGCGCGGAGAATCTGATTTTTATATTCGTCATAAGTTAAATTCCTAAAATTTATGGAAATATGAGGATGCATCATCTGGTATTGGGCAATCAAATCTCGTATATCAGAGCTATCCTGCCAGACTTTCCAAAAAGTCAGGGTAATGGGCGTAGGCTTGCCCATAGTTAACCCGCTAGGAGGGCCTCCGCATTTTAAGCCTGTTGTGGTCAATAAAGCAATAATCAGACTCAAAATAATAATTTTTTTATTTTGTAGGATTTTTACCATACTTTTAAAACTTTTAAAATTTTAGAGTTTTTAAATAAGCTTTTATTTCTGACTGGATATCTTTGCGTTCCAAGGCAAAATCCAAATTAGCTTTAAGCCAGCCGATTTTAGAGCCAGTGTCATAGTAATTACCTTGGACAAGACAGGCGTAAATAGGCCGGCTTTTTGAAAGGCTGAAAATAGCATCAACTAACCACAATTCTCCGCCTTTGCCAGTTTTTGTTTTTTCTAAAGCTGTAAAAATGTCAGGGGTTAAAACATAAGCGCCGATGGCGCCGATCCTGCTGGGCGCTTTTTGAGGACCGGGTTTTTCAACTAGTTTTTTTATTTGATAAACTTGATTTTCTACTTTAATGCCGTCAATTACCCCGTATTTTTTTGTGCCTTCGTCATCAATTTTAATAGCGCTTAAGACAGGGTCCCTGTATTTATTAAAAACGTTGATTAGTTGTTTTAAACGCGGTTGTCCTTTTTTATGAATAAAAAGGTCATCCCCCCAAATAACAGCAAAAGGCTCATTGCCAATAATTTTTTTGGCATTTAAAACAGGAGTGCCATTGCCATAGGGTCCTTTTTGCCTAATGTAGATAAAATTAGCCATGTTAGCTATTTCTTTGATTTCTTGCCGTAATTTGTCTTTGCCTTGTTTTTTTAGCCAATGCTGCAATTCATAATTATAATCAAAATGGTCTTCTATGGCGCGTTTTGAAGCTCCGGTAACCAAAATTATATCTTCTATGCCAGAAGCCACAGCTTCTTCAACAATATATTGGATAACCGGCTTATCAATAATGGGCAGCATTTCTTTTGGCTGGGCTTTCGTGACCGGCAAAAAGCGAGTGCCAAAGCCTGCGACAGGAATTACGGCTTTGCGGATTTTAGGCATAAGTAGTTATTAGGTTATTATTTATTATTATAACATAATTTAAAATAAAAAAGAATAAAACAAAGGGATGTTTTTTAAAGATGTTTTTTTTGTTGTTATCAAATAATTTTGAGAAACAAAAAAGAAGAAGATGGTTATTCTCTTCCCCTTTTTTAAAATGATATTTAATTACCGGTCAACTCGAGTGTAGGTTAAAAATTCTGTTTTGCCATTAATATGGATTTCGGTCTGGCCGTCAAAAAGCTTATAAACATGAGGGTAAGTGTTTGGCTGCCAATAAGGCTTGATCCTGAATTCAAAAGATATTTCCTGCCCTGGTTCTATTTTAGCCTTAGAACTGGCAATAGTTTTGTTGTTTATCCAGGAGTTATCCCTAAACCAGGAATTTGTATAATCAATGTCATAACTTTTCAAAGTCGGATTAGTCCAGGTTTTAGCCCCGGTATTTTTAAAAGTTAATTTTACTTTTGGCCGCCAAGTAGTTTTAATTGCTATTGGCAAAGTATTGGCAGTTATTTGCGCAGCATAAGGAGAGGTTATTTCAAAAACATGGTTGAATTTGACTATTTCCTGATCTTCATAAAGCAAGGTTATGGTATGGGGGAAGGGCAAAGCCAAATGAGGGGCTCTAACATTAAATTCAAAAGTCGCAAGGCTGCCAGGGTAAATTTGGTTTTCTTTGGGCGGTATTAAAGCAAATTCACTATACCAGGAATCATTTCTAAACGGAGAAATATGGATTTTTTCATAAATAATATGCAGTTTTAATTTTTCTTTGAGCCATGTTTGATTGCCTGAATTTTGAAATTGGATTACAACAAGAGATAATGTTTCAGCCGGCATTTGATTAGGCAAGGTTGCTTGGATTAAAGCGGCTTTATTAATGGCTTGGGTTAAATTGGTATTTGTTGCTTGTTGGCAGGTTGTGCAGGGTATTTTATTGACTGTAATGCTAAAGTCAGCATTTGGAAAATAACCTTTATTTTGCCATGCTAAAGTATAATTATAAGTTGCGGTTTTCGTATTATTAGGCGGTGTTAAAATTAATTTAAATCTGCCAATTTCTCCAGGATAAACATTACCGTCTAATAATTTAAAGACAGGATTGCTGTTTTGAGAGATTGTTGCAGATTCGTCCTTGTCTGATGCGGAGGCTATTTTAAAAGAATCTATTCTTGCTAATTTATTTTTTATTCCGGAATCAGCGACAAAAAGATAATTATCTTCATAGCCGCGCCAGACTGCCTGGCCAGTATTTTTAAATTCCACGATAATTTCGCCTGTTTTTGTTTCCTCAATATCTATTTTGGGGGCGCTTTGGCGCACAAATTCAGCGGCGGTTGGCAGGGGTTTTTTATAGCCGCCAAAGTCTTGCAAAAAATTATAAGCCAATTGGCGGGATTGGGGTAAAAGATCGTAAATCAGATTGCCGGGGCAATTAGTATTGCCAACATCTTTATGGCCAATAATATTGGGCAGCATTTTGCCATGGAATATGCTTTGGCCCAGGGGGTCAATGTTAAACTCCTGAGCTTTTTTAGCAATCAATTTATTAAGAGATATTTGAGCCGCTTCAGTTAATTGGTCAGGAGTATTACAAGTTGAAGTTATTTTTTCATTGGGCAGGTTTTCATAACAGCCCAAAATAGCAATGCCGATTGTATTGCGGTTGCGCATATAAGCATGGCCGCCAACCGCGCCATCGCCGCCGATCCTGCCTTCGTAAATATTGCCTTGCGAATCAATTAAATAATTATAGCCAATATCTCCCCAGCCTAAAGACGCAGCATGCCAATGCTGGATGGCTCTGATTGTGGACATGGGATTTTCATTGGCTCTTTCTCCTGCGGTATGGTGAATAATGAATTTTTTAGGAGTATAATATTCAGTGGGCCATAATTCATTGCCTTGACTGTTAAACCTATAAGTTTCATTAGCTCCCCATCCTGCGCGGGAGATTATTTTTAAATCATTTTGGCTTACACCGCTGATTTTAAAAGAATTTTTAGGTCCTTTAGTCGTATCCAAATAAGTAAATTCCAAATTTTTTAAATTATTTTTAGCCTCTTTTGAAGTAAAAATTATTTTATACTGAAAAGAATCAGTCAATTTAGTTGGCAGCATTTGACTGGCAAAAACAATTTTACTGTTATCTTTGCCATAACTATCGTCATCTATTCGCATTTTAATCCAATCTGTCCAGCTTTCATTAAGAAACCGGACATAAAGTTCAAAATTATGGCCGTCTTCGTATTCCAACCCATAAATTAACTGTTCTTCTGATAAAATTAAAGGATTTTTATAATCCCATTTGACAAAAAGAGCATTAAATGGGAATTTTGTTTTTAAAACAGGTGAATTTATTTGGTTTTCATTAGAATTAGCAGCAATAAAAAAGGAACCATTTTTAGACGGTTCTTCTATTAAAATTTTGCCTGATTTAGCTTCTGGCTCATTAGAATTTGCGCTAACTAAAGCGAAAATTAAGATAATTGACCAGCCAATTACGAAAAAAATAACAAATCTTGTTTTAATTTTGTGTTTGTATTGCATTTGTTTTTATTTTAGGAAAAAAGCTAAAATTAGCTTATTTCTGTTCTCATTATAGCATATTTGACTTGGTTTGTAAAGATCAAAGTTATAAATTTATTTAATTTTAGCTAAATTTTAAATAAGCAGGTTGATGAGATAAAGAAAAAAAGACGATTTTTCAGCCTGGAATCAGGTTAATTTAATGGACAAAAAGCCTGATTTAGGCGATAATTAAGAAAGATAAAGTGTTTTATAAAAAATTATGAGTTTAAAAGAAAAAAAACCCAAACAGAAAATCAAATATTCTTTAACTAAAATTTTAACAGGGTCTGATTTGTCGTTGCGGCGCTTAGCTCAAATGCAGGCTGTCAGCGAAATTCCCGGCCCTGTTATTTGGCTTACAGCTTGTGTTCATGGCGATGAAATAGGCGGGATTGTTATTATTCAAGAGATATTTAAAAGGTTAAAAAAGATGCATCTTTTAAAAGGAAGCCTATATGCTTTTCCTTTGATGAATCCTATCAGCTTTGAAACTGCAACAAGGCGCATTAGCATTAGCGAGGAAGACCTTAATCGTTCTTTTCCCGGCGACAAAGAGGGAACTTTGGCAGAAAGAATAGCGGATAAAATTTTTACCAGTATTTTAGAAACAAAACCTGTTTTGGTTTTGGATTTGCATAATGATTGGACACAATCAATGCCTTATACTTTGATTGATCCTTACCCAGGCTTAAAACATAAAGATGCTTATACTTTGGCTAAAAATTTTAGCCATAAATTTGGTTTTGTGGTAATTAATGAACAGGAAGACTTGGCTGACTCTTCAGAATTAAAGCGCACATTATCAGGCAGCCTGCTTTTTCATAATATCCCTGCCTTAACTTTGGAATTGGGCGGGGCTTATGTTGTTGAAGAATCAAATGTGGAAGCTGGTGTTAAAGCTATTTGGGGCTTTTTAGCCAGTTTAGGCATGGTTAAATCTGTCCAAAATAAAAATTCCAATGTTTTTAGATTGCCCAAGTTTTTAAAGGGCAGAATTTTCAGATACGAACATTTATCCGCCAGTTCAAGCGGTATTGTCCGGTTTTTAGCCAAACCTGGCGATATTGTAAAAAAAAATCAGCCAGTAGCCCGAGTCTATAATGTTTTTGGAAAAATCCAGGAAACATTAAAAGCAAAACATCAGGCTGTTGTTTTGGGCCATGCTGATTATTCAGTGGCTTTCCCAGGCTTAGATATTATGGCTTTCGGAAAAATTAAATAACCAAAAAATTAAATTTTTTGGTTTTAAGAATAATTGTCTGATTATTTAGTTTGTCAGGCAATTTTTTTTATATTAACTGCCATTAATTTTTTCTTGCCTAGCAAGGGATTTAAACTTTAATATTTCCAAAATCATTTCTTTTGAATACCCCCTAAAGAGATATAAGGCGAGAGCGTAAATTAAGGCGGCAATTATAATTAGCAAAATAGCGTTTTGTCCTTGGAAAAAATAAAGGAAGCCTGACATAACCAAGGAAGCAGCCAAGGTTTTTATTATAATCATAAAAGAGGGCAGGAATTTTGTGGTTTTGACAGTCACAATAAAATTGAGCAGAAAAATTAAAGCTTCTGAAACAACTGTGAAAGCTGCGGCGCCTATGTAGCCATAGCGAGGAATAAAAATCAGGTAGCCTATTAAAGCTATAATGGCCACAAAAATATAAGCCCAGACCATTTGCCTTTGTTTGTTTACCACGACAATTGAATAGCCAAAAAGCGCGTTGATAAAGATTATTGCAGTGGCAAAAATAATTATTTTCAGAACCAAAGCTGATTCAATAAACTCAGGCCCGGCAATCAAAAGCATGATGTCTTTGGCCAAAAACAAGGTGCCAAAAACCATGGGCACGGCAAGAATAACCAAAAAATCAAAAGTTTTTTGAAAGATCCTTTTGAATTTGTCAAAATTTTTCGCCGCCCAATTCAAAGTCAGAATCGGGAAAATAATGCCAATGAACATATAAATAAAATTTGTCAGAATTTCCAATACCCGATAAGGCGCGTTATAAATGCCGACTTCTGCCTGCGAGCGAACCAAAGAAAGGATAATTGTGTCAGCTTTGAAATAAACCAGATTAAAAGCAATGGAGATGGCAATCGGCCAGGTGGTTTGAATTATTTTTTTCCAGATATTCCAGTCAAAAGCAAAAGCAATTTTAACAAATTTATGGGCAAATATATAATTAAGCAAAAAATTGGTCAGACTGCCCAAAACTACAGCCAGAATAATGGCCAGCAAGCCTTTGTCCAAAAAAGCGAAAATAATAACGCCAAGCAAAAGCACAAAACGCCCGGCTATTTCAGAAATTGTCACGCCGGCCATTTTTAATTCTTTTTGAAAAAGGCCGATTAAAATTTGGTTTAAAGAAATAGCAAAAAAGGAGAGCGTTGCCAAAGCCACGCCAAGCTTAACCAGATTGTCATAAGGGAAAAATATAACGATTAAAGGCGCTATGCCCAGAAAGATCAGGGCAGAAAAAAATCTTAAAGAGAAAACATTATTAATAATTTTTTGCTGGTCATAGCGGGGATCAGCAATAAGGCGCACCACTGTTACGGCCAAGCCCAAATCAATCAGGATGCCAAACAATTGCAGATAAGCCATAATGGTTGAGTATTGGCCAAAACCAATCGTACCCAGATAGCGGGCCATAATAGCAATGGTGATAACGCCAAATAATGTGCTAATGATTTTTCCGCCAAATTGGATAAAAGTATTATGGGCGACTTTAGCAGTTAGTGACATGTTTTTTAGATTTTTTTATTATTTATTTGTCGGCAAGTGGAATCAATTTGTTTTTAAAATATAACAATGCCGGATATTTAACTTAAGCATAGCAAATTTACAATTTTAAATAAACTTTTTTAATTTTTCAAATGCTCGAATTTCGTAGCTTAAAAATAAAAGCTTAATTTTGATTTACCTCTAATTTTAGCTAAATTTTATTGAACAAAATTATTGAACAAAATCTTTTTTTTCATTGACCTGGCTGGCTAAAAATGCTATAATTAAGTTAGAAAATAAATTTTGGTCAGCTTTTAAGCCGAGCCGAAATATTTTTCTAAAAAATAAAAATAAAAACAAAAAATTTATGAAAATTTATAGTCAATTAGCTTTTGGCTGGAAGTATAACCAAGATAAGCATCAGGCTGTGATAAGAAAAAAGTCGCAGATCGACTTTATTATAAGCATTATCATAGCTTTTTTAATTATTTTTATTGTGGCCCAGTTTTTAGCTTATTTGGATAAAACTATCCAATCGCCTGTGACAGGCAAAGCAATTTCTTTTTTAAATCCTTTTGAGATAAAAGCCGCTCAGGCAGCTAATGAAGAAGCCATAAAAATGATCCAGTCTCATAGAGAGATAAATATAGTTAAGGGCAAGGGTTTTACTTTTGAAGTTGGCTTTAAAAATTTGACTAATTATTCCTGGACGCAAAAAGGCGCCAAAAGTGTTGATTTGAAAATTGCCCCGCCTTATAGCCGCCATACCATAGTTAGGCATCAATTTTGGCGTGATGAGAGCACGCCGGCTTGGTTAAAGGAATCAGAAGCAAAGCCCGGCTGGCTGGCTTATTATCGTTTTGCTTTGGAAGCGCCCAAACAGTCAGGAGTCTATACTGAAAAATTTGTCTTAGTTAATTATTCAACCGGCAAAATTTTAAAGGGCAGTGAATTTGAAATTACTTTAAATGTCTGGGATTCTGAAAGCCAGTTTCCCAAAGTTCAAGCAAGGTCAGGGGCAGCCAGCCAGCCGGCTAATCAGATTCTGGCTCCGGCAAAACCCGCACCCTCGCCTACGGAAAATCTATCTGTTGATGACCAAGGAGTCGTCCTGACAGATCAGGTTTTATTGGGCAGAACATGTCTGGACCTTTCAGTAAAAAGATTTAGGATTTCAACTGCAGTGCCAATGTCTTTGATAGAAGACTGCAAAAGGATTGGCATTGATTTAACTCCTAATATATATATTGACCCGCAAGAGGAAAATTCAGGAACAAATTCTTCCGCAAATCCAGTTCAGCCTTTGCCGCCGGCAGATACGCCGCCTGATAGCCAATTCGGAAGTTCAGACGGGCCTATAATGAGAATAGGGTTATTTTATACAATGGGACCAATTACGATAAAAGCTAATGGCAGCTTTAAGGTAAAAGATCAAAATAATAATATTTTGGAAAACATTAGCGCCAATCAGATAGCTGATTTTAATTATAATTTTAGCACGCAGACTTATATTTTTAATTCCTCTGCAACCTCTTCTTATTTGCGGTTAATTCCTGATATTAATAATACGGTTTTTGAAATAATTTCTTATGAATCGCGGCCAGCCTGGAATCCCAGTCTGAATGATAATAAATTTTTAGGCAGTTTGGAAATCCGTTATGCTGCCCAAACAGGCCGTTTATGGGTGATTAATGAATTGCCAATGGAGATTTATCTGAAAGGCTTGGCTGAATCAAGCAATAATTCTCCCATGGAATACCAAAAAGCCTTGATTATTGCAGCCAGAACATATGCCACGCATCATTATGAGAGACAGACCAAACATGCCAATGAAAATTTTATTTTGGATGCTAAATATGATCAAGTTTATAAAGGATATGGTTCACAAGTTAGGTTAAGCCAAGTTTCGCAGGCTGTTGAAGAAACGCGAGGTTTGGTGGTTACTTATGAGGACAAAGTAGCAATAACTCCTTATTTTTCTCATTCGGACGGCAGGACCAGAACTTGGTCTGAAGTTTGGGGAGGCAATGTTCCCTGGTGCAAAGGCGTTGTTGAGCCCGCTGGCTATAATAAAACAACTTTATATGGACATGGTGTCGGCATGTCAGCGCACGGGGCAATTATTTTAGCGGCTGATCATGGTTATAATTATGAACAGATTTTAAAATATTATTATACTGGCGTCGCCTTGAAAAAAATTTATTAAAATTTTTGCTTAAATAAAAAATAGAGCCGGTTGAAATTCGGCTCTATTTTTTTATTATCTATAAACTATTGTTTTTTTGCGCGGATATATTACCATGGCGCTTTTCATCTATCTCCTCAAGCAGATGGTTTATGATTTTTACCACCTTGAAAGGATTAGGGATTTGATAAAAAACAAAGCGCTGAATTTCGCCGGCAGTTTGAATATGGACATCGCCGAATTTAAAAATAGACTGTAAAACCCCCTTTTGCATTCCGGTTACGTCCTGAATTTTGGATAATTCATGTTTGGCCACTTCTCTATTAAAAAGGCCTTTTTGTTCAATATTGATTATTCTTTTGTTGGTTACAATCCAGACATCAAGATTATAGTCTAAAAAAGCATGATATAAAAATAATAAAATGTAGAGATAATAAAGGCTGGCTAATAAGAGCAAAAACGGGTAAATTATTTGGTCAGTTAGATATTCAGAATAATTAATTTTTAAGAAATAATAAATGCCAAAAGGAATTGCGGCTAAGAAAATATAAAAAACAAGGTAGCCCAAAAAAATTAGCCAATGCCGCCTTAAAAATAAAACCAGTTTTTCGCCTTTTTGCCTGTTGGGAATGTGGTTTTCTATAAACATTTGTTGGGATTAGTGATTAGATTATTGGGTAATTAGGGATAGGTATTTTTTTATATAATAAATTTTTATTTTTCCGATTAACTAATAAGCCAATTAACTAATAATTGTTTTTAGATTATAAATGTTTGAGTCCAATCAATTTCTTTAGCCAGTTCATAGGTAATAAATAAAATTAAAACCGTGCCGGCAACCAGAATAAAAGTCATAAAAAAACTTTCAAAATTCAAAAAGCCCCAGGTAAACATGTGGTAAAGGTTTATTATGGCAAAAATCAAAAACAAGGCGATAAAAATGCCGTAGGCAATGAGAAAAACAGATAAAGAAATTTCAAACATAAAATAGCGCAGATAAATTAGATTAATGAATTTTGCGGGTCAATAATAGGTTTGATGCCCAGATGTTCATAGCCGTTTTTGGTGATAATACGGCCACGGGGAGTGCGGGAGATAAAACCCAATTGCATTAAAAATGGTTCGTAAATGTCTTCAATAGTATCCATTTCTTCGCCAATGGCTGCGGATAAAGTATTTAAACCGACTGGGCCGCCAGAGAATTTTTCAATAATCACTTTTATGATTTTGCGGTCAATTTCATCAAGTCCAAGCTGGTCAATGTCCAGCATGGTTAAAGCGTCATTGGCCAAATCTAAATTAATTTTACCATTTCCTTTGACTTGAGCAAAGTCTCGCACGCGTTTAAGCAGCCGGTTGGCAATGCGCGGAGTTTTTCTAGCGCGTTGGGCTATTTGGGAGGTGGCTTTTGGCTCTACATCAACATTTAGAATTTTAGCATTGCGTTCAATTATTTTTTCAATATCTTCGTCTTTGTAAAAATCAAGCCGGAAATTAATGCCAAAGCGGTCGCGCAAAGGAGATGAAATTAAACTGACACGAGTGGTGGCGCCGATTAAAGTAAATTTAGGCAAATCCAATCTTAAAGTTCTGGCGCTGGGTCCTTTGCCAATCACAATATCCAGGGCAAAATCTTCCATGGCCGGATACAGTACTTCTTCAATTATTTTATTTAAGCGATGGATTTCATCAATAAATAAAATGTCGCCATCAGCCAGATTTGTTAAAATAGCTGCCAAGTCTCCGGCTTTTTCAATGGCCGGACCAGAAGTGATTCTTATATTTGACCCCATTTCATGGGCAATAATATGGGCCAAAGTTGTTTTCCCTAATCCGGGACAGCCATGGAGCAGTACATGCTCAATAGGTTCTTTACGCTTTTTTGCCGCAACCATAAAAATTTCCAGATTGTTTTTAACTTTATCCTGGCCAATGTAATCTGCCAGCTGCTTTGGCCTTAGTGATTTTTCAAAAGCCATCTCGTCGGCTGATTCTTTAGCGGAAATTATGCGGTTTTTATTATTTTTAGGCATATTCTTAAAGTAATCTTAATGGTTTTAGTGAAAAAAAACAAGTAAAAGCGCGCGGGCAGAACGCATATCCATGCGTAGGCGACACGACGTCGTGTCGCCTACGGTTTTGATAAAACCGTCCTGCCCGCGCGCTTCTCCCTAAATAAAAAACCCGCTCAAGTTTGCGCTCAAGCGGGTATTGATTTACTGAAGCGAAATCCAGCCGCTTGTTTGGCATTGGATTTTGCTGTATTCATTTTGTCCATAAGGATAATATCTTTCACAAATTGCAAACAGATGTTCGGTGATATCGGCATTCCCATCTTTGCATGTTTTTTTGTAGGTAAAGATAACGGCGCGATCTTTACTTTTGCTTTTAACAGACGTCGGTCTCGTAAGCGCGCAATTATTTGGAATTTGGAAAAGCGGATTTTTCTTAAGATCTTCTCCCTCAAGCGCTTTAAAGAAAGGTTGTTTGGTCTGTAGGTCGTCCACATTGGCAATACACCAATGCCCACCCGCTCCAAGGGCAATGCACATTAGTATTACTGCGGTAAAAGCCCATCCTTCTCCTCTATTCATTTTTTTCCTCCCTTCGCTTGTTTTGTTCTTGGCTAAAATACGCGCAAGCGCAGCCAGCAGGAATGTTTGAGAATTCTCTTTTAGCTATAATTTCTTTTAAAGTGAAATTCCTAACATTCATTCCTGTGGATAAGCTTGGATGCTGGCTAAAACATAAGAAAACATCACCGCAAGAATTGGTGTATAATGAATACCTAATTCTGGCTGAACAATCTATGCCATGATAGTGAGAAATATCCTTTTTACCGGCTTTCCCTGTGATTGAAATTTTTTTGTTTTCCAAATCAAGTTTGCGATAAAGGGCTTCAATATCTTTGTTTAAAGGCATTAATTCAGGATATTGTTCTGCTCTCCCGATAGGCAGCATCATTTCAATATTGGCATATAAATTATGCTCTAAAGCAAACTTGTGTATTTTAGGAATTTCTTCAATATTCTTTGCGGTAATCACTGTTTCTATTCCGGCTCTGGTCGGCGCACTTTGATTAAATCCGGCTCTGATTATTGAGGCAACGCCTTTGGGGATAAATAGACCGTTAAATTCCACAAATGCAGATTTGCGCTGGACAAGAAAGTCAAAAGTCCTTTTGTCAAAGGCATTGAATTTTGTGATAATTGATAAATTCTTCTTCCTCAATTCCTTGGCTCTTTTTGCGCTTAATAATTCGCCGTTTGTTGCCAAGACAACCCACATGCCAATTCTATTCGCATAGTCAATTAAATTATCTATGCCTTTGTAAAGCAGTGGTTCTCCGTCCCCGGCAATATACCAGGTTTTTGCTCCAAGATTCTGGGCTTGCAGTAAAGCATTTTTGATTTCTTTGTTTGTTAGTTCATTTTTCCGCGGCTTCCCCCCGTCCATTAAACAGTACGAACAATGAAAATTGCATTTCCGGGAAATATTTACGCTAATTTGCAGGAGCCTATTATTCTTTAGGGCATTAGCAATTTCATTTTCTTTAAAATCAAAACCCTTAATTATGCCTAAATCATCATGGTTTTGCATATTCATTTAATTTGCCTCCTTTTAAGTTGTCAAAGTTTCAAACCGATTTTCAGCCCGCGATTTATCTTCCAAAGCCCAAAGGGCGAAGGAAGACATTTTGTCACGGCCTGGAAAAAGGCCACGAACCACGTTGGGTTCGCGGCACGGGCCGACTCCGCGGAGTCGCCTGAAGCTAATTATTTATCATAGACATCATCATAATCATAGTCATCGCAAATGTAACTACGGTGGCTACAGCGAGTCTTATGGACAGCAATGTCCAAAAGTTTTTTTCTTCTTCACATTTTGATTCGCGCTGTACTTTTTTGTTTTTGTGACAAACTGCCAGATAACAGACGAACAAGCCAATAATCATGTAACAAAGAATTTTAGTCGCTAATAGTGGATTCATTTTTTCTTCCTTTCTCCCGCCGAAGCTCCGCAGGAGCGAAGGCGGGCCTTTGCCGCTTGGCGGCTGTTTGTTGTGAAAGAATTTTAAAACAATTGCTTTTTATCTTATACCCTACTTCAGTGGGCGGATGCCGACTAAAGTCGGGTATAAAGTTAGAATTTAGCGAGCAATTGTTTCTCCAATCTCCAGCCCGCGACACCTTGTCGCGAGTTCGAGTTGATGCCCGAACCATGTTGGGTTCGGGCTAAGGGGAGACCCAGCCTCTCGCGAGAGGCTGGGTCTCCCCTTAGCCCGAACCCAACATGGTTCGGGCATCAACTCGAACTCGCGACAAGGTGTCGCGGGCTGGAGATTGGAGAAACAATTGCTCGCTAAATTCTAACTTTATACCCGACTTTAGTCGGCATCCGCCCACTGAAGTAGGGTATAAGATAAAAAGCAATTGTTTTAAAATTCTTTCACAACAAACAGCCGCCAAGCGGCAAAGGCCCGCCTTCGCTCCTGCGGAGCTTCGGCGGGAGAAAGGAAGAAAAAATGAATCCACTATTAGCGACTAAAATTCTTTGTTACATGATTATTGGCTTGTTCGTCTGTTATCTGGCAGTTTGTCACAAAAACAAAAAAGTACAGCGCGAATCAAAATGTGAAGAAGAAAAAAACTTTTGGACATTGCTGTCCATAAGACTCGCTGTAGCCACCGTAGTTACATTTGCGATGACTATGATTATGATGATGTCTATGATAAATAATTAGCTTCAGGCGACTCCGCGGAGTCGGCCCGTGCCGCGAACCCAACGTGGTTCGTGGCCTTTTTCCAGGCCGTGACAAAATGTCTTCCTTCGCCCTTTGGGCTTTGGAAGATAAATCGCGGGCTGAAAATCGGTTTGAAACTTTGACAACTTAAAAGGAGGCAAATTAAATGAATATGCAAAACCATGATGATTTAGGCATAATTAAGGGTTTTGATTTTAAAGAAAATGAAATTGCTAATGCCCTAAAGAATAATAGGCTCCTGCAAATTAGCGTAAATATTTCCCGGAAATGCAATTTTCATTGTTCGTACTGTTTAATGGACGGGGGGAAGCCGCGGAAAAATGAACTAACAAACAAAGAAATCAAAAATGCTTTACTGCAAGCCCAGAATCTTGGAGCAAAAACCTGGTATATTGCCGGGGACGGAGAACCACTGCTTTACAAAGGCATAGATAATTTAATTGACTATGCGAATAGAATTGGCATGTGGGTTGTCTTGGCAACAAACGGCGAATTATTAAGCGCAAAAAGAGCCAAGGAATTGAGGAAGAAGAATTTATCAATTATCACAAAATTCAATGCCTTTGACAAAAGGACTTTTGACTTTCTTGTCCAGCGCAAATCTGCATTTGTGGAATTTAACGGTCTATTTATCCCCAAAGGCGTTGCCTCAATAATCAGAGCCGGATTTAATCAAAGTGCGCCGACCAGAGCCGGAATAGAAACAGTGATTACCGCAAAGAATATTGAAGAAATTCCTAAAATACACAAGTTTGCTTTAGAGCATAATTTATATGCCAATATTGAAATGATGCTGCCTATCGGGAGAGCAGAACAATATCCTGAATTAATGCCTTTAAACAAAGATATTGAAGCCCTTTATCGCAAACTTGATTTGGAAAACAAAAAAATTTCAATCACAGGGAAAGCCGGTAAAAAGGATATTTCTCACTATCATGGCATAGATTGTTCAGCCAGAATTAGGTATTCATTATACACCAATTCTTGCGGTGATGTTTTCTTATGTTTTAGCCAGCATCCAAGCTTATCCACAGGAATGAATGTTAGGAATTTCACTTTAAAAGAAATTATAGCTAAAAGAGAATTCTCAAACATTCCTGCTGGCTGCGCTTGCGCGTATTTTAGCCAAGAACAAAACAAGCGAAGGGAGGAAAAAAATGAATAGAGGAGAAGGATGGGCTTTTACCGCAGTAATACTAATGTGCATTGCCCTTGGAGCGGGTGGGCATTGGTGTATTGCCAATGTGGACGACCTACAGACCAAACAACCTTTCTTTAAAGCGCTTGAGGGAGAAGATCTTAAGAAAAATCCGCTTTTCCAAATTCCAAATAATTGCGCGCTTACGAGACCGACGTCTGTTAAAAGCAAAAGTAAAGATCGCGCCGTTATCTTTACCTACAAAAAAACATGCAAAGATGGGAATGCCGATATCACCGAACATCTGTTTGCAATTTGTGAAAGATATTATCCTTATGGACAAAATGAATACAGCAAAATCCAATGCCAAACAAGCGGCTGGATTTCGCTTCAGTAAATCAATACCCGCTTGAGCGCAAACTTGAGCGGGTTTTTTATTTAGGGAGAAGCGCGCGGGCAGGACGGTTTTATCAAAACCGTAGGCGACACGACGTCGTGTCGCCTACGCATGGATATGCGTTCTGCCCGCGCGCTTTTACTTGTTTTTTTTCACTAAAACCATTAAGATTACTTTAAGAATATGCCTAAAAATAATAAAAACCGCATAATTTCCGCTAAAGAATCAGCCGACGAGATGGCTTTTGAAAAATCACTAAGGCCAAAGCAGCTGGCAGATTACATTGGCCAGGATAAAGTTAAAAACAATCTGGAAATTTTTATGGTTGCGGCAAAAAAGCGTAAAGAACCTATTGAGCATGTACTGCTCCATGGCTGTCCCGGATTAGGGAAAACAACTTTGGCCCATATTATTGCCCATGAAATGGGGTCAAATATAAGAATCACTTCTGGTCCGGCCATTGAAAAAGCCGGAGACTTGGCAGCTATTTTAACAAATCTGGCTGATGGCGACATTTTATTTATTGATGAAATCCATCGCTTAAATAAAATAATTGAAGAAGTACTGTATCCGGCCATGGAAGATTTTGCCCTGGATATTGTGATTGGCAAAGGACCCAGCGCCAGAACTTTAAGATTGGATTTGCCTAAATTTACTTTAATCGGCGCCACCACTCGTGTCAGTTTAATTTCATCTCCTTTGCGCGACCGCTTTGGCATTAATTTCCGGCTTGATTTTTACAAAGACGAAGATATTGAAAAAATAATTGAACGCAATGCTAAAATTCTAAATGTTGATGTAGAGCCAAAAGCCACCTCCCAAATAGCCCAACGCGCTAGAAAAACTCCGCGCATTGCCAACCGGCTGCTTAAACGCGTGCGAGACTTTGCTCAAGTCAAAGGAAATGGTAAAATTAATTTAGATTTGGCCAATGACGCTTTAACCATGCTGGACATTGACCAGCTTGGACTTGATGAAATTGACCGCAAAATCATAAAAGTGATTATTGAAAAATTCTCTGGCGGCCCAGTCGGTTTAAATACTTTATCCGCAGCCATTGGCGAAGAAATGGATACTATTGAAGACATTTACGAACCATTTTTAATGCAATTGGGTTTTATCTCCCGCACTCCCCGTGGCCGTATTATCACCAAAAACGGCTATGAACATCTGGGCATCAAACCTATTATTGACCCGCAAAATTCATTAATCTAATTTATCTGCGCTATTTTATGTTTGAAATTTCTTTATCTGTTTTTCTCATTGCCTACGGCATTTTTATCGCCTTGTTTTTGATTTTTGCCATAATAAACCTTTACCACATGTTTACCTGGGGCTTTTTGAATTTTGAAAGTTTTTTTATGACTTTTATTCTGGTTGCCGGCACGGTTTTAATTTTATTTATTACCTATGAACTGGCTAAAGAAATTGATTGGACTCAAACATTTATAATCTAAAAACAATTATTAGTTAATTGGCTTATTAGTTAATCGGAAAAATAAAAATTTATTATATAAAAAAATACCTATCCCTAATTACCCAATAATCTAATCACTAATCCCAACAAATGTTTATAGAAAACCACATTCCCAACAGGCAAAAAGGCGAAAAACTGGTTTTATTTTTAAGGCGGCATTGGCTAATTTTTTTGGGCTACCTTGTTTTTTATATTTTCTTAGCCGCAATTCCTTTTGGCATTTATTATTTCTTAAAAATTAATTATTCTGAATATCTAACTGACCAAATAATTTACCCGTTTTTGCTCTTATTAGCCAGCCTTTATTATCTCTACATTTTATTATTTTTATATCATGCTTTTTTAGACTATAATCTTGATGTCTGGATTGTAACCAACAAAAGAATAATCAATATTGAACAAAAAGGCCTTTTTAATAGAGAAGTGGCCAAACATGAATTATCCAAAATTCAGGACGTAACCGGAATGCAAAAGGGGGTTTTACAGTCTATTTTTAAATTCGGCGATGTCCATATTCAAACTGCCGGCGAAATTCAGCGCTTTGTTTTTTATCAAATCCCTAATCCTTTCAAGGTGGTAAAAATCATAAACCATCTGCTTGAGGAGATAGATGAAAAGCGCCATGGTAATATATCCGCGCAAAAAAACAATAGTTTATAGATAATAAAAAAATAGAGCCGAATTTCAACCGGCTCTATTTTTTATTTAAGCAAAAATTTTAATAAATTTTTTTCAAGGCGACGCCAGTATAATAATATTTTAAAATCTGTTCATAATTATAACCATGATCAGCCGCTAAAATAATTGCCCCGTGCGCTGACATGCCGACACCATGTCCATATAAAGTTGTTTTATTATAGCCAGCGGGCTCAACAACGCCTTTGCACCAGGGAACATTGCCTCCCCAAACTTCAGACCAAGTTCTGGTCCTGCCGTCCGAATGAGAAAAATAAGGAGTTATTGCTACTTTGTCCTCATAAGTAACCACCAAACCTCGCGTTTCTTCAACAGCCTGCGAAACTTGGCTTAACCTAACTTGTGAACCATATCCTTTATAAACTTGATCATATTTAGCATCCAAAATAAAATTTTCATTGGCATGTTTGGTCTGTCTCTCATAATGATGCGTGGCATATGTTCTGGCTGCAATAATCAAGGCTTTTTGGTATTCCATGGGAGAATTATTGCTTGATTCAGCCAAGCCTTTCAGATAAATCTCCATTGGCAATTCATTAATCACCCATAAACGGCCTGTTTGGGCAGCATAACGGATTTCCAAACTGCCTAAAAATTTATTATCATTCAGACTGGGATTCCAGGCTGGCCGCGATTCATAAGAAATTATTTCAAAAACCGTATTATTAATATCAGGAATTAACCGCAAATAAGAAGAGGTTGCAGAGGAATTAAAAATATAAGTCTGCGTGCTAAAATTATAATTAAAATCAGCTATCTGATTGGCGCTAATGTTTTCCAAAATATTATTATTTTGATCTTTTACCTTAAAGCTGCCATTAGCTTTTATCGTAATTGGTCCCATTGTATAAAATAACCCTATTCTCATTATAGGCCCGTCTGAACTTCCGAATTGGCTATCAGGCGGCGTATCTGCCGGCGGCAAAGGCTGAACTGGATTTGCGGAAGAATTTGTTCCTGAATTTTCCTCTTGCGGGTCAATATATATATTAGGAGTTAAATCAATGCCAATCCTTTTGCAGTCTTCTATCAAAGACATTGGCACTGCAGTTGAAATCCTAAATCTTTTTACTGAAAGGTCCAGACATGTTCTGCCCAATAAAACCTGATCTGTCAGGACGACTCCTTGGTCATCAACAGATAGATTTTCCGTAGGCGAGGGTGCGGGTTTTGCCGGAGCCAGAATCTGATTAGCCGGCTGGCTGGCTGCCCCTGACCTTGCTTGAACTTTGGGAAACTGGCTTTCAGAATCCCAGACATTTAAAGTAATTTCAAATTCACTGCCCTTTAAAATTTTGCCGGTTGAATAATTAACTAAGACAAATTTTTCAGTATAGACTCCTGACTGTTTGGGCGCTTCCAAAGCAAAACGATAATAAGCCAGCCAGCCGGGCTTTGCTTCTGATTCCTTTAACCAAGCCGGCGTGCTCTCATCACGCCAAAATTGATGCCTAACTATGGTATGGCGGCTATAAGGCGGGGCAATTTTCAAATCAACACTTTTGGCGCCTTTTTGCGTCCAGGAATAATTAGTCAAATTTTTAAAGCCAACTTCAAAAGTAAAACCCTTGCCCTTAACTATATTTATCTCTCTATGAGACTGGATCATTTTTATGGCTTCTTCATTAGCTGCCTGAGCGGCTTTTATCTCAAAAGGATTTAAAAAAGAAATTGCTTTGCCTGTCACAGGCGATTGGATAGTTTTATCCAAATAAGCTAAAAACTGGGCCACAATAAAAATAATTAAAAAAGCTATGATAATGCTTATAATAAAGTCGATCTGCGACTTTTTTCTTATCACAGCCTGATGCTTATCTTGGTTATACTTCCAGCCAAAAGCTAATTGACTATAAATTTTCATAAATTTTTTGTTTTTATTTTTATTTTTTAGAAAAATATTTCGGCTCGGCTTAAAAGCTGACCAAAATTTATTTTCTAACTTAATTATAGCATTTTTAGCCAGCCAGGTCAATGAAAAAAAAGATTTTGTTCAATAATTTTGTTCAATAAAATTTAGCTAAAATTAGAGGTAAATCAAAATTAAGCTTTTATTTTTAAGCTACGAAATTCGAGCATTTGAAAAATTAAAAAAGTTTATTTAAAATTGTAAATTTGCTATGCTTAAGTTAAATATCCGGCATTGTTATATTTTAAAAACAAATTGATTCCACTTGCCGACAAATAAATAATAAAAAAATCTAAAAAACATGTCACTAACTGCTAAAGTCGCCCATAATACTTTTATCCAATTTGGCGGAAAAATCATTAGCACATTATTTGGCGTTATCACCATTGCTATTATGGCCCGCTATCTGGGTACGATTGGTTTTGGCCAATACTCAACCATTATGGCTTATCTGCAATTGTTTGGCATCCTGATTGATTTGGGCTTGGCCGTAACAGTGGTGCGCCTTATTGCTGATCCCCGCTATGACCAGCAAAAAATTATTAATAATGTTTTCTCTTTAAGATTTTTTTCTGCCCTGATCTTTCTGGGCATAGCGCCTTTAATCGTTATATTTTTCCCTTATGACAATCTGGTTAAGCTTGGCGTGGCTTTGGCAACGCTCTCCTTTTTTGCTATTTCTTTAAACCAAATTTTAATCGGCCTTTTTCAAAAAGAATTAAAAATGGCCGGCGTGACAATTTCTGAAATAGCCGGGCGTTTTGTGCTTTTGCTTGGCGTTATTATTTTCGCTTTTTTGGACAAAGGCTTGCTGGCCATTATTCTGGCTGTAGTTTTGGGCAGTCTGACCAATTTTTTGCTTAATTATATATTTGCCCATAAATTTGTTAAAATTGCTTTTGCTTTTGACTGGAATATCTGGAAAAAAATAATTCAAACCACCTGGCCGATTGCCATCTCCATTGCTTTTAATCTGGTTTATTTCAAAGCTGACACAATTATCCTTTCTTTGGTTCGCTCGCAGGCAGAAGTCGGCATTTATAACGCGCCTTATCGGGTATTGGAAATTCTGACAAATTTTATTTATATGTTCATTGGCATTATTTTCCCGATTCTGACTTTGAATTGGGCGGCGAAAAATTTTGACAAATTCAAAAGGATCTTTCAAAAAACTTTTGATTTTTTGGTTATTCTTGCCGTGCCCATGGTTTTTGGCACCTTGTTTTTGGCCAAAGACATCATGCTTTTGATTGCCGGGCCTGAGTTTATTGAATCAGCTTTGGTTCTGAAAATAATTATTTTTGCCACTGCAATAATCTTTATCAACGCGCTTTTTGGCTATTCAATTGTCGTGGTAAACAAACAAAGGCAAATGGTCTGGGCTTATATTTTTGTGGCCATTATAGCTTTAATAGGCTACCTGATTTTTATTCCTCGCTATGGCTACATAGGCGCCGCAGCTTTCACAGTTGTTTCAGAAGCTTTAATTTTTCTGCTCAATTTTATTGTGACTGTCAAAACCACAAAATTCCTGCCCTCTTTTATGATTATAATAAAAACCTTGGCTGCTTCCTTGGTTATGTCAGGCTTCCTTTATTTTTTCCAAGGACAAAACGCTATTTTGCTAATTATAATTGCCGCCTTAATTTACGCTCTCGCCTTATATCTCTTTAGGGGGTATTCAAAAGAAATGATTTTGGAAATATTAAAGTTTAAATCCCTTGCTAGGCAAGAAAAAATTAATGGCAGTTAATATAAAAAAAATTGCCTGACAAACTAAATAATCAGACAATTATTCTTAAAACCAAAAAATTTAATTTTTTGGTTATTTAATTTTTCCGAAAGCCATAATATCTAAGCCTGGGAAAGCCACTGAATAATCAGCATGGCCCAAAACAACAGCCTGATGTTTTGCTTTTAATGTTTCCTGGATTTTTCCAAAAACATTATAGACTCGGGCTACTGGCTGATTTTTTTTTACAATATCGCCAGGTTTGGCTAAAAACCGGACAATACCGCTTGAACTGGCGGATAAATGTTCGTATCTGAAAATTCTGCCCTTTAAAAACTTGGGCAATCTAAAAACATTGGAATTTTTATTTTGGACAGATTTAACCATGCCTAAACTGGCTAAAAAGCCCCAAATAGCTTTAACACCAGCTTCCACATTTGATTCTTCAACAACATAAGCCCCGCCCAATTCCAAAGTTAAGGCAGGGATATTATGAAAAAGCAGGCTGCCTGATAATGTGCGCTTTAATTCTGAAGAGTCAGCCAAGTCTTCCTGTTCATTAATTACCACAAAACCAAATTTATGGCTAAAATTTTTAGCCAAAGTATAAGCATCTTTATGTTTTAAGCCTGGGTAAGGATCAATCAAAGTATAAGGCATTGATTGTGTCCAATCATTATGCAAATCCAAAACCAAAACAGGTTTTGTTTCTAAAATACTGGTAAAAATTTTATCCGCTATTCTTTCTGCCAAAGTTCCCTCTTTGTCGCCGGGAAAAGAACGATTAAGGTCTTCCTCGCTAATGCTAATGCGCCTTGTTGCAGTTTCAAAGCTGATAGGATTCATCAAAGGAAAAGCATATAGGCTTCCTTTTAAAAGATGCATCTTTTTTAACCTTTTAAATATCTCTTGAATAATAACAATCCCGCCTATTTCATCGCCATGAACACAAGCTGTAAGCCAAATAACAGGGCCGGGAATTTCGCTGACAGCCTGCATTTGAGCTAAGCGCCGCAACGACAAATCAGACCCTGTTAAAATTTTAGTTAAAGAATATTTGATTTTCTGTTTGGGTTTTTTTTCTTTTAAACTCATAATTTTTTATAAAACACTTTATCTTTCTTAATTATCGCCTAAATCAGGCTTTTTGTCCATTAAATTAACCTGATTCCAGGCTGAAAAATCGTCTTTTTTTCTTTATCTCATCAACCTGCTTATTTAAAATTTAGCTAAAATTAAATAAATTTATAACTTTGATCTTTACAAACCAAGTCAAATATGCTATAATGAGAACAGAAATAAGCTAATTTTAGCTTTTTTCCTAAAATAAAAACAAATGCAATACAAACACAAAATTAAAACAAGATTTGTTATTTTTTTCGTAATTGGCTGGTCAATTATCTTAATTTTCGCTTTAGTTAGCGCAAATTCTAATGAGCCAGAAGCTAAATCAGGCAAAATTTTAATAGAAGAACCGTCTAAAAATGGTTCCTTTTTTATTGCTGCTAATTCTAATGAAAACCAAATAAATTCACCTGTTTTAAAAACAAAATTCCCATTTAATGCTCTTTTTGTCAAATGGGATTATAAAAATCCTTTAATTTTATCAGAAGAACAGTTAATTTATGGGTTGGAATACGAAGACGGCCATAATTTTGAACTTTATGTCCGGTTTCTTAATGAAAGCTGGACAGATTGGATTAAAATGCGAATAGATGACGATAGTTATGGCAAAGATAACAGTAAAATTGTTTTTGCCAGTCAAATGCTGCCAACTAAATTGACTGATTCTTTTCAGTATAAAATAATTTTTACTTCAAAAGAGGCTAAAAATAATTTAAAAAATTTGGAATTTACTTATTTGGATACGACTAAAGGACCTAAAAATTCTTTTAAAATCAGCGGTGTAAGCCAAAATGATTTAAAAATAATCTCCCGCGCAGGATGGGGAGCTAATGAAACTTATAGGTTTAACAGTCAAGGCAATGAATTATGGCCCACTGAATATTATACTCCTAAAAAATTCATTATTCACCATACCGCAGGAGAAAGAGCCAATGAAAATCCCATGTCCACAATCAGAGCCATCCAGCATTGGCATGCTGCGTCTTTAGGCTGGGGAGATATTGGCTATAATTATTTAATTGATTCGCAAGGCAATATTTACGAAGGCAGGATCGGCGGCGATGGCGCGGTTGGCGGCCATGCTTATATGCGCAACCGCAATACAATCGGCATTGCTATTTTGGGCTGTTATGAAAACCTGCCCAATGAAAAAATAACTTCAACTTGTAATACTCCTGACCAATTAACTGAAGCGGCTCAAATATCTCTTAATAAATTGATTGCTAAAAAAGCTCAGGAGTTTAACATTGACCCCCTGGGCCAAAGCATATTCCATGGCAAAATGCTGCCCAATATTATTGGCCATAAAGATGTTGGCAATACTAATTGCCCCGGCAATCTGATTTACGATCTTTTACCCCAATCCCGCCAATTGGCTTATAATTTTTTGCAAGACTTTGGCGGCTATAAAAAACCCCTGCCAACCGCCGCTGAATTTGTGCGCCAAAGCGCCCCCAAAATAGATATTGAGGAAACAAAAACAGGCGAAATTATCGTGGAATTTAAAAATACTGGCCAGGCAGTCTGGCGCGGCTATGAAGATAATTATCTTTTTGTCGCTGATTCCGGAATAAAAAATAAATTAGCAAGAATAGATTCTTTTAAAATAGCCTCCGCATCAGACAAGGACGAATCTGCAACAATCTCTCAAAACAGCAATCCTGTCTTTAAATTATTAGACGGTAATGTTTATCCTGGAGAAATTGGCAGATTTAAATTAATTTTAACACCGCCTAATAATACGAAAACCGCAACTTATAATTATACTTTAGCATGGCAAAATAAAGGTTATTTTCCAAATGCTGACTTTAGCATTACAGTCAATAAAATACCCTGCACAACCTGCCAACAAGCAACAAATACCAATTTAACCCAAGCCATTAATAAAGCCGCTTTAATCCAAGCAACCTTGCCTAATCAAATGCCGGCTGAAACATTATCTCTTGTTGTAATCCAATTTCAAAATTCAGGCAATCAAACATGGCTCAAAGAAAAATTAAAACTGCATATTATTTATGAAAAAATCCATATTTCTCCGTTTAGAAATGATTCCTGGTATAGTGAATTTGCTTTAATACCGCCCAAAGAAAACCAAATTTACCCTGGCAGCCTTGCGACTTTTGAATTTAATGTTAGAGCCCCTCATTTGGCTTTGCCCTTCCCCCATACCATAACCTTGCTTTATGAAGATCAGGAAATAGTCAAATTCAACCATGTTTTTGAAATAACCTCTCCTTATGCTGCGCAAATAACTGCCAATACTTTGCCAATAGCAATTAAAACTACTTGGCGGCCAAAAGTAAAATTAACTTTTAAAAATACCGGGGCTAAAACCTGGACTAATCCGACTTTGAAAAGTTATGACATTGATTATACAAATTCCTGGTTTAGGGATAACTCCTGGATAAACAACAAAACTATTGCCAGTTCTAAGGCTAAAATAGAACCAGGGCAGGAAATATCTTTTGAATTCAGGATCAAGCCTTATTGGCAGCCAAACACTTACCCTCATGTTTATAAGCTTTTTGACGGCCAGACCGAAATCCATATTAATGGCAAAACAGAATTTTTAACCTACACTCGAGTTGACCGGTAATTAAATATCATTTTAAAAAAGGGGAAGAGAATAACCATCTTCTTCTTTTTTGTTTCTCAAAATTATTTGATAACAACAAAAAAAACATCTTTAAAAAACATCCCTTTGTTTTATTCTTTTTTATTTTAAATTATGTTATAATAATAAATAATAACCTAATAACTACTTATGCCTAAAATCCGCAAAGCCGTAATTCCTGTCGCAGGCTTTGGCACTCGCTTTTTGCCGGTCACGAAAGCCCAGCCAAAAGAAATGCTGCCCATTATTGATAAGCCGGTTATCCAATATATTGTTGAAGAAGCTGTGGCTTCTGGCATAGAAGATATAATTTTGGTTACCGGAGCTTCAAAACGCGCCATAGAAGACCATTTTGATTATAATTATGAATTGCAGCATTGGCTAAAAAAACAAGGCAAAGACAAATTACGGCAAGAAATCAAAGAAATAGCTAACATGGCTAATTTTATCTACATTAGGCAAAAAGGACCCTATGGCAATGGCACTCCTGTTTTAAATGCCAAAAAAATTATTGGCAATGAGCCTTTTGCTGTTATTTGGGGGGATGACCTTTTTATTCATAAAAAAGGACAACCGCGTTTAAAACAACTAATCAACGTTTTTAATAAATACAGGGACCCTGTCTTAAGCGCTATTAAAATTGATGACGAAGGCACAAAAAAATACGGGGTAATTGACGGCATTAAAGTAGAAAATCAAGTTTATCAAATAAAAAAACTAGTTGAAAAACCCGGTCCTCAAAAAGCGCCCAGCAGGATCGGCGCCATCGGCGCTTATGTTTTAACCCCTGACATTTTTACAGCTTTAGAAAAAACAAAAACTGGCAAAGGCGGAGAATTGTGGTTAGTTGATGCTATTTTCAGCCTTTCAAAAAGCCGGCCTATTTACGCCTGTCTTGTCCAAGGTAATTACTATGACACTGGCTCTAAAATCGGCTGGCTTAAAGCTAATTTGGATTTTGCCTTGGAACGCAAAGATATCCAGTCAGAAATAAAAGCTTATTTAAAAACTCTAAAATTTTAAAAGTTTTAAAAGTATGGTAAAAATCCTACAAAATAAAAAAATTATTATTTTGAGTCTGATTATTGCTTTATTGACCACAACAGGCTTAAAATGCGGAGGCCCTCCTAGCGGGTTAACTATGGGCAAGCCTACGCCCATTACCCTGACTTTTTGGAAAGTCTGGCAGGATAGCTCTGATATACGAGATTTGATTGCCCAATACCAGATGATGCATCCTCATATTTCCATAAATTTTAGGAATTTAACTTATGACGAATATAAAAATCAGATTCTCCGCGCTTTTGCAGAGGATCGAGGTCCTGATATTTTTTCAGTCCACACAACCGGCATGAGAGAATATTTAAGTTTAATTGCGCCTTTGCCCAGCCAGATTAAAATGGCTTATCAAGTAGAAAAAGGCACTGTAAAAAAAGAAACCTACACTGAAATCCGAACGCAAAATACTTTAACATTAAGGGATATAAGAACCCTTTTCCCTGATGTAGTTTATGACAACCAGATAATTAATAACCAAATTTATGGCCTGCCTTTAAGCATTGATACTTTAGTCTTGTTTTATAATCGGGATCTTTTAAATAATGCCGGCATAGCTTTGCCCCCAAAAACCTGGAATGATTTCAGGGACCAGGTGATCAAATTAACCAGACAGGATTTTAGAGGCAATCTTATCCAAGCAGGCGCCGCCATTGGCACAGCAGACAACGTGGAAAGATCTGCTGATATTTTAAGCCTATTAATGCTGCAAAACGGCACTGTAATGACAGATGCCCAGGGCATAGCTACTTTTCACCAAACACCTCCTGGCTATACTCGCGCGATCAGCCCGGCTGTAGAAGCTTTGAATTTTTATACCAGTTTTGCCTCGCCAGCCAAGCAAGTCTATACCTGGAATGAAAAAATGCCTAATTCTCTGACAGCTTTTATGTCAGGCCAGACCGCTTTCTTTTTTGGCTATTCTTATCATATTCCAATTATAAAAGCCCAGGCTCCCAAGCTTAATTTTGAAATAACTGAAGCGCCGCAAATAGGAGCTCCTGTTAATTTTGCCAATTACTGGGTAGAAACCGTCTCTAAAAAAAGCAAAAACCCTGATGCTGCCTGGGATTTTATCTTATTTATAACCACTAATCTGGAAAATAATAAAAAATTTCTGGAAAAAAACAAAAAACCTACCGCTTTAAGGGCATTGATCTCCCAACAAGCTACTGATTTGGAATTAGCCCCTTTTGCCAATCAGCTTTTGACCAGCCGCAGCTGGTATAAGGGCCGGGACTCCCAGGCTGCTGAAGAAATTTTTAGGCAGATGATCAGGGAAAATCTTGAAGGGCTGACCGAAACTGAAAAAATTATTAATCTGGGAGCAACCAGAGTAAACCAAACCAGATAGATTATAAAAATTAAATAATCGTGGCTGGGAAGCTTGGAAATTGAAAAAATAATTAATTTGGCTAATACTAAAATGCTTACTGAATATATGCTATCCTAATCTCTTATTAATAATTTTTTTATTAATTTGAGCTATTTAGCATTATTAAAAAATATAATTTCATAATTATGATTAAAGTATTTTTCTACACCTTATCAGTTATCTTAATATGCTTTTCTTTTGTTGTTGCTGAAGATACCTTAGCCGTTACTGGATGTGGAGAGACTATGGCTTCTGGAGAAAAATCAGGCGTTTGTTGCCAATATGGTTGCGCAAATGTAATACAAACAGATGACATAAACTCCGAATGCCCTGCCGGGAGTGTTTGTTGTTTATTTACTAATGACATGACCTATACCTGTGCATCAGCACCTGCGCCAGCAACAGCGCCTGCAACAGCGAGAATTCAAATTCTTCCCGCTTGCGCAGAAACTGGCAACTGCACTATTTGCGACATAATTCAAGTGGCTATTAATGTGGGAGCTTTTATTCTGGGCATTGTCGGCGCCATTGCCCTGCTCTTTTTTGTCTATGGCGGTTTTGTCTGGCTTACCTCGGGAGGAGTAGGTGAAAGAGTTCAACAAGGGAAAAGCATTTTTGTTAATTCAGTCATCGGAGTAGCCATTGTGCTTTTGGCTTATACAACAGTAATGTTTGTTGTAAAAACAGTAACAGGCAATCCTTCTTTTTCACTTGATTTGCAATGCGTAGAACCGCGTCCTTATGTGCCACCAACACCAACACCTCCAACACCAACTCCAACGCCAACTCCAACGCCAACTCCAACGCCAACTCCAACACCAACTAATACCAATACTAACACCAATACTAACACCAATACTAACACCAATACACCTCCCCCGACTACTTGTGCTGGTCATGCTGGATGCCCTATTGACGAATTTTGCAGTTCGGGCGGTACCTGTCAAAAAAGAAAAGCAAATGATGCCAATTGTCATCCTGGAATGGTTTATGATAGACTAGTCCCCAGCCGGATCTGCCAAGATGGCTCATATTGTCATAAAGCAAAAGCGACAGATACACTGGGGAAGTGCCTATCCAAAAAAGATAGTGGGTCGCTTTGTTCTGATGATTGGGTATTTACAAATGCAGCAGAATCTGCGCATTATGTCTGTGTTTCAAAGAAATGTGAGGTCGCGGGCAACATAAAAAAATGCAAATAATAAATATCAATTATTGTTGCTATAAAACCATTTAAAAAATATCCTAAAATATATTTTACCCAAAAATATCCTTAAAAAATATGCTGAAAAAAATTTTTATAACTGGTTTGATTGTTTTTAGTTTTGTTTTTTTATTCACAACAAATACATTAGCCTCTACACGTTGCGGAATAAAGAATGCTGCTGGTGAAAAAATAGGTCTTTGCTGTGAATATGGATGCAAATCACCGACCATAGTTGATATGGATAAGGATTGTCCTTTTACTTATCCTTGTTGTACTTTTGATACAGATGAAGCAACTACTTGCAAACCAGCCCCCGCGCCAGGTTCGCAACCACCGAGAGTAGCACCACCCGCCGTAACCAAAGTTGATATGGGGCCAATAACTGCTTTAAGCGCCAAGGGTGAACCAGCGCAAATCATTGGCAATGTGATCAAGGCTATTTTAAGCGTAGCCGGCGCCTTTGCCTTGCTCATGGTTGTCTATGGCGGCATGTTGATGCTTACCTCTGCCGGTATTGGCGAAAAGATTGAAAAAGGCAAAAAAACCTTAACTTGGGCCGCTATTGGCACAGTTGTCATTTTAAGCAGCTATGTTTTGGTCGGCTATATTATAACTGCCATGGGAGGTGGGGCAGGTGGCGGGGAAACAGTTGATACTCGCTGCCCTGATCAAAATCCGGGCTGGGCTTGCGAAACTTTAACTTGCAATCAAGGCGAATCAGCCACAGATTGCGCTAAGCGTTTAGGACGAAATTGTAAAACTGGCTTATGTCCAGGTGGTGTTTATAATATTTGCTGCGAACCAGAAACAATCCCACCCTCCCCCTAATACTGGCTGTTCCAGTAGGCAATAAAAAACAGCAAGAGCTGTTGCAAACAATTTGCCAAAGATCCTGGCGGCAATACAAATTGTCAGCAAGGAACTATTAGTAGTATAAATGTTGTGATTACATTAAAACAAATGAAATCAATGGGCCATGCTTTGCGTCCACGGTACAAAAACAGACCTGGAAAAGCAAGGTTACAAAATAATTGTAGGCCATTGTGGCACAAAAAATTGGTGGTGCGCTAAAAAATAATTTATGAAAAAAAATATAAATCCCTACCTTTTCTCATTTTTATTATTTATCTGCCTGTTTTTTATTTTACAGGCCTTGACTTTACCAGAAGCCCAGGCCCAAAAAACCTACCAGTTAAAAAATCCTTTAGAAAAAGTGGTTGGCCAGGCAGAAGGGGAACAGGCAGTGGCCATTATTATTGGCCAAATCATTAAAATGGTTTTAAGCTTTGTCGGCGCCATTGCTTTACTGATGTTTGTCTATGGCGGCTTTATCTGGCTCACTTCAGCTGGCATTGGGGAAAGGATTGAAAAAGGCAAAAATATCCTGATTTGGGCGGTTATCGGCCTGATTGCTATTTTGGCCAGTTATATAGCTGTCAGTTTTATTATCAATGCCCTGGCCGGACAATAAACAAAACCAACATGAAAAAAACAATTTTATTTATATTAATCATATTTATTGCCTTAACCGGGATTATTCTGGCTGATAGCGCTTTAGCTGGCGTAACCTTAAAAGGCGCTGGTCCGGCTGCTAATATCCCGGCTGGCGAAGCTGGCGCGGCATTGATTGTCGGCAATATTATTAAAGGCGTTTTGGCTTTTAGCGGCGCCCTTTTACTGCTAATGTTTATCTATGGCGGCTTTATCTGGCTCACTTCAGCCGGCATTGGGGAAAGGATTGAAAAAGGCAAAAATATCCTGATTTGGGCGATTATTGGCTTTGTTATTATGCTGGGCTCTTATATAGCTGTTGATTTTATAATTAAAGCCCTGGTTGGCCGATAAAAAATGGTTTTGCCAAAATATTTGCCTAAAAAAACAAAAAATATTATAATATAGCTAAGCTTTATTGTTATTTAAAAATTACTTTAATTAATATAATTTAATAATTAATTTTTTGCTGCTCGGTTTTTAAAACCAAGCGCAAAGAAAGGCTTAAAATCATGAAAAAAGGATTAATCAAAGCAGCGATCTTCACAGCTGTTTTCAGCCTTGTAGCGCTTCCTTTGATGGCTAGCGCAGTCGTCGATCTAGATGTGGGGTTAAACTATGCAACCGCAACCGGTCTTGGTACCAAGGATATCAGGGAAACAATTGCCAGCATTATCAATGTTGCCATGGGACTTTTGGGCATTGTTGCTGTTTGTATTATTCTGCTGGGCGGATTTAAATGGATGACTGCTGCGGGAAACGAAGAAAAAGTTGGCGACGCTAAAAAACTGCTGGTAGCCGGCATCATTGGTCTGGTTATTATCCTGACTGCTTATGCGATTGCTACTTTTGTTGTAAGCTCTATTTTGAACGCGACCTAATAAATTTAAAGGGCAGGGCAAATGCCCTGCCCTTTAAAACAGCTTTAAAAATTCATTTTTATGCTTAAAAATATCAAATATTCTATCATCCTTGTCGCCCTGGCCGGTTTTCCTTTTAAAAAAATATTAGCTGGTTATGGCTTGGAACAAGCTGGCCAAACAGCCCAGTTGCCTTTTAGAACTGGCGATGCCGGAACCAATATAGCCATTTTACTGGGCAGGTTTGCCGGCGCAGCCCTGGCTTTAAGCGGCTCTATTTTTCTTTTTCTCATTATTTATGGCGGCATAATGATTTTGACTTCAGCCGGCAACCAGGAAAAGGTCGGCAAAGGTAAAAATATTATTATCTGGGCAATTATCGGCGCCTTAATTTTAGGCGGCGCATATGCCATTACCAGCCTGGTTTTTGGCATTTTTGCCGGCAACTAAACTCTCATCTTAACATCTAAAATGAAAAAAAACTTTTATTTAATTACCCTTTTTTTTCTTATCTGCCTTGTTTTAATCAGCATCTTGCCCCAAACAAGCCTGGCTTATGGTTTTTCAGATATTACTAAATTTTATGGGAAAACAGGCGCCGAAGCCGGCTTGCAGCAAAAACAAGCTGAACCAATAATTGCCGGTTTAATTAAAGCTTTTTTAACCTTTGTCGGCGCCCTTTTTGTTGTTTTATTTATTTATGCCGGGGTTGTCTGGCTGACTTCCGCAGGCAATGAAGAAAAAATCGGCACTGCTAAAAAAACCATGAGTTACGCGGTTATGGGTCTTTTTGTCATTGTCGCTGCTTACTCCATTACATTTTTTATTACTCTGGCAATTGAAAGCAGCCCGCAACAAGAAGTTCCAGCCGGCACTGAAACTAATGCCTGCAATGAGGCTGGCGGCGCTTGCACTACCCAGGGCGGTTGCTTGGCAGTAGCAGGCGCGGAAATAAACTTAGATTTATCTTCTGCCTGCGCCGAAGGTCAAGTCTGTTGCATCTATGGCTATGAACCGCCAATTGCCCGTAGCTGCTCTGAATGCGGCCAAGGACCATACTCTATCTGCGATGCTATTGAATGCAAAGGCCTTTCTGCCTCCTGTATTTTCTGCCCCAGCTATATTGGCGGCCAATGTTTTGATAATATGGCTACATGCAAAGACCAATGCCCTGATCCTGAACTTTGTTATTAAATGCTTGGAAAATTATTTATGAAAAAAATTAAAATAATTTTAATAATCATAACAATTTTACTGGTCTTTAATCTTTTTACTCCTGCCAGCCTGGCTGGGCTGAAATTTGGGGATGCCACGCGTTTAATGGGCCAGACCTCTGCTGAAGCAGGGGTGGCCAGAGGCAGCTTGCCTGGCATTGCTGCCAGCATAATCCAATTTTTACTCGGCTTGGTCGGAATCATTTTTTTTATTTTATTCCTTTACGGCGGATTTGTCTGGATGACTGCCCAGGGCAATGAAGAAAAAATTATTAAGGCTAAAAAAATTATTATTAATGCGGTAATTGGCCTGGCCATTGTTATTTTGGCTTATTCAATTACTTATTTTATTGCCAGCGCTCTGGAAGCTACTCCGGCTACAAACCAATAAAAACTCAAAATTTTTTTATGAAAAAATTTCTTGTTATTTGCTTAATTATTGCCTTTTTTCTCTCGCTTGGCTTTAGCTTTGAAGCCCAAGCGCAATCAAAGTTTTTACAAGGCTTAACCAATACAGGCCAACAAGTAGATATTTATGCAGGAGGCCCTCTCCCCTTATCTGTTTATATTGCCAATATAGTCAAAGGCCTTTTAACTTTACTAGGCATTATTTTTGTTGGCTTGCTTGTTTATGGCGGATTTACTTATATGACTTCCAGGGGCAATGAAGAAAAAATAAATAAAAGCAAAGGAACCCTTAAAGCTGCTGTTATTGGCATATTTTTAATAATTTCAGGCTATACCATAACTTATTTTATTGCCGCTACTTTGGAAAGCCCGGGCGAAAATGGCCGGCCATTTTACCGGGAGGACTGTGAAAATCCAGGTTATGTTGATTATAATTCATTAAATTGCTGTTATTATCGCGCCCAGGTTTTTAATCAATATGACCCCTACTGCTGCAATAATTATAAAGACTTTTGCCGGAGCTTTTTTAGCCAATGCGGAAAAACAGCAATTGAACAATGCCCTGACCGCTAAATAAAAAATGGGCAATAAACTTTACTTATGATTTATTTTTTTATCCTATGAAGCAAAAAAAACTTATACTGATCTTTAGTTTAAGCGCTTTTTTGTTATTTGCTTTTGTTGCGCCTGTTTTTGCCGGCAGCATTACTGGCCAAATTGAATCTTTTGGCGGGCAAATCGGCGCCAGCCGCCAAAACCTGCCTGAATTTATTGCCTTGATCATAAGGTCTTTATTGGGAATACTAGGCCTGATTTTTTTTATTATTATCCTTTACGGAGGCTGGCTCTATATGACATCCCAGGGAGCTGAAGACAAAATTAAAAAAGCCAAAGAAACTTTAACAACAGCTGTTATTGGCCTGATCATAATTTTTGCAGCCTATGCCATTGCCAGTTTTGTCACCAGCGCCATTATTAACAGCAGCGGAGCAACAGGCACTTATCCTAGCGGCTCAACGCCCGGAACAGTTGAAGGAACGGGAATATAATTAAAAATTAAAAAATATTCTCATAAAAAGAGGGACAGGTTTTACCCTGTCCCTTTATGTTGCGGGAAAGTCATTTTATTTAGGACGAATTCTTTCCACAAAATCCACCCACTCGTTCAGAAAATCCGAATGGGCATCCTGCCTTGTCCTGGAGTACTTCCGCGTCACTGTTGCCACCGACGCTCCGGTTTGCATATTGTAAACTCTTAAGTAGTACTCGACCTCGGGAAAAACCGCAACACGCGCAGCCTCCCTAGGGCCTATGCGCAAAATAGTTGTTGGGGTTCTTTGCCCTTGGGGCGTAATTTCCACTCTCACCGGATAGTTAAAATGGTTTTCAATTACGCCCTGAAGAGGTTTGTTGTACTCACCGGGATTGCCGACAAAACGGCAGCCTCCGTCCGGAGTAAACTCCACTATGCCGCTCGGGTTGGCCCGAATAGCTTCAGCGCAGGCAGGCAAAACCCCATGTGAGTAATCCTGCTCCATCAAGGCGCCTTGCTCTCCACGCGATTGAACCATTTCTTTGGCCACGCGCGGGTCGTTTGTTTTAACTTCCATGCCAGGCGTCTTGATTCGGGTGGCGCAAGAAACGCAAATCAAGGCCAATAGAATCACCAGCAAGCCCCAACCTGCCATTTTGACTGTTTTCATCTTTTCCTCCTTCCCGCGTTCAGCGGTTTTTTTGCTTAAAAAGACCAAATCATTGTTATTTCCAAACACTATATAACAAAATAACTATTCTTATAGAATAGCATATTTTAACTCTCTTGTCAATAGAAAAGCCTTTTCTTTTACTTGAAATTAAGGTAAAATATAAATATATTTAGATAACTTACAAATTTAAATTAGCTAAAATTAGCAACATTCTACCCTGTTTTCTTGGCCAAAGCCCTGTATAATGCCAATGGCAGGCTAAAAATTATAAATCATGGTTTCTTATTTAAAAAATTTAAACTGGGAAAATTTAGCAAAAATTTTGAAAATATTAATAATAAGCTATATTATTTTTGTTTTTGCAATCTGCCTTTTTAAGTATTTTACTTTCCAATACAATGGCCTGGACCTGGCGATTTTTAACCAGGTCTTTTATAATTCCAGCCTTGGCAACCTTTACCAATTCACGATCCATCCCACTTCTTATTTAGGCGACCATTTTGAATTAATTATTTTTTTACTGGTGCCTTTTTATAGCCTTTTAAAATCGCCTGTTAGCCTGCTTTTATTACAAACCTTATTTTTGGCTTTTGCCAG
>Ga0114946_10000126_pt1 | contig 43062 bp, 36 predicted proteins | sample WalLakDeSediment_FD_88676 | JGI IMG/M metagenome (GOLD analysis project Ga0114946, IMG submission 88676) | Lake sediment microbial communities from Walker lake, Nevada to study Microbial Dark Matter (Phase II) - Walker Lake 11/02/13 Deep Sediment | ecosystem: Environmental > Aquatic >... | reverse complement strand
TTCTCCGCCTACTCCAGCCAGGTGGGGCTGCAGGTCACGGGAATCAACCTGGTGAATCCCCTGGTGGTCATCGGGCTCTTCCTGGGTGGCATCCTGCCGTTCTACGTGGCGGCTCTCACCATGACCGCCGTGGGCCGAGCCGCCCAGGGGATGGTGGAGGAGGTTCGCCGCCAGTTCCGGGAGATTCCCGGCCTAATGGAAGGGACAGCGAAGCCGGACTCTGCACGTTGTGTGGACATCTCCACCAAGGCTGCCCTGCGGGAGATGATCCTCCCTGGAATGGTGGCGGTCGCGGCTCCGGTGGTGGTGGGGTACTTCCTGGGCGTGGAGGCCCTGGGCGGCCTCTTGGCGGGAGCCACCGTTACGGGCGTTCTCATGGCCCTTTTCATGGCCAACGCAGGGGGAGCCTGGGACAACGCCAAGAAGTACATTGAGAAGGGCGCACTGGGCGGAAAAGGATCCGATCCCCACAAGGCTGCCGTGGTCGGCGACACCGTGGGCGATCCGTTCAAGGACACCTCCGGGCCGTCCATGAACATCCTCATCAAGCTCATGAGCGTGGTCTCCCTGGTCCTGGCGCCCTGGTTCATCAAGGTCCACGGGATTGCCGGGGGGGGAGAGGCCAGCAATTGGATCATCGACCTGATCCAGCGCCTCTTCGGGTAGGAGTGATGTCGGGGGCCCCTGAAGGGGTCCCCCGGTGTGGGATGGGGCCCGGTTCCGAGAGGAGCCGGGCCCCATCATTCTGACGTGTTCGCCAAGGAGTCCGTCGTGCTGAAAGAGCCCACGTTCGGGAACGCCCTCTCTTTTGCCCAGGACCTCATCAGGATCCCCTCCCCCTCGGGCAAGGAGAACGAGGTCGCCAAGCGAATCCTCCTGGAAATGGAGGCCCTTGGCTATGATGAGACGCGACTCGACGAGGTCGGGAACGTCATTGGGGTGGTGCGAGGGGCCCAGGGCGGCCCGGTCGTGATGCTGAACTGCCACATGGACGTGGTGGCGGAGGGAGACCCTGAGGCCTGGGAGCATCCGCCCTTCGGAGGAGAGGTGGCCGGAGGCTTCTTGCATGGGAGGGGTGCCATGGACATCAAGGGCCCTCTGGCCCTGCAGACGTACGCCGCTGCGGCCCTGCGAGGCTCGGCTTCCGGGGACGTGGTGGTGGCTCACACGGTGTTCGAGGAGCGGGGTGGATGGGGCATGGAGCACCTGATGGCCACCGGAGGGTTGAAGCCCGCCGCCGTGATCATCGGGGAGGCCACGGGGGGGGATGTTACCCTGGGGCACCGGGGCAGGGGGGAGTTGGAGGTCGTCCTCATGGGTCGGGCCGGGCATGCCAGCGCACCTGAACGCGCCAGAAACGCCCTGGACCTGGTTCCCCCGGTGCTACGAGCCCTGGCCGACCTGGCAACCCGGCAAGGCGAGGACCCGATCCTGGGCCGCGCTTCCCTGGTGGCCACACAGATCGATAGTTCGCCGGAGAGCCGGAATGTCATCCCGGACCGTGCGGTGGTGGTAGTGGACTGGCGAGTCCTGCCCGGGAGCACGGAAGACGGGCTCGAGGGCCAGATTCGGGACGCCCTCCAGGCCCATCTCCCCCATCTCCCGGAAGGAATGGCCGTGGAGGTTCGGACAGCACGGGAGTGGCAGGAAACCTACACCGGGATCGGCGAGCTCCGTAACCTTTTTACCCCTGGATTCCTCATGCCTGTCGACCATCCTGTCGTGGTGGCGGCGGCTCGGGCGGTTGGGAGCCGCGACGGAAGGGGGCCGGCCAGGGTTCGTCCCTGGACCTTCGCCACCGATGGGGGTTGGAGCTGTGGGGTGTTCGGTGTACCCACGGTGGGCTTCGCCCCGGGGGAAGAGCGCTTCGCCCACACCAACAGGGAACGGCTGGACATCGACGAGGCCCGGTGGGCCTTTGCCCGGCACTCGGACCTCGTCCTGGCACTCCAGAGCACACTGAGGTGATCCGGCCCCCTCTGCCGGCGACCGTCGAGCCGGGCTAGGACATGGGAACGGGCTGGTAGAGCTTCCCCTCCACCCGCTCGAAGATGTCGTCCATGGACCGGCCCACGATGGTCAACCCGTGGTTCTTGAGGCCCACCACCGCCTCCACCGGGAGGGGGGATCCACGCACGATGTCCGCCACCGCGATCCCCAGCTCGTAGGTGCCGCACGGGTAGTTGAACTCGGTTGAAGCCGCCCCGTCCATCCAGGCGTGGACGTGGAGGATGGCTCCCACCTCGGGGTGCTCCCGGTAGATCATCCAGTGCTCGATGGCGTCCACTGAGGCCCGACGCGGCTCTACCTCCGGCGGGACGCTCAGGATCATGGCATTCTCTTCAGGATCGTAATCCTTCACCAGCAGGATGTCCCGGCCGATCTCCCGGAGGTTCGACTTGTCCACCCCGGAGGCGCTCATCCAGAATCGGGTCTCGTCAAAGCGTGCCGAGAGGTTACCATAGCTCAAGCCCCCGATCCCGTAGAGGAGCTTGAGGTGCCGCTGGTCCCTCGCGTTCAGGTATTTCTCCATGGGGAAGGGCGTCGGCAAAAGGTGCAGCTCGTCGAGCTTCTTTCCGGCCCGGGCGATGGAGTCGGTGATGGCATCCCCGTTCCAAAGCTCCTTCGGGAGGTCGGTGTGGTAGACGTTGTTCAACACCAGGCGGCTGGTGGCCAGGGGACGGATGCGCTCGTACACTGCCCGGAAGTACTCGTCGGTGCCGTTCCCGCCGGGCACCACGTAGTGCCCCTGCTCCGGAGTGACGAAGTGGGCATGGGGAAAGTGCGCGCCCTCTTTCACCAGTCCGATGAGGAGGTTGCAGAGGGACCGCACGAGTAGGGGATACCCCTTCTCCATGGGGCCCCCGAAGGGAGGATCCACCTCCGTGACGCTCACGACGAACACGGCCTGTGCCTTCCGTCGGAACGGCCTGGGATTCGATGGGTCCACGAAGTTGATGATCAGGGAGGCCTGATCCGGGTCGGGCACGAACGAGTGGCCGTTATCATCGAGCACCTTTCGGAGCCCTGTGCCGAACCAGGCGACGCCCTCTTCTTCGTGCTGCCCCACAATCGAGTAATCCATGCCCACTCCTCACCCTGATGCCCGGACCCACGGAGGTCCGGGGATGAATCAATACGATTTTTGCATGGTCAAGGTGTTCAAAGACCGATCCGGGGCGCAAGTCCCCTGCCGTTCACTCTCCAACCACTCGCTTTGACCAACAGGATCTCCCGTGGCAGATTTCTTCGTCATCCTTCGATTCGGGGTCCGTCGGCTTCGGGGAAGGAAACGCGGTATGCCCGCTCAGGTTCCACCCTGACATTCGGGGACGGACTGGCCATGCTGCAGGTAGGAATCGTCGGTCTTCCGAATGTCGGAAAATCATCCCTCTTCAATGCCCTCACCGCAGCTGGGGCACCGGCCGAAAACTATCCATTCTGTACGGTGGAGCCCAACGTGGGCACTGTAGGGGTTCCGGACGCACGGCTTCCCCGCATCCACGCGCTGGTCGGATCCGGGGAGATGGTTCCGGCCTTCATCCGTTTCGTGGACATCGCCGGTCTCGTGAGAGGTGCGTCCCGGGGGGAGGGCCTCGGCAACCAGTTCCTGGGGCAGATCAGGGAGGTGGACGCCATCGCCCACGTGCTCCGGTGTTTTGAGGATGCCGGTGTCGTCCACGTCATGGGTTCGGTGGATCCGGCCCGGGACATGGAGATCGTCGAAGCGGAGCTGGCCCTGGCTGACCTGGACACGCTGGAGCGAAGGATCGAGAAGGTCGACAAGAAGGCCCGCTCCGGTGAGGAGGATGCCATTCGGGAGCTGGATGTGCTGGAGCGCGTCACGGATGCCGTGTCCCGGGGCAGAACCCTCAGGGACCTCCCTCTCACGGTCCAGGATCGCGTCACCGTCCGCACCTTGAACCTCCTCACAATGAAGCCTGTGATCCTTCTGGCGAACGTGGCCGAAGACGAAGTGACCGGAGGGTCCAATCGATTCCTTCGGGAGCTGCAGGGGGCCGAGTCCGGTCGCGTGGGCAAGAGACACGTGGTCCCCTTCTCCGCCGCCATGGAGGCAGAGTTGACCCTCCTGGAGCCCGAAGACCGGCGAGCGTTCATGGCGGATCTCGGCTTGCAGGCGCCCGGGTTGGATCGGGTCATCCACGCCGCCTACGAGGAGCTGGATCTCATCACCTTCTTCTCCACCGGAGAGAAGCAGACCCGGGCCTGGACCGTATCCCGCGGAACCCGGGCGCCGGAAGCGGCTGGATTGATTCACACAGATTTTCAACGGGGTTTCATTCGGGCCGACGCCATCGGGTTCCCGGAGTTCGAGGCCCTCGGTAGCATGAGGGCCGCTCGTGATCGGGGGGCGATCCGATCGGAGGGGAAGGAGTACGAGGTAAGGGATGGGGACATCCTGTTCTTCCGGTTCAATGTTTAGCGATCGCTCCACCCATTTCTGCAGTTGTCCGCACTAGGGCATGCTGCTACAATTACTGGCTGATCCCGCTCCGCGAAAACGGCGGAGCCCGTGCGAACGACGGTCCGAGGGAGCCCACGTGAGACTCTACGAAGCGGTCTACATCTTCGATGCCGCGCTGGATGAGGCGGCCATCAACGAGAAGCTTGAGCGTTACCATGGTCTGGCCACCGAAGCGGGCGGGGAGGTTTCCGCCGTGGACCTTTGGGGTGTGCGCCAGCTGGCCTATCCCATCCAGAAGAAGAACTCCGGATACTACGTGGTGGCCCAGGTCAACGCGGTTACCGAGAGCCTCCCGGAATTCGAGCGAATCCTGAAGCTCGATGAGAGCCTGCTCCGGTACCTCCTGGTCCTGAACGAGGGAGAGCCCACCTCCGGCATGTCCATCCTCGCTCCCCGGCCCCCCGTCACGGCTACGCCCCGCGACGACGATGATGACGATGACGATGACCTTCCGGAGGAGGAGGATGAGATCGAGGACGACGGCCGGACGAGCCCTCCGGAGTTTGCCGGTGGCCGCGGGCGTCGTCGCCGCGTGGAAGGCCCTCGGATCCAGTTGCTGAACTTCAAGGACGTCTCGACCCTGTCCCGCTTTCTCACGGAGTCGGGAAAGATCCTGCCTCGCAGGACCACCAAGGTCACAGCGGCCTTCCAGCGACAACTCGGCTCGGCCATCAAGAGAGCCCGGTACCTGGCCCTGCTCCCCTACGTCAGGGACCACGAGGCCTAGTCTTCCATGGGGCACGCGGTCGCTGGAAGGTCTCGGGGGTGGCTCCGAGCCGCCGGGCTCATGGGAGTGGTAGGGATCCTCTCCGTGGGCAGCCCGGCCGTCCTGCTGGCCGCCCCCCTCGGCCTCCTGACCCTGTTCCTTTACCCTGGGCGCCTTTCCGCCCTGGTGGTGGGGGCTGTCGCCGTAACGGTCCTCCTGGGAGGCGATTCGTCCTCCGGGCTCTGGTACGTGGAGAGGGGGTGGGCTCTCATTCTGGGGGGGTGGTTCCTAGCTCTTACCCTACGGTGGCCTGACAAGGCGTTCCTGCCCCGAGGTCTGGGTGCGTTGGCGGGAGCCTTCATGGCCGTGGCCCTTCTCTTCGGGGTCCGCCCCGGGGACTGGGCCGTGGTGGATTGGGCGGTGTCGTCCAAGATGGAAGCCGGAATGAGCATGGCGCTGGGGATGATCCGGTCCAGCGTCGGGTCCGAAGCCATCTCCGGGGCCTTCGAGGCCAGTGCCATGGAGGTCATGGCGGTCCAGGGGTTGATCTTCCCGGCCCTCCTGGGACTCGCCTCCCTCTCTGGGCTCGGGCTGGCATGGTGGTTGTACGTGCGGGTCAGCCGCGTCCAAGATGAGGGGATAGGGCCCCTCAAGGACTTCCGGTTCAACGACCAGTTGGTATGGGTCCTCATCCTGGGTCTGCTCGTGCTCGTGGGGTCCACGGGCCTCATGGAGCGTGTCGGGACCAATGCCGTGGTGTTCATGGGGGCCCTCTACGCCCTGCGCGGGGTGGCGGTGGTCCTCTTCTTGGCGGGAGGGGTCTCCCTTCTGGGAGGGATCTTCCTGGCGCTGGGCCTTCTGCTGGTGGCCCCCGTCCTCATGACCGGTGCCTTCGTCATCGGGCTGGGAGACACCTGGCTCGACCTGCGGGCTCGCCGACGGAAGACCTCTCCGTCCTGAATCCTGAGAGAACGACTGTTAACGACTGCTGAGGAACGAATCCATGAAGCTCATCCTTCGCCAAGCCGTGGAGAACCTCGGGGATCCCGGCGACATCGTGACCGTGGCCCCCGGCTACGGAAGGAATTACCTCCTTCCCCAGGGCTTGGCCTACGAGGCCAGCGAGGCCAACATCCGGCGCCTGGAGGAGGAGAAGGCCCAGGTCGAGGAGCGTGCCCGCCGAAGCTACCTCGAGGCGAAGCGTCGGGCCTCCCAGTTCGACCATATGGTCATGACCTTCCACGCCCGGGCCGGCGAGGACGGTAAGCTCTTTGGCTCCGTGACGGCGGGGGACATCGCCGACCGGGCCAATGAAGAGGGGATCGACTTCAAGCTCGAGCGCAAGCAAGTCCTGCTTGACGAGCCTCTGAAGAGCCTCGGAGCAGCGAACGTACCGGTCCGGCTCCATGCCGAGGTGGAGGTGGGGATCGAGGTCCGGGTGGAGCGCGAAGAAGGTTGAGCCAGGCCCCCTTCCAACCGGATCAAGCTCCCGGGGCCGGCAGCCTCCACCCGGGAGTTGTCCGGGCCGCCGACCTTGCCCTGGACAAGAAGGCCGAGGATGTCCTGGCCCTGGATTTGCGCGGCATCTCATCGGCCACGGATTTCTTCCTCCTGGCGACGGGGAATTCGGACATCCAGGTCAGGGCCATCGCCGAGCACATCCTGGAGGGATTGGCCGACGAGGGGATGCGCCCGCTCCACACCGAGGGTCTGGATCGGGCAAGGTGGGTGCTCCTGGACTTCGTGGATTTCGTGGTGCATGTGTTCCACCCGGCCGCACGAGACTTCTACCAGTTGGAGTTGCTCTGGGGCGATGCCCCCACCCGGGCTCTTTCTCCCTGAGCGTCCCTTGCTCTTTCCGGGGAAGGCCCCCGGAGCAGGGGGAGGAAACTGATTGCCCCTTCCTAGCGGCGCACATTACCTTTTCCTATGAGAAGGAGGTCGGGGGCACTCCCTGGGGTTCCTCCGTCCCCCTCGTTCCTTCCGAGCCCATCCACACGCCTGGTGTCTAATGATCGGCGGAACCGCAAGTTGGCATTTCCTCGATGTGGAATCGGGACAGGTCCCTGAAGGGGCCAAATCCTCCGTTCTCCCGAGGAGCGGAGATGGACGTATCGTGGTCCTCGGGGCGACCCCTCTCGCCCGGGCCGGTGGCTGGGCAGGGCGGGCGGCGGTTTCCATCGCCACCGCTTGGGCCAGGGAGGGGCGGAGGATCTTTCTCATGGACCTGGGCCTCGAGAGCCCGTCACTCCACGAGATCCTGGAGGTGCCCAACGAGGAAGGGGTTTCGGACGCTTTCCTTTACGGTGCGTCCGTCCAGCGAATCGCCCGTTCAACCCTGGACGGCGAGATCTTCTTCGCTCCTGCCGGAACCGCCACCGCGGATCCCGAGGAAGTCCTCAGGCACCCCCGTTGGCACGATCTCGCCGGGGGGTTCTCCGAAACGGATGCCACGCTCCTGCTCTTCCTTCCCACGGAGATCCCGGGTGCCGATAGCATCTTGAAGCTGGGCACCGACGTTGTCTTCCTCGCTGCTCAGGGCGAGTCGGCCGACGCCCTGCTTGGCGCCGCGTCCGTGAAGCTTGTGGTGACGTTGGGACCCCTGGCCTCTCCGCAGGAGGTAACAGGAGAGCCGTCGTATCCCGGGGAGCCTCCCGCTGGGAAGGCCCCTCCGGCCTCCGGATATCCGGGGGGACAGGAGACTTGGGAGCAAGAAGAAGGTGGGGCGTTGGGCGGGGACGAAGCCCTGGCATCGGACGAGGAGGCCCTTTCTTCCCGATTCCACCTGGCGGAGGGCTTCCTCCCGGAGAGCACCGATGAGGAGAAGGGGGCGCCGGACGTCGCCCCCGAGTCACCCTTGGTGCATTCAGGGCAGAGCTCCACCTGGAGGGCCGGATCCGACCCCCTGGACGTCCCGGACTTCGGTGCCGAATTTGTCGACCTCCCACCCCTGGAGGACGAGGAGGCCCGTTCGGGTGGTGCCCCGGGTGCAGGCGAGGAGGGAGGTGGATTCGGACAGGACCTGGTGTCCGGCCCCGACTTCGGTGCCTTCACTCCGGAGGACCGGAGCTCGGAGGGCAGGCCCCATGCTCCTGCCCGGGAGAGCGGTGTGGTCTCTGAGAAGGGCGAGGACGGGTCTGCAGAAAGGGTGCCGCCGCCGACGCCTCCCCGGTCCATGCCTCGCCGCCGTCCTCCTCCGCCCCGCAAGCGACCTATCGGTAGCCTCGTGGCCGTCGTCCTGGCTCTGGCGGCCGTCGGAGTCATGGTGGGCACGGTCTTCGGGGTCTTCACGCTGCCGGGGTTCGGTTTTCTTCCCGGCTTCCAGCGAGACCTTCCGGAACCCTCGCTGGGCCTCCCGGGGCCCCAACCCAACGAGCCTCTGCTGCGCTACTCCCTCGAGGTCTTCAGGTACACCGAGGAGGAGCTCGCCTTTGCGGTGGAGCTGCAATCCGAGCTCCGTGCCCGCCTCCCGGATCTCCTCTTCGTCCTGGCTCCGGAGGATTCCAGGGCCGGTGTGGCCTACGTCCTTCTGGCCGGACCCGCCGAGAGCCTCATCGATGTGGAGAATATCAGGGCCACCCTTGCGGGGGTGATCACCAGGGAGATTCCCGAATCCTGGCGAGTGCGGGAAACCCCCCGGGCATTCTTCCTGGGGGAAGGGGGAACACTCCAGGAGGCACGGGAGCTCGTCGCCTCGCTGGAGGACAGGGGAATCTTCGGCTACGTGCTCTATGCCACCTTCCCCGGCGGCACGGATGCGTATCTCGTGCTGGCGGGTGCCTATGAGGGTGTGGCGGACGCCCGGCGCCTGCAGTCGATCCTCCGCCAGGCCGGAGTCGGGGACGCACCCCTCATCGAGCGAAGAGGCCGCTTTCCCGGATGAAGCTCAAAGCCCTTCGCCTCCACGGTTTCAAGTCCTTTCCGGATACCACGGAGATCGAGTTCCACGAGGGGATCACCGCCGTCGTGGGCCCCAACGGTTGCGGAAAATCCAACGTCAGCGATGCGATCCGCTGGGTTCTAGGGGAGCAGAGGCCCACAGCCATCCGGGGCGCCCGGATGGAGGAGGCCATCTTCCAGGGCTCCCTGAACCGCCGACCCGTAAACAGGGCTTCCGTTTCTCTCATCGTCTCCAATGAGGACGGCGCCATGCCCGTGCCGTTCGAGGAAGTGGAGATCGCCCGGACCGTCTACAGGGATGGAGGAAGCGACTATTCCATCAACCGGGCCTCCTGCCGCCTCAAGGACATTCTGGATCTCTGCCGCGACACGGGCCTGGGTGCCAACGCCTACGCCATCATCGAGAACCGAATGATCGATGCCATCCTCTCCGACAGGGCAGAGGAGCGCAGGGGTCTTTTCGAGGAAGCTGCCGGAATCGGCAGATACAAGGATCGCCGAAAAGCTGCCCTTCGGCGTCTTGAGCGGGCGGAGTTGGACCTCCAGCGTCTGGACGATGTCATCGGCGAGGTGGAGTCGAAGGTCCGCGCTCTCGCCCGGCAGAAGGGGAAGGCCCAGCGCCATCAGGCCCTGAAGGACAGAAGCCTTGCCATCGAGGTTGCCGTGGCCAGGCACCAGCTTGGAAACCTGCGGGTCCGCCTGGACGAGGTCGAGCGAGAGCTGGCGGGAGACCGGGAGCTTGGAGAGGGCTTCCTTGCGGAGCTCAGGACGGCCGAGACCCAGTTCGAGACTCTTCGGCTCCGGCAGGTGGAGGTGGAGAACGCTCGCAGCGAAGCGGCTTCCAGGTTGGAGCGGATTCAGCAGGAACTGGTGCGCTGGGAACGGGACCTTGCGGTCATCGAAGAGCGGATCAGCCATGCCCATCGTCGCATGAGCCAGATCGGGCAGGAACGGGGAGAGACCGGTGGGCGGATCGAGAGGCTGGAGGAGGAGGGCCTGGCTCTCCGGGCTGCGGAAGCCGGCTCGACGCAGGAGCTGGAAGGACTGGCGCTGGAACGGGACCGGCGGCAGGAGTGGGCAAGCGTGGCCAGAGGCGTTCTCCAGGAAGCCAGGGGGGAGATGGAGGCTCTGGAGGCTCGCCTCAGAGACCTGAGCCGCCGACAGGCCCACCTGGAGGGAGAGGCGTCCTCCGCCGAGGCACAAGGGGCGGAGCTGGGCCGTCACCTGGACCGTCTCCAGAAGGAAATGGCAGACGCTTCCCGAGCCCTGGCCGACGAGGAGGGCCAGGGCGACCTGTTCGCTGACCGGTTGGCTGGGCTGCGGTTGAAGATGGAGCAGGCTGGACTTGATCTGGGCCAGGCCGAGGAGCGGGCCCTGAGAGCTCGCGAGACCCAGGAGGAAGCCCGGGCGGGGGATGTCCGAGCACAGGAGCGTGTGGCCGGGCTCGAGACCCGCATCGAAGCCCTGGAAGGGATGGAGCGGAGCCAAGAAGGCCTGGAGCCCGCCGTGAAGGCTGCCCTCGGCTTGGGCGATCCGGATATCCTTGGAACTCTGGGCGATTCTCTGGCCGGAGAGCCCGAGGTGATGAAAGTGGTGGAGGCCTACCTCGGACCGCTGGCCCAAGGCCTCCTGGTCCGGGACGGAGCCACGATAGGCCGGTTGCAGAGGTGGCACCGGGAGGCCCTGGGTGGGCGTGGGGGGCTCATCCTCCTTCCTATGGATCGGGTGCCTTCCGCTGCAACGGAGGATGCCGGAACCCTCGTGGCCGCCCTCCGCCTTCAAGATCCGGGTGCGCCGTGGGTCAGGCGGCTTCTGGCCGGCCTTTCCCTGGAGGTTGAGGACCCCCCGACCGGTGCCGGAGGGGGAGGGGTCGTCTCCCTGGCCGGGACATCGGTGGATGAAAGGGGCGTGGTCCGGATCGGAAACCCCCTGGGAAGCACTGGAATCCTGGAGCGTAGGGAGCGGGTAAGAATTCTCAAGAGGGAGGTAGACAAGCTCGGCGAGCTCGCTCGTGCGGCTCGACTTCGGCGGGACGAGGCGGAGGGGAGCGCTCGGGCGGCGGAGGCGGAACTGGAGGAGGAGAGGCGGGTGTTGCGGGAGACGGAAGATGCCCACCGCTCGGCCCTGATGGAGGTGCAGGCCCAGAAGGACCGCCGGGCCCGCCTTGATCGATTCCAGGAGGAGTTGGCTCGACAGATCGAAGGAACCCGCGCTGCTCGCTCCCGAGCAATGGATCGGGCCGGCACCGCTCGAGAGGATCTGCGTCTCGTGGCGGAAGAGGTCGACGCGCTCCGGGAGGACGAGGTGGCGGTGCGACAGAAACTCGCCGAGGCCCAGGACGCATGGGAGGAGGCCCGCGCCCGGGAGTCGGAGCTCGCTCTGGACGTGGCCCGCAAGGAAGGAGATCGGCGTCGCACCCTGGAGCGGCTTGCAGACGTGGAGTCGACCTTGACTGAGGCCCGGGGAAGACTGCAGGCGCTGGGGGAGGAGGCTCAGTCGCTGGAGGAGGAAACGGATGAGGGCTCCCGTCACCGGGAGGAAGGCTCCAGCACAATGGCCCAGCTCTTCCAGCAGAGGGAGGAGGCAAGGGAGGATCTTTCCCGTCGGGAGGATGCAGCGAATCGGTTGTCCGACGCGCTTCAGGAGGCAGAGCGCCGGGTGCGCGCGGCCCGGAGTTCCGAGCGGGAGTCTTTGGATCGGCGCCATCGCCTGGAGTTGGAACGGCAGGAGCTTCTCGGGAACACCGCAAGGGTCCAGGATCGGCTGGAGGGTGAGTGGGGTCGGCCCCTGAAGGTCCTGCTGGCGGAGGTGGAACCCATCGATGGGGAGCCGGAAGAACTGAAGGGGGAGTTGAGCGACATTCTCGAGACGCTGGACAGGATCGGTCCCGTGAACATGCTGGCTGTGGAGGAGCACCAGGAGGAGAGCGGGCGCCTGGAGTTCCTCGTGGAGCAGCGGGACGATCTGAAGACGGCCAGGGATGATCTCCGGGCCGCCATCCGCCAGATCAATGAGACGGCTACGCGCCTTTTCCGTGACACGTTCGAGAGAATCCAGGAGAACTTCCAGGGCACCTTTCAGCGCCTCTTCGAGGGAGGGGAGGCCAGTCTCTGGCTCGAGGACGAGGACGACCCGTTGGAGTCGGCCATCGAGATCCACGCTTCACCCCGGGGGAAGAAGACCCAGCGGATCGATCTGCTTTCCGGAGGAGAACGGGCGTTGACTGCGTTGAGCCTGCTCTTCGGGATCTACCTGGTGAAACCCAGCCCCTTCTGCGTCATGGACGAGGTGGACGCTCCCCTGGACGAATCCAACATCTACCGGTTTCTTCGACTCCTGCAGGAGTTCAAGGACCAGACCCAGTTCATCGTAATCACCCATAACGCCCGTACCATCGAAGCGGGTGACTGGATCTACGGGGTGACCATGGAAGAACCCGGCGTGAGCCGGGTCGTGGGAGTGCGACTGGAGGATGCGCTTCGGACCAGCGGGTCGGCGGCCTGACGGCCGCCTCGTCGTTCTTCTTCTCTTGCTCTGCTGCCTCCCCGGAATCTCGGGTGGAGGAGGCGGGGCGCTTCCAGTTGGCCTTTCCCACGATGTCCCGCTCTACCCCGACTCGGCTCTCTTCTGGGTTTTTCTCTCCCCGGGATCATGGGAGGCTCCGGGAACAGCCCTGGCCATGAAGGAGGTGGGAGCCCGCATCCGCACCCGGAGCGAATGGCTGGACGCAGTATCCGTGGCCCTGCCGGTGGACCGGATTCCCCACCTTCTGGAGCTTCCTGGCGTCCGCGGTACCCGTCCCGTGGCGACCCTTTCGTCCCCGGCTCCCTCGGGAGGCCCTTCCCGGGCGGGTTCCCTGGACTTGTCGAGGTCCCTCGGTGATACGTGGGTGGAGCCCATGGTCGCCGACACTCTCTACGGCGGGCTGTGGGAGGCCCAGTCGGCCCTGGAAGTGCCGGCCGCCAACGCCTTGGGGTTCTCCGGGTCAGGGGTTCGGATCGGGATCCTGGACGGTCTGTTCCTTCCGGACCACCTGATTCTCAGATCCCACCCACCGGTGGCCATGAGGGATTTCGTGGATGACGATGGCTCGGTGTTCCCCGGACCTGGAGACCCGCCCGAGGCAGCCTCCCATGGAACAGCCCTCTGGTCGCTGGTGGCGGCGGACCTTCCGGGGGTCTTGCGGGGGGCTGCGCCTCACGCCGGAATCCTGCTTGCAAGAGTCAGGGGCACGGGCGACCTGTCCACCATGGACGAGGATCGTTGGGTGGCGGGGTTGGAATGGCTCGAGACCCAGGGAGCCCGGATCGTGTTGTCGGGCTTCGGGTTCAGGGACTTCGTGGCTTCATCCTATTCCATAGGGGACCTGGACGGAAACACGACACCGGCCACCCGGGCGGCGGACCAGGCCGCACTCAGGGGCGTGCTGGTGGTGGCCCCTGTGGGAAATGGGGGCCCTGGGGCTCAGAGCCTGGAGGCGCCCTCCGATGGGGATTCGGTCCTGGCGGTGGGTGCGGTGGATTCACAAGGCGTGGTCGCGAACTTCTCGGCCTTGGGCCCCACGGGAGACGGTCGGGAGAAGCCGGAGCTCCTGGCGCCCGGCGTCAGCTTGACGGCCGCCTCCGCCGCCGGCACCGAGGCCTTGCAGGCCGTATCGGGCACGGAGTTCGCCGCAGCTCTCATGGCCGGTGCGGCAGCCCTTCTTGTGGAGGCCCATCCGGCGCTGGGTCCCATGGAGGTACTGGAGGCTCTCATGACTTCCGCTTCCGGTGACTCGGGGGCTCCCGTGGGCGTTCCCCGCGTGGCGTCGGCAATCCTCTTTCCCGGAGGCCTCTCCGCTCTGCCGCTTCAGGAGGTGACCGGCGAAGGGCTTGTCACCAGCCTCGCCCCACAATTCGAGTGGAACACCCCACTCATTCACCCCCTCGGGCTCCCGGTGACCTTCCATATCGAGATCGCCGGGGATCCGGAGTTTCACAACGTCCTGATCAGGGATTCGGTGGTGGGTACCTTTGCCAGGAGACTCCAGGTGCCCTTGCCTCCGAGGACCCGCCTGTTCTGGAGGGTTACGGCTCGGTCCGTTCAAGGAATCCGAAGGTCCACCTCCGTTCAGGGACCCTACGATGTGCCCTCGTGGGTGGCCCTGGACGTTCTGAACGATGGGGGGGGGATCGAGGTGGACGATCCCATGCCCGAGTTTCGCTGGACGCCTGTGGACCTCCCGCCCCCTGCGGGGCCTTTCACCTTCGATTTCCAGGTACTCTCGGAAAGGACCGGGGAGATTCTCCGGAGTCATGAGAGCCTTCCGGATCATCGCTTCAGGCCGGATGAACCTCTTCCCTTCAACGTGCCCCTGCGTTGGCGGGTGATCGCCCGGGCCAGGACCGACCAGGCCGACACGACCACCAGCGCGGGGCCATTCGTGATCACGGGCGAGGCGAACCCACCCGTCACCATCCTCTACCAGAACTTCCCCAACCCTTTCCCCAACGCCGAGACCGGGACCTGGCTGACCCGGATCTGGTTCGATCTGGCCAGAGCTTCCAGGGTGGACCTGGCCGTATACGACCTCCGGGGGCGTCGGGTGCGCCAGCTGATTCCGGCTTCCGGCTGTGGGCCCGTGGATCTTTCGCCAGGGCTCTACGGCAGGGACGAGGGAAATCCGGCCGACCCCTGCGTCACCTTGTGGTGGGACGGGAGGGGGGACGGAGGTCGGGAAGTGCCCCGGGGGGTCTATCTCCTCCGCTTGCGAGCCGGGGGAGTGGAGGAGATCCGAAGAGTGGTCTACTGGCCGTGAGGCTCCGGGTACTGGGGGCAGGCACACTGCGCCCCGATGCCCTCCGGGGTGGGCCTGCCTTCTGGGTGGAGGCCGGAGGGTCACGCCTCCTCATGGATTGTGGGCCCGGAACCATTCGGACCCTCTCCCGCCTCGGCCTTCCCTGGCAAGCACTCACCCACATTCTCCTGTCCCACTTCCATACCGACCACGTGGCGGATCTCGCTCCCCTCCTCTTCGCCTTCCGGCACGGATTGGATCGTCCCCGCCGGGATCCTCTTCGCCTGATGGGCCCCCAGGGACTCCGGGAGCACCTTCGTTGGCTGTCCGGAGCCCACGGTTCCTACGTCACCGATCCTGGGTTTCCCCTGGTGGTGGAGGAGCTGCCACCGGAACAGTCCTGGGGCCCTTTGCCAGGAGAGGTGATGGTGGAGACCCGGCCCACCCTGCACACTGAGAACTCCCTGGCCTTCCGGATCGGGGCGGAGGGGCTCTTGCTTGGCTATACGGGGGACACGGGTCCGGATGAGGGTCTTGGCGGCTTCTTCCGAGGGTGCCGGGTCCTGGTGGCCGAGTGCAGCTTTCCTGATGGGGAAGGGATGGACACGCACCTCACCCCGGCGGACCTGGCGAACCTGGCCGCCGGGGCCAATCCGGCGGTGCTCATCACCACTCATGCCTATCCGCCCCTGGTCCCGGAAGACGTGCCGCAGCTCCTGGCGAAAGCCGGATACGGGGGACCGGTCTTTGCTGCCCTGGACGGGATGCTGGTGACGCTGGAGGGGTCCGGAGTCGTGGTGGAAATGCCTGGGCAGGAGCCGTGGATCCTGGGCCGCGGATCCGGGTCTGCCACTGGTGACACGTCCCAATGACCCCTCCCCCCGCCCGGCTCTCCCGGTTTTCTTGCGGGAGACGACCGCTTGAACGGAGAGGGGACATGGATCGAAGCCGCTTGGGACGGGAGGCCGAGGAGGTCGCGGCCAGGCATCTACAATCCGGGGGATGGACCATCCTGGGCAGGAACGTGCGTTCCGGCCGCAGGGAGGTGGACATCATTGCCGAGAAGGGCGAGATCCTCGCTTTCGTTGAGGTCAAGTGCCGCAGGAACGGGCGATACGGCCACCCCCTGGAAGCCATCACCGCAGCGAAGCGGGAGGAGATTGCCCGGGTGGCCAGGGCCTGGCTGCAAGCCCACCGTCCTCCCCTGGGTACCATCGTCCGCTTCGACGCCGTCTCGGTGGTGTGGCCTGCGGGAGGGGAGCCCCAGGTCTGTCACGTTCCGGATGCTTGGCGAATGGGTTGACCCGGTCATGGGGCGGAAAGCCAGGATTTCACAGCGTTTTCCCGCTGCTTCCGCTTGACGACAACCGGGGGCACAGGGTACCTTGGAGGGTGCCCCAGGTCCGCAGAGCGAAAGCCCACGAATCCGTCAGGACCCCGCAGGTAGCAGCGGTAAGTGCGGTGATTGTTGCTGCGGGTCGCCTGGGGCATCTGGCGTCCAGCACGGTCACCCATCCCGCTCCCCGAGCGCTGCCCCTGTGTCCCATACCGCTCTAGCCCGGAAGTACCGCCCGAGACGCTTCGCCGAGGTCGCCACCCAGGTACATGTCTCCGAGACCCTGCGCCGGGCCGTGGCGGGGGACCGGGTGGCCCACGCCTACCTCTTCTGCGGCCCCCGAGGGGTGGGCAAGACCACCCTGGCCCGGGTCCTGGCCATGGCCCTGAACTGCCCCGGAAGGGGGGAGGACGGGGAGCCCTGTGGGACCTGCGAGAGCTGTTCCAGGATCTGGAGTGGGCAGACCGCCCTGGACGTCGTGGAGATCGATGCTGCGTCGAACCGGGGTGTAGACGATGCCCGGGATCTTCGGGAGAGGGCCATGTACGCCCCCTCCGAAGAAGGCCGGTTCAAGGTCTACATCCTGGATGAGGCCCACATGCTGACCCGGGAGGCCTGGAATGCCCTCCTGAAGATCCTGGAGGAGCCACCTCCCCGTGTGATCTTTGTCTTCGCCACCACGGAGCCGCAGAAGATCCAGCAGTCCGCGTCCCCAATCCTCTCCCGGTGCCAGAGATTCGACTTTCGGCGCATCGGTATGGGCGACATCACCCGCCGTCTCCAGGACGTGCTGTCCGGCGAGGGCAACGAGGCCCCTGAGGAGGCCCTCAGGACCATAGCCCGGCGCGCGGAAGGGGGGATGCGGGACGCCCTCTCCCTGCTGGACCAGGTTCTGGCCCTTACGGGAGGGGATGTCTCCCAGGAGGCTGTCCGGCGCGTGCTGGGGCTGGTGGAGGAGGAGCGTTATCTGGAGCTCCTGGATATCCTGCGGGATCGGAGCCACGCCCAGGTCTTCTCCTTCGTGGAGTCCCTTCTGGAGGAGGGGTACGACATGGTGGAGTTTCACCGGGGACTGGTGGACATCCTTCGGGATTCCCTTCGGTTCCGGCTCGGGGGGGATGGAGGGGAGGGGGCCGTGCGGGAGGATCTCCATGAGGCGTTCCAGGAAAGGGCATCGTCGTTTTCTCCCGGGGACCTGGTCCGGATGCTGGCTCACGCCACGGAGCTCGAGGCCGACGGAAGCCTCCGGCGGAGCGCCCACCCACGCCTCCTCCTGGAGATGCTCCTCCTTCGCCTCAGTTACCTGGATCGCACCGTGGAGCTGGAAACCCTCCTCAGGAGCCTTGGTGGGGAGGACGCATCTCCATCTTCCGTGCCGGCATCGAGCCCCCGGGGGAGCCAGGAACCCGTGGAAGCGCTCCCCACCTCCTCTCTTCGCAGCGCTTGGAATCGTGTCCTGAAGGAGTCCGGAGAGCTTCCGAAAGGGGTCCTTCCATTCCTTCGGGCCGCCGATGTGGACTTTCCCGGAGAGGGGCGGGTACGGGTTTCCCTCCCCCCGGGCCCTGGGTTGGAGCGCCTCAGGTCTTCCAGCACACGCGCCACCCTTCGGGAAGCGCTGCGCAAGCATTCGGGAATCGATCCGGAGCTCATCATTGCCGGAGGGGACGAGAGAAACGGCCCCCCGGCCAGAATCACCTCGGAATCGATCCGGGACGGCCGTATGAGGGATCTCGTCAACAAGGAACCCGCTCTTGGGGAGGCTGTACAAGAACTCGACCTCGAGCTCCTTGACTGACCGTCAGCCGACCACCTCCACGGGCCGCTCCTCACCTCGCCACGCCAGGACCAATGACATGAACAACCTGCAACAGCTCCTTCAGATGGGACAGCAGCTCCAGGCAAAGGTCGCGGAGCTGCAGCAACGCTTGGATTCCCAGGAGGTCTCTGCGTCTGCCGGCGGCGGGATGGTGAAAGCGACGGTGGACGGGAAGGGCGGCCTCAGGGCCCTCACCATCGATCCGGCCGTGGTGGACCCCCAGGACGTGGAAATGCTGGAAGACCTGGTCATGGCTGCCGTGACGGAGGCCCAGAACAAGGCACGCTCCCTCTACGAGGAAGAAATGCGGAAGGCCACAGGGGGGCTGCCCATGCAGCTTCCGGGACTCTTCTAGAGAACCTCCCTCAGACTTCCATGTCCGTCATCGATCATCTCGCCCAGGAGCTCTCCCGGTTTCCGGGCATCGGCCCGAAGACAGCGCTACGCCTGGTGTACTCCCTCATGAAGCGGCCCAAGGAAGATGCCGTGCGGCTCTCCCAGACCATCAGGGATCTGGCCGACCGCATCCGACCGTGCCGGGAATGCGGTAACTTCAGCGAAGCTGATCGTTGCCAGGTCTGTGCGGATCCACGGCGAAACATGACGGTGATCTGCGTGGTGGAAGAGGCCTACGAAGTCGGTGCCATCGAGCGTACCGGTCGATACCAGGGGATGTACCATGTGTTGGGAGGCCATCTTTCCCCCCTGGACGGGATCGGCCCCGGCGAGCTCAATGTCGAGAGCCTCTTGAAGAGGATCTCCTCTGCCGGTGAGGCGGTGCAGGAGGTGATCGTGGCCACCAACGCCTCCGTGGAGGGAGAGGCCACGGCGGTGTATCTGGAGCACGTCGTCCGTCCCCTTGGCCCCCGGGTGACACGGTTGGCCCGGGGCATCCCGGTGGGAAGCGATCTGGAGTACGTGGACGGATCCACCATTGCCGAGGCGTTGTCCGGGCGCCGGGAGATGCAAGAGAGACAAGGATGAATCAAACTCTTAGAATCCTAGGGATCACGGTTCTCGCAGCGTCGGCGTCGGCGGCTCTGGCGTTCGTTATCGTTCGCGATCAGATCGCTCGCCACCAGCGGGAGCTCTTCAGCCCTTCCCCCCGCCATCGCCTGGCCAGCCTGGGGCATCTATCGAGGGCCGAAGCCTCCGTGGATGACATCAACCTTCTCAGGGATTTCGTGGCCAGGGAGCCTCGGAGGATGCTCCGGCGCAGGGCCAGGGCGATCCTGAAGAGGATGGAGAGTCAGGCGGGGGAGAGTGGGACCCGGCATAGGCGGCTGGATTGAGGAAGCGCTTGCAATCCACGGCCTGGCGCACGACTTTATCAACCTTGATCTCGTCCCTGGTTCGCTTCGCACCAGGATTCCTCGTTCAGCTCCGGCCCCCGGCGGGGGTGAGGCTCCGAGACATGCTCAAATCCAGGCAACAGGAGCGTAGGGTCCGATCATGTCGATGATCAACTACGCCAGCCGGGAAATCAACTGCAAGGTTGTCTATTACGGATCCGGCCTCGGAGGGAAGACCACGAACCTGGAGTACGTTTACTCCAGGGTGAATCCCGACCAGAAGGGCAAGATGATCTCCCTGGCCACGGAGACGGAGCGGACGCTGTTCTTCGATTTCCTTCCCATCGATCTGGGAGAGATCAGAGGGTTCAAGACCCGGTTTCACCTTTACACGGTGCCCGGGCAGGTCTATTACAACGCCAGTCGCAGGCTGATCCTCAAGGGTGTGGACGGCCTCATCTTCGTCGGGGACTCCCAGCGCTCAAGGCTGGAGGCGAACATCGAAGCCATGCACAACCTGTACGAGAACATGGAGTCGTACGGGTACGACATCGAATCCATCCCCTTCGCGATCCAGTACAACAAGCGGGATCTCCCCGATATCATGTCTATCGAGGAGCTCCGGGCGGTCCTGAACCCCATGGGTGTCCCTGATTTCGAGGCGGTTGCCATCGAGGGAGAGGGCGTTTTCCAGACCCTGACGTCTGTCAGCAAGTTGGTTGTCAAATCCCTGAGCTGAGGCGCTCATGCCTGGCTCCCGTCTCAATCTGCCCAATCTCATCACCATCGGACGGATCCTGGCTTGTCCGGTGGTGTTCCTCCTTATCATGGCGCCGTCCGCGCCCCTGAGGTTCGCTTCCTTCGCTCTCTTTCTCGCCGCGGCCTTCAGCGATCTCTGGGACGGTTACCTGGCCCGAAAGCACGGGCTGATCACCGACTTCGGAAAGCTCCTGGACCCCCTGGCCGACAAGTTCCTCCTGGCAGCCACCTTCATTCCCCTCTTCATCCTCTCCCGGAGTCCGGGAGAGGTCGGACCCATTCCGGGGTGGGGCGCCCTACCAGTCTGGGTCGTAGTGGTCATCTTCGGTAGGGAGTTGGTCGTCACGGTGTTCAGGAGCTGGGCCGCCGGAAGGGGTGTCGTCATCTCCGCAGGGAAGTCAGGGAAGTACAAGACTCTCAGCCAGAACCTCTTCATCGGCGGGGTCCTTTTCTGGTACCCATTGAGGATGGTTTCCCTTGAACGGGGTTGGAGTGGTGGGTTCTGGACTTTTTGGACCTGGCTCCACCAAGGGTGGGTGGCCGTGACACTCCTACTGGCCATTCTCCTCACAGTCTACAGTATGCTGGACTATTTCTGGAGCTATCGAAGGCTGGTGGGGGTGGGCCGTTGATGGGAAAGGGCATCCCCGTCTCCGGAGTCGTGAGTGGTGGGACGTCCGGGGCCGACGGCGCCTCAGCCCCTCCGGCTGCGGTGGTGAGCGTGGGGGACGAGCTTCTCCTTGGTGAGACGGTGGACACCAATGGATCTTGGCTGGCCCGGGAGCTCTCCGACCTGGGATTCCGCGTCATCCGTCGTTGGGTGGTGGGGGATGATCCGGAAGAGATCCGGGAGGGTGTTGGTGGAGCGATCTCCCTGGCGGAGGTGGTGATGGTGACGGGAGGGTTGGGACCGACGCCGGATGACCTAACCCTGCCGGCGGTAGCGGGCCTCCTGGGGCTGCCCTTGAGGACGGACACCCGGACCCTTTCGCATCTTGAGGAGCGATTCCGGGCACGGGGCTTCGGGAGCCTCCCGGAGCAAGCCAGGGCCATGGCCAGGGTCCCTGAGGGGGCCACAATCCTCGTGAACGCACGGGGATCTGCCCCGGGATCGGCCATGGAGGTTGGGGGCGGAAGGCTGTGCATTCTTCTGCCCGGGGTTCCCATGGAGATGAAGAGCATCTTCGAAGAGGAGGTGGTCCCCCTCCTCCGGGAGCGCTTCGCACTCCGTTTGGAGCCCGTATGCCATCGTCTCATCCACACTACGGGGATCGCCGAATCCCTCTTGGCCAAAGAGGTCGCCAAGCTTGGGCTCCCGGCAGAGGGCCCCGTTTCCTTGGCCTTCCTTCCGGACCTCCGAGGAGTCAGGCTTCGGCTTACCTCCAGGGGTGCTCCGGGGGATCGAGCCGTGGAAGAGGCCCTGGGGCGGTTTGAAGAGCTGCTCGAGCCGGTGGTCGCCCCATTCCGGTATCGCTCCGGGAAAGGGGACCTGGCTGAGGCCCTGGGGCAGGCTCTCCAGCGCTCCGGCATGACCCTGGCTACGGCCGAGAGCTGTACCGGCGGGCTCATTGCCAAGCGCATGACCGACCAACCTGGCTCCTCCCATCACTTCGTCGGTGGCGTGGTGGCCTACGCCAACGAGGTGAAGACCGCACTCCTGGGCGTGGCCCCGAAACTCCTGGAGGAGGAGGGAGCCGTCAGCCGGGAGGTGGCAGAGGTCATGGCCTCGGGCGTCGCTGTCCGGTTCGGGGCCGGGGCTGGGATCGGCATCACGGGGGTGGCGGGCCCTGGGGGAGGTACGGAAGCCAAACCTGTGGGGACCATCTGGATGGCCGTTTCCCTGGGTGGAGAGGTGACGTCCCGCCGGGAGTTCTTCACTGGCGAAAGGGAGGACATCCGGGAAAGGGGGGCCCAGGCCGCCATGGCTCTCCTTCTTCGTGAATTGGAACGGAGGTAAGCCTGATGGCATCGGGGCGGGAGGGAGTGATCACCGGGGCCCAGGACACCCAACTCTTCTGGCGGTCGTGGGATTCCCCCGAGGCCAGGGGTTCCCTCCTGCTGGTCCATGGCCTCGGGGAGCATTCCGGTCGTTATCATGCCTTCTCCTGCAAGCTGGCGGAGTGGGGGATCACTGTCTTAGCCTTCGACCTGCGGGGACACGGGCGCTCCCAGGGTCCCCGGGGGGACGTGGGGGCCTTTCCCCACTTCTTCCAGGACCTCCTGGCCCTGGAGCAATTGATGGATCGGGAGATCCCTGCTGAGTTGCCCCGCTTCCTTCTTGGGCACTCCCTGGGTGGACTCGCGAGCCTCCGGCGCCTTCAGGTCTTCCAGGGTCCCTACGCCGGTGCCATACTGTCTGCTCCGTGGCTGGCAACGGCCCTCCCTGGTTGGGTGGAGAGGGCTGGGTCCTTTCTGGGTCTTGCCCTACCGGGAATGTCTCTTCCCAGTGGTATCGGACCCGAGAAGCTCACGCGAGACCCTGAGGAGGTCCGGGAGTTTCGCAAAGATCCGCTGAACCACACCCGGATTACGGCGAGGCTCTTTCGGGAGGTCGTGAGGGTACAGAAGGAAGTGCTCGCTTTTCGGGGTGCAATGGAGGTCCCCCTCCTGTTCCTGATCCCGGGCGCGGACCCGGTGGTGCGGAGTGGGGTGACGGAGGATTTTGCCCGTGGAATTGTGGGAGGCCTCGCGCAGGTCGAGATTCTTCCTGGTCGCCTGCACGAGCCACTCAACGATCTGGGCCGGGATGAGGTGCGTGGCCGGGTGATGGAGTGGATGGAAGCGAGAATGATTGCCCCGCCGGAAGATTCATCCGGTGGGCGGAAGGCTTCACTGAACCTGGACGAGCGATGATCCGTACTACAGGCAAGAAAAGGGAAGACCCGGGCCCCGACGGTGAGGGACCCGAAGGACCGAAGCACCAGGACGGGTCGCAGGAGAGATCCCACGAGGGGGGTCCCGACGGTGGGGCTGCGGCGCAGACGGGTGAAGGAACAGGCCAGGCGGTGCTGGGGGAGATGGAGGCGCTGCAGGAGGAGATCGATCGCCTCAAGGACCAGCATCTGCGCCTTGCTGCTGATTTCGAGAACTACCGCAAGCGGGCCAATGCCGAGCTCGCCGGCGCCTGGGTACGGGCCCAGGCGGACCTGGTGAAGAGTCTGGTGGAGGCTCTGGACGACCTGGAGAGAGTCAGCAGGTTCACCAGCGAGGACGCAACGGTGGATACCCTGGTGGGGGGTGTGGATCTGGTGGAGCGAAAGCTCCTGAAGACCCTCACCGATGCGGGGCTGGAGATCCTGAACCCGGAGGGTGAGGTGTTTGATCCCACGATCATGGAAGCCGTGATGATCGTACCGCTGGAGGAAGGGAGGCAGGATGAGACGGTGCACCAGGTCTTCCAGAAGGGCTATCTGTTCAAGGATCAACTGGTGCGACCTGCCCGGGTCAGCGTCTACAAGAACGACGACTGAGCACCATCTCCGGACCGCACGACGCGAGAAGGCAGAATGACGACGGCGACAAAGGACTTCTACGAAATTCTCCGGGTGGAGGAGTCCGCCTCCCAGGAGGAGATCAAGAAGGCGTACCGGAAGCTGGCCAAGCAGCACCATCCCGATGCCAATCTCGGGAACCCCCAGGCCGCAGAGCGATTCAAGAGCATCGGTGAGGCTTACTCCGTCCTCTCGAATCCCGAGAAGCGGAAGCAGTACGACCAGATGAAGAAGCTGGGCGCATTCGGGTTCGGCGGTCCGTCGGGTCGGGGACCCTTCTCCAGGGGTGGACCAGCTCCCGGATACGGAGGTACCGCTCCCGGCGACGGATTCTCCTTCGAGGACCTTTCCGGTTTCGGGGGCGGTCTTTCCGATCTCTTTACCTCCATTTTCGACCGGGGCAAGCGGGAAACCTCCAGGGAGCGATCCGGTCCGAGAGCAGGGCGTAACGTCGAGTATCTGGTGGAGGTGGCCTTCGAGACGGCAGTGAAGGGGGGAAGGGTGGGGATCAACATCCCCATCACCGAGGAGTGCGCTACCTGTGGAGGCACGGGGGCAGCACCCGGAACGTCCGCCAGGATCTGCTCCGAGTGCAGGGGGACGGGAACGGTGTCGTTTGGCCAGGGTGGCTTCGCCGTGAAGCGGCCGTGCCCGGCTTGCATGGGAAGGGGCACGATCCCCGAAACTCCCTGCGTCCCGTGTGCCGGGACCGGAACGGTCCGTCAGACACGCAAGATCCAGGTGACCGTTCCAAAGGGGACCGAGACGGGATCCAAGGTCCGGCTGACGGGGCAGGGGGAGAGGGGTTCCATGGGTGGAAAGCCCGGGGACCTCATCATCACCTTCAAGGCCAAGCCCCATCGATTCTTCCGCCGGGAAGGCCTGGAACTGGAAGTGACGATTCCCATCAATATCGCCCAGGCCTCACTGGGCTCCAAGATCCGCGTGCGGACGCTCGACGGTAGGAAGGTGGTCCTCCGGATACCCCCCGGAACCCAGTCGGGCACTCGATTCAGGATCCGTGGTCAGGGGGTGGAGAAGGGGGGGCGCATGGGCGACCTGTACGTCGAAGTGAAGATCGAGGTGCCCGATAGCCTGTCGCCGGAGAGTCGGAAGCTGATGGAGGCCCTCGCCTCGGACTCGGGCCTCAAGTACTGAGGCCCGCCTGCCTCCCCCGGAGGATCCGGCCACCTCCCAGCATGCGGTCTCCCGAGAAGAGCACTCCGGACTGGCCCGGCGTCACGGCGGGTTGGGGCTCCAGGAGGTGGAGGACCAGGGTTTCCGCCACATCCTCGACCTTGGCCCTTGCCGGCTTGGCCCGGTGCCGGAGCTGCACGTCAACGAATTCACCAGCTTCCGGCGGATCCCCCAGCCAATTCAGATCGGTGAGCACCAGCCCCTCCGCCAGGAGGTCCTCACGGGTTCCCACCACCACCTCCCGGGTTCCGGGCCTGAGCTCCACCACGAACATAGGCTCGGGAAATCCTCCGGGGAGGCCCCTCCGTTGGCCTACGGTGAAGCCGGCGTACCCCTCGTGGGTGCCCACCACCTCACCGCCAAGGTCCACGATGGTGCCGGGCTGGAAGGCGGTGTGGAAGGGCTCCAGTCGCTCCTTCAGAAGCTGGCGGTAGTTGCCTTCGGGTACGAAGCAGATCTCCTGGGATTCGGCCTTGTCGGCAGTGAGAAGGCCCCGTTCCCGGGCCAACTCACGAACCCGGCTCTTGGTCAGGTCTCCCAGGGGAAAGCTGAGAAAGGGAAGGGTCTCCCGTGGAAGGGCCCAGAGGAAGTAGGCCTGGTCCTTCGCCGGGTCCGCTCCCCGAAAAAGAGAGGGACTTCCCGGCCCACGGCGACGGATGCGAACGTAGTGCCCCGTGGCGATCTTGTCGGCGCCCATCTCCCGAGCCTGATGCAGAAGGTCCCGGAACTTCGTGAAGGAATTGCACCTGACGCAGGGGTTGGGCGTGCGTCCCTCCGCGTACTCCTGAACGAAGTCATGGATGACGTCCCGGGTGAACGCTTCCTCCACGTCGAACACGAAGTGGGGGATTCCAAGGGTCCGGGCTACCTGCCTGGCGTCCTGGACTCCCTCCAGCCCGCAGCAGGTCTTGCCGTGAGCGGGACCCGAACTGTAGCAGAAGGTGCGGAGCGTGGCGCCCACAACCTCATGGCCCTCCTCCAGGAGGAGGACTGCGGCAACGGACGAGTCCACGCCGCCGGACATGGCCACCAGGATCTTACCCAACTCCTCTCCCTCCTCGAATCAGGAAACACGGATCCTGAAAAACCTGAGTCCGGTCCTGGTTCCACCCCTGGACTCAGAAGCTGGAGACGGGGAGCGTGCCCAGGGAGGGAAAGGACACCGTCTCCCGGGTCCAGAAGGGCTCTCCGTAGGCGGCTCGTATGAGGGAGCCGGCACGGGCAGCCTGGGCCCGGATCTGGTCCTCCAGGGAGCGATTGCCGCCGGGAAAGACCTCTCCGCCCTGGCTGGCTCCCTCGAACTGGGATCGGTAGGCTGCCACGGCCTTGAGCTTCCTCTCCATCTGTTCGGAGATGTCCACCACGAAGGTGGGCTTGCGCGGATCCTCTCTGAAGGACAGGGCGTGGACTACCTTGAAGGGCCGAAAGGCCGTGCCCGGCGCGTCGAACTTCTTGAGTCCAGCCAGGTAGGCGGCATCGTAGGCCAGGTCGGCGGCGGCTCGGTGGTCGGGGTGTCGACTCGTGGGCCAATGGGTCACCACGATCCTGGGTCGAAGCTCGCGGATGAAGCCCGCCACCACCATCCGGGCATCGGGAGTGTTCTGCAGGCGGGAGTCGGGCAGGCCGGCGTTTCGCCTGACGGCCAGGCCCAGAATGGCGGACGCTTCCTCGGCCTCCGCCGCCCTCGTCTCCGGGGTACCCCGGCTTCCCATCTCCCCCCTTGTCAGGTCCAGGACGCCGGTCCGTTCCCCTGCGTCGCAGCACCGGAGAAGGGTACCGCCGCAAATGAGCTCCGCGTCGTCGGGGTGGGCGACGATGACCAGAACGTCAAGGGCTTCCATGAGGGACCTTTGGGGTTATGAGGTAACGGGCAGGGGCACCGTGAGAAGAAGACCGCTTCATTCGTAACGGAGGGCCACCACCGGGTCCATCTTCGAGGCGCGCACGGCCGGGAGAAGCCCGAAGAGCATGCCGGTGAGGAGGGCCATGCCGAGTGCTGCGGCTACCGCCCAGAGGGGAATGGAGGCTGGGATGGGTGTCACCGATTCCACACCCTTGGCGGCCGCGGCCCCGGCCAGAATACCGAGGGCTCCTCCAAAGAGCGTGAGGACCCCGGCTTCCACCAGGAACTGCCAGAGGATTTCCCGACGGGTGGCTCCCACGGCCTTTCGGACCCCGATCTCCCGGGTCCTCTCCGTCACCGAGATGAGCATGATCCCGATGACCCCGACCCCCCCCACCATGAGTCCCACCGAGGAGAGGGCCAGCATGACGATGAAGAACATTCCGGTGAGCTGGTTGAACAGATCCACCAGCTGGCCGGACCGCAGAATGGCGAAGTTGTTCTCCTCCTTGGGTCCCAGCCCACGCATGGTCCTCAGGAGGCTGATGACCTGGTCCTGCACTTCGCTGTCGGGGACCCCTTCCCGGGGGACCACCAGCACCTGGAGGAACATGTCATTGGCCTTCAGCCGCTTCAGGGCAGCGGTATAGGGCACCACGGAGAAGTGCCTCACCACGTCGGAAAAGATGTTCTCACCGATCTCGTACACGCCAACCACGGTGAAGAGCTCGTTGGCTGCACGGCGGCCCGATGACACCCGGACCCGCTTTCCCACGGGATCCAGAGTCCCGAAGAGCTCCTCCGCCAGGGGACGGGAGATCACCATCACGGCCCGGCTCTGCTCCACTTCCGCCGGGAGGTAGTTCCTTCCCGCAACGAACTCGCCGATGCTGTACTGTGGCCATCCGGCGGTGCTGGCGCTGCCGTTGACTCCCGTGACCCTCCTGCCCTCGAAGGAGATGGCCATGGTGATGTCGAAGTCCACAACGGCTTCCCGGACCCCGGGAAGCCGGCCGATCCTCTCGGCCTCCAGGGGAGAGATCCTGGGTTTGTCCCACCACGGGGGGCGTCCGGACCCGTCGTGGACGATCCGGACGTCGGTCATGTCGAAGCGGGTCACCACGAAGTTCTCCGCTCCAGCGGACTCGAAGGCCTCCAGTACGCTGGTGCGGATTCCCGTGATGAGGGCGGCCATGGTGACCACCACCGCCACCCCGATGGCCACTCCGAGAATGGTGAGGCCTGCCCTGATCTTGTTGGCCCGAATGGCGGAGAGGGCGATCCGGACCCCCTCTTCCATGGTGACCAGGAGGCCCAAGCCCTTGCCGCCTTCCTGGCTCACGGGCGGCCTACTCATAGCGCAACGCCTCTACCGGATCGAGCCTGGCGGCCCGGGCGGCGGGATATACACCGGCGATCATCCCCACCCCCACTCCCAGGAGGACACCCATGGTCACCCACTGGGGTGCAACCACCGCCGGAAGGGGAGATACAGTCCGGACGATCCATGTCAGGCCGATGCCCACCAGGACTCCAAGGAGGGCGCCGATCCCCGAAAGGGTGGCGGATTCGATGATGACCTGGATGAGGACGTCCCGCCTCCGGGCTCCGATGGCTTTGCGCACGCCGATCTCCCGGGTGCGCTCCATGACGGATACCAACATGATGTTCATGATGACGATTCCACCCACCACCAGGGAGATCCCCACCAGGCCCGGCAGTGCCATGAACAGGATGGTGGAGATCCGCTCCCAGAAGCCCAGTGAATCTTCCGCCGTCTCCAGCTCGAAGTTGTTCGGTTCGCTGGGCCGGAGCCGGTTCTTCACCCTCAGGATGCCCTCGATCTCCATCATGGCGGGCCGGATCTGGGCGGGATCCATGGTCTGGATGACGATGTTGTCCACCACTCCCCTGGGGTTCACCACGTTCCGGATGGGGGAAAGGGCCGGCGCCAGGGCACGGTTGTCCATGGACATTCCGAAGATGGAGCCTTGCTCCTCCAGGACCCCCACCACCCGGTAGGGGAACCCCCTGATCTTCACAGTTCGCCCCACGGGATCCACGTTCTCGAAGATCACGTCGGCCGTGCTCTTTCCCAGGACGATCACCGGCACCCCGCGCTCGGCCTCCTGGGGAGAGAAGGGGCGCCCTCGCTCCACCTCGAAGTTCCGAATCCGGAGGAGCTCGTGGGAGATGCCCGCGATGAAAACGTTCTCCACCTTCCTGCCGTTGTCACCCTCCACCTGGCTGCTGGTCATGCTCTCGACGCCCACCAGGGCCGGGATCGTCAGGCTCGCCCTGATGACGTCAGCGTCCTCGAAGGTGAGACGCCGCCTTCGGGACCAGCCCCGCCGCTGCTCTGCGTCGGGGTTGATCTGAACGGAAGGGGTGCGGCGGACGGTGATGGTGTTGAGGCCGAAGATCTGGCTGGCGAAGTCCTCCTTGATGTACCGGTCCATCCCCTCCACCACGCTCACCACCACCAGGAGGAACATCACTCCGATGATGACCCCGAGGAGGGCGAAAAAGCTCTTCAGCTTCTCGGTCCGGATCTGGGTCAGGGCCAGGGCCACGCCCTCCCAAACGTTCACGGCTCCTGCACTCCGGAAGTTGCCGGGAGGCCTCGGGCGGGAGAGGTCACGCCTCTTGGCCCGGCCGGGTCTGGCCGGCGGTCTGGGAGGAGGGGAGGGGCCGGATGGGGTCTCCGTCCTGGAGCTCCCTGATCCGCTGGTAGGGTCCCGCCACCACGGTGTCGCCCGGCTCGACGCCGGACAGGACCTCGAAGTATTCCTGTCCGGTGATGCCTATGGTCACGGGCGTGAAGTGAGCGGTCCCGTCCCTCACCACGAAGACCCCCTCTACCTCGTCGGGCTCCTGCTCCCGGGCCAGGGGTCCTCGGCGGGCTGCCGGCTGCGGGGCGCCCGTGTCCTCCGCCGTCACCGCTGGTGTCTCCTGTCCTTCCGGACTCCGCACCGTAAGAGAGATGATGGGGATCGTCACCACCGACTCCCGGACGGCGGTGATGATGTCGGCTGTGGCAGACAGGTCGGGCCTGAGCTGGATTCCCGGGTCGTGCAGGGTAATGACGACCTCGAAGTCGATGGCCGAGGACTGGCCCGCTGCAGTGGCTTGGGGACGAACGATGGCGCTGTTGCCGATCTTGGTGACCTCGCCGGTGAAGCGGCGTCCCGAGAAGGCGTCCAACTCCACGAGGGCGCTGTCTCCCAGGGAGATCTCGGGCACGTCCGTCTCGTCCACGGCCATGACCGCCTCCACGATGGACAGATCGCTTACCGTCAGGATCAAGCTGCCAGGGTTGTTCATGGTCCCGACGACCACCGTTTCCCCGGCCTCTACGTTGAGGCGCGTGACCTTACCCGAGATGGGTGCCCGGATGATGGTCTTGGAGAGCTGGTTCTGGGCCTCCTTGAGAGCGGCATCGGCCTGGGAGACTCCGTGTTCGGCGGCCTGGAATAGAGATCTGGCCACTTCCAGGTTGGTGGCGGCGTCTTCGAGTTGCAGGGGGCTCACCAGGGTAGAGTCCCGGCTCCAGAGAAGCTCCATGCGGCTGTGTTCCCGCTCGGCCCTGAGAAGGTTCGCCCGCTGCTGGGCGACCTGGGCCTGGGCCTGGCTGAGTCCGGCCTGGGCTCTGGACACGGCGGCCTCCGGCTGGCTGGGATCGATCCTGAGGAGGACCATCCCCTCCGTCACGTCCTCTCCCTCCTCCACGTTCAGGTCGATGATCCTCCCCATGACGTCGGCGCTGATGTCCACGGCCCGGCGAGCCCGAACGTTCCCGCTCACCGTCACGGTGGAGACCAGGTCGCGGCGGTTCACCTCCTCCAGCCTCACTTCCACGCCCCGGTCCCGCCCTCGCACCACGGTCACCACCGCGGCAGACCCCAGCACCAGCACCAGGACGGCCCCGATCACCATCTTCCCACGTAAGCTCATGGATCTATGCCTTTCCGCGACGCGTCAGAGCGTCCGAAGAGATGTGCCGACCACGCTTTCGAGGCTCGCCAGCGCGTCGTGATACGCGAAGATGGCGGCGATGCGCTCCCGGTCCGCCCGGGCCTTCACCGTCTCGGCTTCCACCAACTCCAGGAACGAAGCCACTCCCAGCTGGTAACGTTCCTGGGCGAGACGAAGCTGCTCGTCGGCCCAGACCCGATTCTGCTCCTCGATGAGGGCTGCCTCATAGGCCGTCCTGAGGTTGGCCAGTCCGCTGGCGATGTCCGCCCTCAGGGCCAGCTCGGAGTTCCTGACCTGATAGCGGGTGTTCTCCTGGGCGATCTTGGAGGCTTCCAGGTCCCGCTGGCGTCGGAGTCCCTGGAAGATCGGGAGGCTGATGGACAGGGAAGCGGAAGGCGGCTGTCGCGTGAAGTCGAAGGGGAACTGGCTGTTGCCGTCCAGGATGGACCGGCGCTGGGTTTCGGTGAAGATGTACCGGGAACAGTCCACCGTGGGAAGAGGGTCCGCCAGCCTGCGGAAGACCTCGTTCGTGGCCTCGCACTGGAGGATGCGCTGCAGGGAGGAGGCCTGGGCCTGTCCGACCAGGAAGTCCGGGTTGGATGCCTCCCGGGCGAAGCCGCTCGAGCTGGCGTTGATGGAGAGGGTAGGATAGTAGGCGGAGCGGGCCATCCTCACGGAGTACTCCTGGGCCTTGAGGCCCGCTCTCAGTCCCCGGAGGGACGGGTTCCGCTCCAAAGCGATGCTCTCCAGCTCCTCCTCTTCCCAGAGGGGCTCCGTGAGGTCAAACGTGCTGCTGGCGGCGAACTCGTCCTGGGGATCGAGGCCCATCCGCTGTGCCAGGCGGAACTTGGCGGTCCGCACGGCATTCTGTGCCACCAGGAGGGAGACCCTGGCACGCCCGACGGCCACCTCGGCCTGGCGGGTGTCCAGCGGAGTGCCGGAGCCTACCTCCATCCGGCCCCGGGCGAGCCGCAGATTCCCCTGGGCTCTGGCAAGCTCCTGTTCCGCCACCGCCAGCCCTTCAGTCTGCCGGAGAACCTCCAGGTAGGACTGCTTCACCATGAAGACGACCTGGGCCTGGCTGGCGGCCCCCTCGGCGATCCTGGCGTCCCGCTCGGCCCGGGCCTGGGGGAGTCCCAGGAGGATCCGGCCATCGAGGGCGTAGGACACCCCCAACCTGTAGGAGGAGAAATAGTACGAGGGCTGATTCCCGAAGCCCAGCTCGGTGAGGGTGATGCTCCCCACCTGCTGCTCCCCGGAACCCTGCCAGGAGAGGGAGGAATTGGCGCTGGCCGTAGGGAGGAGAGCGCCGTATGCGGCCTTGATGTTCCAGTCCGCCAGCTCTTGGCTGTTGAGGTCGGCCTGAAGGAGGGGGTTGTTCCTGAGGGCGATCCGGGTCGCTTCCTCCAGGGAAAGGACGGCCGGCACCTGCTCCTGGGCCGTGACGGTACCCACCGGCAGGGCGAAAGCCAGCAAGGCCGTTACCCACGGCCCGAAACGGCGACGGATGGTCACGACTGCCCTCCGTTGGCGCGGAAATGGGGAACTCATCATGGTCATGAATCTCTACGGCCCTTGAGAGGCCTCTGTTTCAGGGGTCGAACGGAGGTCGATGCTGTCTTCCCAGAAGGATACGGAGCTATTGGGTGGACTCTTCATGGTCCGGTTTCGTTGAAGGAGGCGTCTCCCTCAATGCTGCCGGGCCCGCCATCCGTCATAGACCCCTCACGTCCACGTCCCTCTGCAGGCCTCAACCAAGGCTTTCCCGCTCGGCCACGTAGCCCCGTGAGGGGATCTCGATACGGAGGATCCGGCCCTGGTGGTCGAACCAAATGTCCCGAGGGCCCTCGCCGCCGTCCAGGCGGAAGCGCCGGGCCTGCCGGAGGTCCTGGCCAACCCGGACCTCCTCTCTCCCCACCAGGGCGAGGGTCACCCGGACTTGGCTCTGGGCTCTCGGGGTCAGGACCGTGAGGGATACGGGGGAGGCGCTCTCAAGGAAGGGTGTCAGGAGATGGTGGTGGTGGGCCACATCGTCGTCCAGGAGTAGGGAACCCGGTCCGGCCCTGAACTCCCTGAGCTCCTCACCCCGGGAGGAGACGATCCTTGCCAGGTACCGGCGCCCCGAGAGGCTCACGAAGATGTCCGTGGTCTCCGTACCCGAGACCTTGATCTGGTAGGCTGATACCTCGAGGTTACCGCTCGCGGCCTCCGCCGCCGGCGCCAGGTTGATCCGCCCGCTCGGCAGTTCAAGACTCACCGTACCCCTCAGGATGATCCGTTCCTGGTCCCCGGCCCCGACCCGACGAATGGAAAACTCCTCCCGGCCCGCTCGCTGGCCATGGACGTACAGTCTGAACGCACCTTCGTCCAGCGGCACGTTCTGGCCATGGGAGGGGAATGGGATGGAAAGAAGGAGGGCCGCGGTTGCTGCCAGCGTCTTCACGGACATTGTGCTCTCTCTGCCATGGGCGAAAGGCGTTCCCGGTCGACCCACCTTCTACACGAGGAATGGGGGGACGGTCCCCATGGATCGGAGGTGTTCACCCAGACCCGCCTTCCTTACGGGAACCCGAAGGTTCCTCGCCGAGGATCTCTTCCAGGGTCTGGACGTATCGGTTGAAGATCGCCTTCCCTTTCTCGGCGGAGGCCCTGGAAGGGAAGCCCAGGACCCCCCTGGATCCGGGCGGGGGTGTGGGGACTCTCCCGCGAAGATATCTTCGATGGGCCGAAGGATCGAGTTTCGAGTCCGCGACCTGGTTCGTCCGCACCCTGGAGGGAGCGAGGTGTAGCATGAGGGAGGTCTCCAGCTCCCCGCCGTGCTCGGCGGCGGACGATGCCTCCAACAGATCGCGGGCATGGATGGTTAGCAGGTTCACGACGGTGGTGCGGGCAGAGGAAGTCATGGCCATGAGGAGAGCGTCCAGATGAGACTCGTGCCGGTGGGCCGTGAGGATCAAGAACTCTTTGATTCCATGGCCTTCCCACTCGGCAAGGAGCTCGTTCATGGCTCGGTGCAGGGTCTTTCGCTGAAGTCCCGCGGAGCCGGCGTACATCTCGGCCCGGGGACCGTTGACGCCGAACCGGAAGGTGGGAGCGAGGAGGATTTGCCGTCGCCGGGAAATTTCCCTTCCCACCGCTTCGGCGATGAAGGTATTGGTCGCAAGAGGGAGGTGCGGGCCATGCTGAATCAGAGCCCCCACGGGGAAGACCAGGCGAGGTTCCCTGGCGAGGATCCTTCCCACTTCCGGCCAGGAAAGGTGCTCCAGGTGCCATGACCAGCCAGGATCCTGGGCCTCGGCCTCCGAGCCCGGCGGCTGCAGGTCATCCCTCATGGCATCTCCTTTGGGTGGGCGTAGTGGGTCTCGTGGCATGGGCCCGGTGGCTTTCGCCCTGGTGGCTCTTGGCCCCTGCGGTCTCGGTCCTGGTCTGGATACTGCTCCGGCCTTCCGGGCGGCTCCTGCACGGTGTGGCTGCTCTCGTGCTCCTTCTGGGAACTCTGGTAGGTTTCAGCGTTCAGCGCCAGATGGACGTGACGGGGCTTGTCGGGGGCGAGCCATGGCACCTCAGGGAGGAGCAGGTTTCCGCTGCTCTGTCCAAAAGATTCGAAGTGCTCCTCGACGCCGGGGATCGAGCCGTCCAGGAGGGCCTGGACCTCGTGGATATGCCGGAAATCGAGGACGTTCAACGGGCGCTCTCCCGTATCCGTCGCCGGTGGAGCGTCACAGCCCTGGCCCTCTACGACGGAGGAGGTGGTCTCCAGGCCTGGGTCGGCGTCCATAGGGGCCAGGTGCCCCAGGCCATCCGGAGAGGAGAGACCCCCTACGCCTTTGGTGGGGGGCCCCTCTTCCGCTACCTCTACTTCACCGCCCGCAGCCCCGAGGGGGGAGGGACTGCCGTGGCGGCAGTGCTGCTGCAGGCAAATCTCCCGGCGGGATTGGAGGGTGGCGGGTTCGTTTCCCGCTTTCGCCGGGACACCGGGTTCCCGATCCGGATCCTTCCACCCGAAAGGTTGACCGGGCCCGCCGTGTGGGACCTGAGGTGGGCGGGGGAGCCTCTTCTCAGCGTGTCCCTGGACGAGCTCGGCCTCCAGGAGTACTGGGTTCCCAGGGTCCGCTTCTGGGTGAGGATGATGGTCCTGCTGGCCATCGCCACCTGGATCCTCCTGGTGGTGGGAGGGAAGGATCTCCCGGGCCTTCGCTCAGGGGCCTCCACCTCCCTGATTCTGATGGCGACGCTTCTGCCGGCGCGGGAGTTCTGGGCCGGCCACCAACTGACGTCCCCGGCCCAGTTCCTCCTTCCTTTGCCGCTGGGAGGGACCCTTGGTCACCTCCTTGGGATCACCCTGGCCCTTGGGCTCCTCTGGGGTCTCTTCCCGCTGCAGCGCCGACCCTGGGTCGGGTATTTGGTGATCGGCCTGGCCCTGGCCGCCGCCTTCCCGGCCCTGGATGCCCTCCTGCGGCTGGGGCCATCTCCAGCTCTGCTCTCCAGCGGAGCGCAAGGTTGGCTTCCCTACCAGATCACGCTGGCTATCGGCCTATCTCTTGTGGCTGGCATCGCCCTTGGAGTGGGTGGTGCCGGAGCGGTCCGTGCCACGGGGCGCTGGCAACTGGGTGGGAGCCTTCTCCTGGCTCTTTTCCTGGCTTTGGCCGGGGCCCTTCTGGCCCGCTCCGTGGCAGGCTTGTCCCCCTTGTTCCTGGCCTTGTGGGGCATTCCAGGATACCTGGCGGTGCGAGGTCTGGATGGCCTGGGGAGAGGTCGCCGTCTCATGTGCTGGCCGGTGGCAGCGCTTCTGGGCTCCACGGCGGCTCTTCCGGCGGCTTGGGGAATCCAGATCGAGGCTCGGATGGCTGAAGCGGAGGGTCACCTGAGGGAGCTCGGTTCCGAGGCCGATCCGTACCTGGAGTTCCGCCTTCTCAGGGTCGCAGAGGTGGCGGACTCCCTCAGCGGCATCATCCCCTCGCCCGTGGAGTTCCTCTTCGAGACCTGGGCCGAGACGGGCCAACATGGCGACCCGCTCCCCATGTGGCTCACCCTCTGGTCCCCCGGGGACCTTCCCCGGGAGGATCTTGCCATGGGGGTGTACGGGAACCGCCCACCGGAAGCCGGCGACTTCCTTGACGAGGCCCGGGGGCAGGGAATCCCCCTGGTGCGACATCTCGGCTTGGCGGATGCCCGCTACCTTCTCCTGGTGCCTCTCCGGGGCGGCTGGATCGTCTCTGCGGTGGTGCCCCCAAAAGGATCCTTGTCCCTCTCCTCCCCCCTTGGACCCATCTTCGCCATGACGGGCCGCACCTGGATGGATTCCCCTAACCTGGTGCAGGTGCCGCAGGGGCAGGAAGTGGGGCTGGGAGAGGAGATCCGGTGGGAGCGAACCAAGGAAGGTTGGCGAGGCAGCCTGCCCCTGTCCTATCCCGAGGGGTGGTACCTTGGGAGGCAGACGGTTGCCCTGCCCGGGACCCTTCATCTGATGGCTCGGGGAACCCTGACCCTTTGCTTGAATCTCTTGCTGATCCTCTCCCTCTGGGGGGTGGGGCGGATCATGGCCCGGGGGAGGGAGCTGAAGATTCGGGAGACGTGGCGATTCCTGGGAACCTTCCGAGCCCGGGTCACCATTGCCCTCTTCGGTTTCTTCCTTCTATCCATTGCCATCTTCGGAACCCTCGCATTCAGGACGCTTTCCGGTGCCGCGCAGCGGACGGCCACCGCCCTGGCAGAACGCCTGGTGGAAGATGGAGCCGGATTCTACCCGGACGTGGCCGGCTCCATGCCCCTTCTGGCCAAGGAGGTGGGCGCCGATTTGCTGGAATACAGGGGAGGAGAGCTTCGGGGGGGATCGGCGGAGGAGCTCGTGGAGTTGGGGCTCTATGAAACCTGGATCCCCGAACCCATCTTTCGGGTCCTGACGGATCTCACGGAGGTTCGTGCCAGTCGCCTTTCCTCTCTGGGTCGCTGGGACTACGTCATGGCGTACCGGCGCCTCTCCGACCGGGACATCCTGGCGACTCCCGTTCCGCTGGAGGTGGGGGCCATGGCCCTGCGCCGACAAGAGGTGACGGAGCTACTGGGCTTCGCCATCGTCCTTGGGGCAGCCTTGTCCCTCGCCTTGGCTCTCCTGGTGGGCAGGACCCTCACCCGGCCCATCGAGACCCTCCAGATTGCATCGGAGAGGGTTGGATCGGGGAACCTCCGGGTTCGCCTTCCGGAGGACAGGAGCGACGAGTTCGGGGCCGTCTTTCGTGCCTTCAACAGAATGGTCCAACGAATCCACCGGGCCCGGCGGGCCCTCCTCAGGACCACCAGGCGGACTCAGGCCATCGTGGAAGAAGTCGCCATGGGGGTGGTGGCCTTGGACGCCACCGGCCGGGTTACGCTGGTGAATCCGAGGGCCGAGAGCCTCCTGGGTGAAAGGATCGCGGTGGGCCGTCCCCTCCCCGGCCGGGAGGGGGAGGCCAGGGAGCTGGTCCGCTGGGTCGATCTCTACTTCCGGGACGGCCTTCGGGAGGCCAATACCGAGCTGCAGATGGGCAATCGCCGGATCCGGATCAGGGCCCGCCGAGTGTCGGGGGAGGAGCCACTGGGCGGGGCGGTCCTGAGCATGGAGGACCTGACCGACGAGCTCAGAACCGAGCGGATCCTGGCCTGGGGGGAGATGGCTCAGCAGGTGGCCCACGAGGTCAAGAATCCACTCACGCCCATGAAGCTCAGCGTGCAGCATCTGCAGAGGGCCTGGGAGGACCGGCGCCCCGATTTCGGAGAGATCCTGGGGAGGAACGTTGACGTGATTCTGAGGGAGATCGATCACCTGGCCGCCATCGCCCGGAGTTTCTCCAGGTTCCGCGCTCCCGGTCAGACCGACGAGCTGCCACTGCAGCCCGTGAGGATCTATACCGTCGCCGAGGAGGTCCTCAACCTCTACCGCGGTGGCAAGGGCGCCCTCTCCTTTCATTGTAGCGTGCCACCCGGGCTTCCCCCCGTCCAGAGCCGGGAGTCGGAGCTGAGAGAGGTCCTCATCAACCTCCTCGAGAACTCCAGGGCGGCCGTTCTGAACGGGGGCGAGGTGGTCATTGAGGCCGAGCGCCTGAATGGAGAGGTCGAGTTGAGGGTCAGAGACGATGGCGTGGGTATTCCGAGGGAGCTCCTGGCCCGGATCTTCGAGCCCCATTTCTCCACTCGTTCCACAGGTACGGGTCTCGGCCTGGCCATCGTCCGAAGGTTGGTGGAATCCTGGGGTGGAGTGGTTTCGGCCGAGAGCCGGATGGATGCTGGGACGGTGATGCGCATCGTCATTCCCCTCTGGGGTGTGGGTGAGGACTCAGACGAGGAGGAGGATCCATGGATCTGAAGCTCTGGATCGAGGAGCGGATCGGCTTGATCGCTCGCCGGTGGTATTCTGAGATCATGGTGAGGGGAGACCGCCGGGAGGAAGGGGGGGATGGCCTTCTCGAGGTGTTCCTTCATCACCTGGTTTCCTTCCTTCCTCCTTGCCTGGGCGAGCACCGGGACCCGGCGGAAGAAGTCTGGCAGCAAGCCACCCACCTCTTCGGAACCCTGGCTCTTCGAAGAGGACTTGCTGCGGGGGAGGTGGTGGAGGAGCTCCAGTCCCTTCGGGGCGTGATCCTCAAGACCCTTTTTGACACCACCTCCGAGTCGGACATGCAGTCCGTCCCGTATCGCGATCTCCTGGCGCTGAACCGGATCCTGGACCTTGGGGTCGTGCAGGCAAGCATCGCCTATGTGGACGACCTCTTCTTTGCCCACCTCCAGGGGTCCGGGGTGGCGGAGCAGGTGACCCCGGCATTGGTGGAGGAGATCACAAGGCAACTGGAGGCATGTCGCAGGGAGCTCAGTGGTCTGGACTCGGGCCGGAGGGGCTCCCATGCGGAACGCTGAGGACGAGGGCAGGGAAGGCCCGGGTCGGGAGAACCTGTCGCAACCCCAGGACGGGGGCCTCCCTGGCCCAGCACGAGAGGACCCGCCACATCCCCGGGGCCGGGCTGTGGTGGGGGACATGCCCAGGGCCGAGTTCGAACCCGCGGCCCACGCCGTGGCAGACTGGATCGCGGGCTACCTGGACGGCGTGGGAGAGTATCCCGTCCTCGCGCGGGTCCGTCCCGGGGAGATCCGGGAAGGGCTTCCGGAGAGGATGCCGGAGGAGGGAGAGCCTTTCGAGGTCATGCTCCGGGACTTCCAGGACCAGATCCTCCCCGGCGTCACCCACTGGAATCACCCGGCCTTCTTCGCCTATTTCTCCGTGACGGGATCGGGGCCCGGCGTATTGGGCGAAATGCTGTCGGCGGCCCTGAACGTGAACGGGATGGTGTGGCGGTCCTCGCCGGCGGTGACGGAGCTGGAGGAAGTGGCCCTGGCATGGCTCCGGGACTTCCTGGGCCTCCCCGGCGAGTTCGACGGTACCATCAACGACACGGCCTCCTCCTCCTCCCTCTACGCCCTGGCGGCTGCCAGGGAAGCCAGGCTCCCGGAGGCCCGGACCGGGGGCTTGGCCGGGATGCCGAGAGGACGCTTCTACGCTTCGGAGCAAGCCCACTCGTCCATCGACAAGGCCGTTATCACCCTCGGCTTCGGCCTGGACGGGATCCGGAAGATTCCCACCGATTCGAGCTTCCGCATGGTTCCGCAGGAGCTCCGTCGAGCGATCCACGAGGACATGGATGCAGGCCTGCGGCCGTTGGGCGTGGTGGCGACCCTGGGAACGACCTCCACAACCAGCGTGGATCCTGTGGCGGCCGTGGGCGAGATAGCCCGGGAACTCGGCCTCTGGCTTCACGTGGACGCCGCTTACGGGGGAGCTGCCGCCGCCCTCCCGGATGTCCGGCTTCTCTTCTCCGGTTGGGAGCTGGCGGACTCCATCGTGGTGAACCCCCACAAGTGGCTCTTCACTCCCATCGACTGCTCGGTGCTGTACGTGAGGGATCCCGGGATGCTTCGGCGGGCCTTCAGCCTGACCCCGGAATACCTCACCACCCCCGAGCAGGAGGTGGCCAGGAACCTCATGGACTACGGGGTGGCCCTGGGCCGGCGGTTCCGGGCCCTGAAGCTGTGGTTCGTGCTCCGGTATTTCGGGGCCAAGGGGATACGGGATCGCATCGAGCAGCATGTGGAGATGGCCCGGGAGCTGGCGGATTGGATCGACGAGGCGCCCGGATGGGAGCGGATCGCTCCCGTTCCCTTCAGCACCGTGGTCTTCCGCTATGCGCCCCCGGGGGTCGCCGGCGAGAAGCAGGACCGCCTCAACCGTGAGATCATGGACCGGGTGAACGACACGGGGGAGGTGTTCCTGTCCCACACGGTCCTGAATGGTCGCTTCTGCCTCAGGATGGCCATCGGGAACCTCCGGACCCGGTGGGAGCACGTGTCGCGGGCGTGGGAGCTTCTGCAGGAGGCGGCCGGGGGGTAGGGGGAACGCCGCCGCACGGCCGCAGGGTCCCGGGCGAGATCCGAAAACAACTCCCTGGAGATCCTCCTCCATAGCCCGCCTCACCGTCAGGTAGTCCCTGTTGCGCACTGACACCCAGGGGTCCACGGGGAGGGCCGGATGGTGTCGGCTCCGTCTACTCGCGGACGATCTCGAGCAGGCTCCCGGCCTCCGCCACCGTCTCCGTTCCCTCCGCCGTCCCCCACTCCGGAGCCTGGTACGGACTATCTCTCTGGGACGGGGTACTCGAAGCCGGCGTGGAGGAAGGCGGCCGCCACAGCCTCACAGTCCTTTTCGCTCCCCCCATGCTTCCGGACCTCCGAGCGCCAGTGACGCCCGATTACCCCAGCCACCTCCTGGATGATGGACTCTCCCTCCTCGGCACGGAGGCCGAACCGGGCCGTTGCGGAGAGCAGATTGTCGCGGCAGGCCCTGCGGCCGTGAACGCCGCAAGCCAAGGTCAGATCACGCTCCTGGCGTCCCCCCTGGGGGTTCGGAGTGAGGTCGTAGGCAGGGGCCAACCGCCAGCCCTCTCCAGCGGCCACCACCGCATGGTTCCGAGGATGATCATCGTTGTTGGAGATGAGGGCGTTGAAGACCACCCGCCGGTAGAGCTCCTCTCGGTCCGCCTTCGGCTTGGATGACCAGCGCTGCAACTCGTCAGCCAGGAGCAGATAAGACCAGTTCGCGGTATCGGTGGGCGAGTCCTCGGCCCGCAACATGGTGAGGGCGCTCACCATCCGATGACGAAGGTATCCCCCCTCCACCTTCCCCCGGTCAAACCGACGGAGAAGGAGTACGGACTCATGGCCCAAGGGTTCGAGACGGATTTCCGGAATGCGAACACCGCAACGCTCCGCAAGCCGGAGCATGGCGGCCTCCACGGCCCCGTTGTTCCATCGGTCATGGCGCATGGGGAACTTCGCCACCCATAACCCCATCTCGTCCTCAACGGTGTTCTTGGCCCTTGCCCCGCCCATGGAGGTGGTGGGCTGCAGGATATGCATCAGCTGCTGGCGTATCGTCTCCACCACCAGCCCCTCCTCCAGGGCTCGTGTCGCCTGGCGGAGCTCCCGGAGGTGGATCACGCGGTTGAAATCCCGAACAGGGACGGGCGGGACGGGCGAAAGCCCGAACGAGAGGGCACCGGCCCGATCCTCCGGCGACTGAAGAAGGAAGTCCACCTCAGTGAGATCGTCCCGGCCCAGCACCTTCCCGATCACCATACGGCCCCAGGCATCTGGCGACGCATCCCGCAGGGCCCCGAAGATCCCCCCGAGCCGCCCGGTCTCGTAGGTCCGAGGCGTGAGAGGGAGCGAGAAGGGATCGATGGGCACCGCGTCCGCCCGCTCCCGGTAACTCCGCCCATAGACGAAGCGCCCCACACCCTCGCCCCCGCCCACCGGGGTGTGGACGAAGCGACCGCAGGGAACCACTTCCAGGGACCGCGGCATCTGGATGTGGACGAAGCACTCCTGCTCAGAACTCATCGCTCAACCCACGGCCGGGCCGCATGCGCTCTCCCCTTCGTGAAGCTTCGAGGGTCTGGCCCTCGAGATCCCTTTGCGGGTCAGCCACGGAGGTCAGGCTGCCGTGCAGGCCCACCGCCCAGAGCACGGCTGCGTAGGCGCCGATTCCCGTGCCGAGAGCCCCGGCTTCCACCCTCCGGAGGGTGGTGCGGGAAACGCCCGCTTTCTCGGCGAGATCGGCCTCTCGGAGTCGGCGGCGTTTACGTGCGGTGGCAATGTTGCGCCCGAGCTCAGCCACCGTCTCCACCACGGCGGCCGGGGCGGCCTCACGGTTCACGTTTTGCTGGGGCATGGCCGGATTCCCCAATAAAGATGTACAATAGAATGAACACAAAATTACCTGACGATCAATCTATCATACATCGGCTCGCGTCTCGTCGCAAGGACGCTTCCCACGGTTGATCGCCGGCAGGCCCAGGGCGTTGTCCGGGCAGAAGGGAAAGGAACTGGGGTGCGGCCGTTACGACTCAAGTGGGTTCCGGCGGATGGCGGGAGGCCGAGCGTGATCCGCAGAGGGGGGCCGGAGGCGTCAGTTTCGAGGCCTTCCCATCGGGAGCCGGCCGGTGTGTATCCAGCCCACGGAATTGCCGTCAACGCATCAAATCCCCCTCGGAATTTCACGCTTCGTCACTTCGGGGCAATTATTGCCAAGAACGTAGCGCGGATCGGAGGCGCGACGCGACGTTTGAGACAATATCCACAATAATTGCCATCAACAGCTCAACCTCGCTGTTGCAGGGGGTCTTTTGATACGTTGACGGCAGGAGATCCGTTCTTCCAGCGGTCCCACGCCGACGCCAGTGCATCCAGCGGCTCACTCCCCTGTCCGGGCCAGGGATGCAAGCGCATGGTTCCCTCCTGGGATTAGATGTGTGTTGGCACTCACATCCTGCCTATCGGAGAGCCGGTAGGTCCAGGAGAGGGCCTGCATGAGTATCAAGTGAAGAACCAAGAGAATCATCCCCCCCAGGGTTCAAGGACCCTGGGGGGGATGATTTCAAGGAGGCAGGGGGCCGCACGGCGTGGGCCCCTGGTTGCCCTACTGCGAGTCAGACCTCCCGGACCGCCCTTACCAGGTCCTGCATGGTGGGCTTGGCGGAGCCGAAGTACATCATGGTCTTGTCCATGTAGAAGAGGGGGTTGTCGATTCCGGCAAAGCCTGGGCTGAGGCTCCTCTTCATGATGATGACGTTCCTGGCGTAGTCCACGTCGAGGATGGGCATTCCGGCGATGACGCTGTCGGGCTTACGGGCGTCGGGGTTCACCACGTCGTTCGCCCCCACCACCAGAACCACGTCCGTGTCCTTGAATTGGTCGTTGATCTCTTCCAGGTCGTAGAGCTGGTTGTAGGGGACGTCGGCCTCTGCCAGAAGAACGTTCATGTGCCCGGGCATACGTCCCGCCACCGGGTGCACGGCGAACTTCACGTCCACGCCCCGCTCCTCCAGGAGGTCGCAGAGCTTCTTCAGGTCGTGCTGGGCCTGGGCCACCGCCAGGCCGTACCCCGGCACCACCACCACGGA
>Ga0114946_10000125_pt1 | contig 43320 bp, 35 predicted proteins | sample WalLakDeSediment_FD_88676 | JGI IMG/M metagenome (GOLD analysis project Ga0114946, IMG submission 88676) | Lake sediment microbial communities from Walker lake, Nevada to study Microbial Dark Matter (Phase II) - Walker Lake 11/02/13 Deep Sediment | ecosystem: Environmental > Aquatic >... | reverse complement strand
GCGGGCGCCGATTGCTCGGCATGCGGTGCTTCCTGCCAATCGGCCTGCAAGACTTCGTGTACCGTCGGCAACCAGCCGTGCACGGCCCTGGCACCAGAGCAAGCCTGAACTCAGACCAGAGTCATCAGCTCACGCACCTGTTTCGCACCGCCGACGGGTGTTTTCTGGTGGACGGATCCACCGCTGCTCTGGTGAGGCTCGATGCAAGTTCCTTCGCCGCCTGGTCCGACTACCTCTTGGGACTATCCGACGACACCGTCGCCCAGGACCCGCCCGGCCTCACCGAACTCCGGCGGTCCGGCTTGTTCCGCCAGACGCAGTATCCGGCGCCAACGGCCGCCCCCACCAGCTTGCACTCCCTCTGCCTGAACGTTGCCCACCTCTGCAATCTGGCCTGTCGATACTGCTTTGCCGGCGAAGGCGGATATGGGGATACGGCGGCAGACATCATGGCACCGGCGGTAGCCCGTCGCGCGGTGGACCTCCTGCTGGAGTCCTCAGCCGCCAGCCGCACCGTCAACATCGACTTCTTCGGCGGCGAGCCCCTGCTCGCCTGGGATACAGTGGTCGACGTCGTCGGTTATGCCACACAGGAGGCGCGAGCAAAGGGCGGGACGGTCCATTTCACCCTGACCACCAATGGGGTGGGACTGACGGCGGCCCAAGCCCGGTTCGCCGCCGAACACATGGCGACGATCATCGTCTCGCTGGACGGCCGGCCTGAGGTGAACGACCGGATGAGGGTGCGGCGTGACGGCGAGGGAAGCTACGCAGCCGCACTGGCTGGGGCAGGTCTGCTGCAAGACGCTCTCAGCGCCGCTGGACGCCGGGCTAGGAAGCGCGGCCGGATGGACGGGTCGGTTGTGCTGGAACGGCCGGACCGGCCAATCGACTCCGCTCCCCTTTGGGCTCGCGGCACCTTCACCCGGCACAACCTCGACTTCTGGCGCGATGTCGAGCATCTGCTGGCTCTGGGCTTTGACCAGATTTCGCTGGAACCGGTCAGCGCGCCGCCAAGTGCCCCCTATTCTCTCCAGACTGCGGACCTGCCGCAGATTCGCGAATCCTACAGCCGCATAGCCGATCTGATGAGGCAAGGCGGCCTGCGCTTCTTCCACTTCGAGCTTAACCAGCGGCAGCCGGCCTGTGCTGTCAAGCGTTACAGCGGTTGCGCCGCCGGCGCCGGCTATGGCTGCGTGGCGCCCGGCGGCGAGCTGTATCCCTGCCACCAATTCGACGGCGATGCCGCCTTTGCGCAAGGCAACGTTCTTGAGCTGGCCAGCTATCCCACAGCGGAGCGCTTGCTGGGGACCGGCGTTGGCGCCAAGCAGGCCTGTCGCCAGTGCTGGGCCCAGCTGTTCTGCGGTGGCGGGTGCCACTACGCTTCCTGGCGCTACGGCGGAGGGCTTCTCGAGCCGCCGCCTCTCTACTGCATGCTGACGAGAACCCGCTTGGAGTGCGCCCTGTCGTTACAGGGGACTCCGGCCGGGCCGGCCAAAGGGCTTTAGACAGAGCACCGCGGCAGGTTGGGTGGCCATCACGGTTTCGGCCGTCCACGCAAAGCGCCCCGGGGCGTGCGCGGGAGCTCCGGGGCGGGTGCGGTGCGGTGACTTCTGTCAGCGGCTCAGCCGCCGGCTGACTTACACTCCATGATCACCGGCAGGACCGTCGGTTGGCGCCCCGTTCGCAGCTCAACCACTTGAAGCGCCCGATCGCGAATGACGCCCTTGAGCAGGGGCCAGTCCATCGGACTGCCCTCCAACTCCTGCAGGGCGCGGGTCAGAGTTTCCTTGATCTCTGTGAGCAGTGCCTCCGACTCCCGTACATAGACGAAGCCGCGTGTGACCACGTCGGGCCCCGCCAGAATCCGCCCTTGGCCGAGGTCTACCGTAACGGCCACCACCAGCACCCCATCCTCAGAGAGCCGCGTACGCTCGCGGATGACGGCCGAACCGACGTCGCCGACGCCGCGGCCGTCCACGTAGACCGCGCCGGAGGCAACCTTGCCGCTTATCCGGCCGTGGTAGGCGGAGAACTCGAGGACAGTCCCATTTTCGACCACGAACACGTGATCTTCGGCCACCCCGAGTTGGGTGGCGAGCTGTCCGTGACGGACCAAATTGCGGTACTCGCCGTGAATCGGCACGAAGTACTGCGGTTTGATGAGGTTGATCATCATCTTAAGCTCTTCTTCGCTGCCGTGGCCGCTTACGTGGACCTGGTGATAAGGCGGCCGGACGACGGTGGCGCCTTCCCGGTAGAGGTCATCTACGGTGCGGGCCACGGTGCGCTCGTTGCCGGGGACCGGGGTCGCGGCCAGAATGACCGTGTCGTGCGGCTTGATCTCCACCCGCGGGTGTTCATGCCGGGCGATGCGGGTCAAAGCCGACATCGGCTCGCCCTGGCTGCCACTGGCCAATAGGACACACTGGCGATCCCGCGTTCGCAGGGCCTCCTCAAGTCCCACAACCGTGCCGGGCGGGATGTTCAGGTAGCCGAGGCGCGAGGCCACGTCAATCGTGTTGAGCATGGAGCGCCCGATTACGCCGACCTTGCGACCGCGGCGGTCGGCGCCGGTCATGACCTCCTGAATGCGGTGCACGTTGGAGGCAAAGGTGGTGACGATGACGCGCCCGGGAGCCTGGCTCAAGATGCGGTCAATCTCCTGGCCGACAACTTTCTCCGACGGGGTGTAGCCAGGGCGATCGGCGTGGGTGCTGTCGGACAACATCACCAGGACGCCCTGGCGTCCGTATTCGGCCAGGCGATGGTAATCGGTTACCTCGCCGTCCACCGGGGTCTGGTCGAACTTGAAGTCGCCGGTGTGCAAGACCGTGCCGACCGGCGTCTCGATGCCCAGGCCGAAGGCATCCGGTACGCTGTGGTTGACCCGGAAGAAGCCAATCTTGAACGGCCCCACTGTGGCCTCGTCGGCTGCCGAAACCGGCCGGAAATCCACATCGAGGTCGGGACACAGCTCCCGGAACCTGCCCGCGACGAGGCCAAGTGTCAGGCGAGACCCGTACACGGGCACCTTGGGTAGATGCGGCAAGAGGTAGCCAAGGGCCCCGACGTGGTCCTCATGCCCGTGGGTCAGGGCGATGCCGCGCACCCGGTCGCCATGCTGTAACAGGTAGCTGAGATCGGGGATGACGACGTCCACACCCGGCATGTCGTCGTCGGGGAAGGTTAGCCCGCAGTCAACCACGAGGATGTCGGACCCGTAAGACAGGGCCATGATGTTCTTGCCGACCTCACCGAGGCCGCCAAGGAAGGCAATGGACAAGCGATTTTGACTCAAACCTATGATCACTCCATGAGTTAATGTGCTGATGAGCAAGAGGCACTGCCTATAATTATACACGCACCTGGCGCTGGCGCCCAAGCGGACCGAGCATGCGGCGGCAGATCGGACGTCATCCCGTGATCGCGCCCCGCAGGTCGTGCCGGTCAGGGTCGGGCCCGATGGCTGCCAGGGTGAGGCGCTCAGGATCGCAAAACTGGCTGGCCAAGCGGCTGATGTCCGCGAGTTCGATGCGGTCGATGCGCTCAAGGACCTGGTCGATGGAGATGACCTTGCCTGACAACAGCACCGCCCGGCCGATGCGGTTCATGCGCGCGCCACTCGACTCGAGGGCCATGGTGATGTTGCTCTTGAACTGCTCCTTGGCCCTCGACAGCTCACGGGCGTCGACGCCGGAGCGGCAGATCTTGCGTAACTCACCACCTAGAACCCGCAGCGCTGCCTGAATTCGCTCGGGCCCGGCGCCGCAGTATATGACGAAAGCGCCGGAGTCCCGGTAGGAAGCTGTGTAGGCGAAGACCGAGTAGGCCAACCCCCGCTCCTCCCGAATCTCTTGGAACAACCGCGAACTGGGGCCCCCACCCAGGATGTTGCTCAACACGCTGAGGGCATAGATGTCCTTGTGCCCTACCGGCAGCCCTTCACCGCCGAGACAGACATGCAGCAGTTCGGCATCCTTGGAACGGAGCGCCGTCGACCGGCCTGATTGCGGCACGGCGTCCTCCCGGGAAGAGCCGCCGCCGCGCCAACTGCCGAACTGCCGCTCTAGCAGCTCGCGCAGCTCTCCAGGGTTAAAGTTGCCCGCGACCGCGATGACCGTATTGGCGGCGGCATATGCCGACCTGAGGTACCTGAGGATATCCTCGCGCCCGAGTTGAGCGATGCTCGCCCGCGTACCCAGCACCGAGCGCCCCAAGGGGTGGTTTGGCCACATGGCCTGGGCGAAAAGGTCATGCACCAGTTCGTCTGGCGTGTCCTCGTAGTGCCCGATTTCCTCCTGGATGACGCCTCGTTCGCGCTCGATGTCCTCGGCGCGGAGGAGCGACGCCAGGAGCATGTCGGCGATCACGTCCACCGCCAAGGGCAGATGCTCATCAAGCACCCGCGCGTGAAAGCAGGTATACTCCTTACTGGTGAAGGCGTTGAGCTGGCCACCCACCGCATCCATGGCCTCGGCTATTTCCCGGGCCGATCGGCGCTCGGTGCCCTTGAACATCAGGTGTTCAACGAAGTGCGATACACCTTGCAGCGCCTCGGGTTCGTGCCGGGAGCCCGCCAGCACCCACAGCCCGATCGCCACCGAGCGGACCGCGGGCATCGCCTCAGCGACCACCCGGACTCCGTTGCTGAGGGCAAAGGCTTCGATGCCCGGCAGTCTTGCCCAATCAGTTGCCTCTAGCAGGTCCAGACGCCTCACCTCATCTGCCATAGTTGCTCGTCAAGCTGACGCCGGCGTAGAAATTGGTCAGGATCGCCCGGTAGTCAAAGCCCTGGACCGCCATTTCGCGCGCCCCCCATTGGCTCATCCCGACACCGTGGCCGAAACCTTCACCCGCGAACACGAAGAATGACGGCTCCAGCCAGCCCAGCGTGGCGGCGGCCTCTTGCCCCGGCCCATTGGGTGGTCCACCGGTCGCCGCCTGCTGTTGCCAGACGAGCACGCCGGTGCCGTGGGCCCCCGGCACCCAGGTGACGACCGGCAGGACCGCCTCGAGACCGCCGCAGGCGGACGTGGCCTCCCATACTGCGGCCACCCACACGGGCGTGGCCGTGAAGTTGCCGCTGCGCAGGCGATACGTACCGAGCGAGTTGCGCAGCTGGTTGGCGGTGATCTGGCTGGTAGCCGCAGCGCCCTCGACCGTCACCCGAGTGGCTCGCCCACCGGCGGTGAAAGTGTGCGGGACGAGCTCGAGCACTGGAAAGAGGCCATCCGGCAAGTCGCTTACATGGCGCGCTACGACCCGCTCCACCTCTCGCCGGCTATTGCTGATCGTCCAGTGGTACGGCCGCTCATACGTCCTGGTAGTGCCGACTAGATAGGGCTCGGCCGAGCCCCAGATCACCCGGCTGGAGTCCGTCGCTCCCCCGGCATGGGCGTGATAGACGGCGTTGATGAGCCGTCCTCCATAGGTCGCCACAAGGCCGGCCGTCTGCCTCACGGCGGTGGACGTCGCGGCGTGCTCCACCGCCACTCCTCCGTAGGCCTGGCAATGGATGTCAAAGCATAAATCGAACCCGCTGCGTGCGTGGCGCCCGAGGTTGCTGGCCGCATAGGTGCGGGCGGCGACTGCCTGCGCCTTCAACGCCTCGAGCGGCCACGAGGCCGGCATCTCGGATGGGACCACGCCCAGTAGGTAGTCCTCCATGTCCACGTGGTTGACCACCGAAAGCAGGCCGAGCGAGCCGGCTACTAAGATCTCCAGCCGCCCACGATAGGGCTTGCCCGCGTGGCGCACCCACTCGCCGGGCACCCGCGGCTGCACCGAGACGGCCCCGGCAACCGGGTGGACCAGGCCGCGGCCCTCTCCGGTCAGGGCCAGCGCGCAGAGATGCGTGGGGAACGCCGACGTACGCCCAGGTGCGGTCGGCCACAAGAGCTGCAGATGCGGCCAGCCGGCGGCGCTCAGGCCCGATTGGAGGTGCCCGTCCGACAACCGGCAGTACCAGGTAGAGCCGATCTTCGCCGGCTTCACCGTGGGTGCCGGGGCGTCTGGCGCCGTAGTCGTGCCAGAGAATCTGACGGTCCGCATCGCCGTGACCGATGCGGACCGCGCCAACACGGAGCTATCGGTCCCGGCAGCCACCACGGTGGGGGCGGCGCTGGCCAAGCGATAGGTGCCGGGACCGGCGACCACCGCTTCCGGCGCCGGGTCTTGGTTGGGGGAAGCAGGCCACAGAGCCGCACCCGGCGCCGGCCGGATGCCAGCGACCGGCGCGCCCGTAACCTCGACAGCCCACCTATCCCAGCCTAGGCCGACGCGAAGGGTCAGCCCGGCAGCTGCCGCGGCTCGCGGACCAGCCAAGCCGGCGACCAGAGCGATAGCGATGGCTGTGGCCGCCAGCCACCAGGTGACTCTCTTGGGGCAGCTCCAGAGCTTCAGCATGGATCTCGGCCGCCGGACGCCCGTTGCCGCAGCCGCTGGAGTCTGGCGACATCCCGCGCCATGCCGCCATCCTGAGGATTGCTCTCGACGATGCCGCTTAGCCCAGCAAGAAGCGGTTCGCCGAGCAGGCGTGCAAAGAAGTCCACAGGAATCCTCCCCTGGCCGATGTGCTCATGCCGGTCCCGCCTGCTGCCGTGTTCGACTGAGCTGTCATTGAGGTGGAGCAGCCGCAGCCTCTGAAGCAAACCGAGCGACCGGAGCTCCGTCAGCAAGGTACCCAAATTATCCGCCTCCGGGAGCAGGCCGGCGCCCCACAAGTGAGCGGTGTCGAGGCACGCACCGACCGGCAGGCCCTGTTCTGCGACGCGAAGCATGCACTGGGCCCAGGATTCCAAGGTGCCGGCAGCATCGCCACGGGCCCCCGCGCCGTTCTCCAAGAGCACGGTGACCGCGGCCGTCGCCGGAACGCTCTGCCCTGCCGCAATGCCAAGCGCAACCCTCTTGGCCACAGCATCTATGGCAGCCTCCGGGGAGGCAGCTTTGCGATGGCCCGCGTGGACCACCAAGAACTGGGCGCCAAGCGCGGCGGCCCGTTGCCGGTCCTCGTGGATCATTCTTGAGGCCAGCTCACCCAATTCGGTATCCGCGGCGGCCGGGTTGACGTAATACGGGCAGTGAACCACGAGGGGGCCGATACCGGCCCCCTCGAGAATGTTGCGCATAGCGGCGATGTCTTGCGGGTCAAGGGGCTTCGGCGCCCCCCCCCGCGGACTACGGGTAAACATCTGCGCGCACTCGCAACCGGTGGCTACCGCCTCACGGGCCAGAGCCGTCATGCCGCGAGCGATGCTCAGGTGGCCGCCTATCCGCACACCCGGGCCTGCTTGGCGCATGGGGGGACTACTCCGTCCCCTTGCCTTGGCCCTTGAGCTCCTCGCGATCGCGGCCGTCGCGCAACGCCTGGCGACGCGACAGGTTGATGCGCCCGAGAGAGTCGATCTCGATGACCTTGACCATGACTTGATCGCCGACCTGGACCACGTCCTCAACTTTGCCAACACGCTCATTGGCGAGCTCACCGATGCGGACCAAGCCCTCTTTGCCGGGTCCAATCTCCACGAAGCAGCCAAAGTTGGTAATCCGTGAAACGCGGCCAAGGTAAAGGTCGCCAATCTCCACTTCCTTGGTCAGCTGCTCGACCATCCGGACCGCCTTCTCACCGCTTACGTCATCCATGGCAGCGATCAGCACCCGGCCGTCGTCCTCGATGTCAATCCTGACTCCAGTCTCGGCGATGATCCGGTTGATGGTCTTACCACCGGGGCCGATGACATCGCGGATCTTTTCCGGGTCAATGTTGACCACGATCACGCGCGGCGCATAGGGGGAGATTTCGGGCCGCGGCGCCGGCAGACACTCGGCCATGACGTCCAGGATAGCCAGCCGGGCCTGCCGGGCCTCTGTGAGGGCCTCCGCCAGAATGGACCATGGGACACCGTGCAGTTTTAGGTCCAGCTGGATAGCGGTGATGCCGGTCGGCGTACCCGCCACCTTGAAATCCATGTCGCCCCAATGGTCCTCGGCACCCTGAATGTCGGTCAGGACTATGTACTCGCTGTCCTCTTTGACCAAGCCCATGGCGATGCCGGCGACAGGCGCCTTGATGGGCACGCCGGCGTCCATCAGGGCAAGGGTGCTGCCGCACACGGCAGCCATCGAGGAGGATCCGTTGGACTCCAGAACCTCGGACACCAGGCGCAGGGCATACGGGAAATCAAGCTCCAAAGGAATCACCGGCTCCAGAGCCTTCTCGGCGAGCGCTCCGTGGCCGATCTCACGGCGCCCAGCGCCGCGCAGCATCCTGGTCTCACCGACGCTGTAGGGCGGGAAATTGTAGTGGTGCATGTAGCGCTTGAACTCCTCGAAACCGATGTCGTTGAGCCGCTGGCCCTCGGAGATGGTACCAAGAGTCGCAATTGTCAGCACTTGGGTCTGGCCGCGGGTAAAGAGTCCCGAGCCGTGGGCGCGGGGCAACAGGCCGACCTCCGCCGCCAGCGGCCGAACGTCGCCAGCCTTGCGACCATCCGGCCGCACGCCGCCGAGAATACGGCGCCGCACCGTCTTCTTGGCCTGCTCATCAAAAGCAAGCGCAACCTGACTGGCGCGTCCTGAAAACTGCTCCGCCAGGGCGTCGACAGCCTCCTGTCGCAGGGCCTCGGTTGCCGCCGCGCGCGCAAGCTTGTCAGGGTTGTACACCACATCGTTCAGACGCTCACCGACCAACTCCGCAACTGCATCTACGACATCGGAATCAGGTATGTTCAGCGCCACCTGGCTTTTGGCGATGCCAATCTCGCGTCGCAACTGCTCCTGAAAGGCCGTTAGCTTGGCAATGCTGTCCATCGCAAGCTCAACGCCCGAAGCAACCTCCTGCTCCGAAATCTCGAGCGCCGAACACTCAAGCATCAGAACCTCGCCTTTGGCGTTGCCGACCACGAGCAGGTTGAGGTCACTTTGCTCAAGCTGCTCGCGATTGGGGTTGACCATCATCTGGCCGTCCACGCGCCCGATGGTCACAGCACCCAAGGGGCCACCCCAAGGGATATCCGACACCGCCAGGACGGCTGACGCCCCGTTCATGCCGCAGAACTCGGTTGAGGCGTCATGGTCGACGGACAGCGTGGTGCAGATCACCTGCACATCGTTTCTCATGCCGTCCGGAAAGAGTGGACGGAGCGGACGGTCAGTCTTGCGGGCCGCTAGGAAAGATTTGTCGCTGGGCCGGCCTTCGCGCTTGATGAAGCCACCGGGGATCTTGCCAACCGAGTACAAGCGCTCTTCGTAGTCCACCGTCAGGGGAAAGAAGTCCACGCCCTCCCGGGGTTTGGCGGCCATGGTCGCCGTGACAAGCACCGCCGAGTCGCCGTAACGCACAAGCGCGGACGCATTGGCCTGGCGGGCCATCTTGCCGAACTCCATCGACAGCTTGCGACCACCGATCTCTATCGAGAATGTTTGTGACATAACTTATTGCTCGACCTCCCATTCATTAAGAGCCGCCGAGGAACCCGGCGGCTGGCTGAAACTGCTTGGCGTTGCCATTGCCCTTTGTCCTCTACCGGCGAAGCTTGAGTTTTTCGACTATGGCTCGATACCGGTCGATGTCGTGTCTCTGCAAATAGTTGAGCAGGGCACGACGTTGGCCAACCATCTTGAGCAAGCCGCGCCGCGAATGGAAGTCGCGCTTGTGCTGCTTGAGGTGCTCGGTCAGATCGGCGATTCTGCGGGTCAACAGAGCGACTTGGATCTCGGGCGATCCGGTGTCGCTCTCGTGCAGGCGGTTGTCGGCGATGATGGTTTGCTTTCTCTCAGAAGCGAGTGTCACGATAAGATACCCCCTTTGCTGAAATCGCCCACAGCCAAGAATCCGGCGGGGTTGCTCGGTATTCTGAGCCAGGGTTCCGGCGCTATGGCGCACTGTGACGATTGTACCAGTTTATGGCCCTAACCACCAGGATTACGACGGCAATCGGCCACTTGGTTGACGGAGGGGTCGCCGGGGCGATCATCCAGCCGCAGCAGCCGGCGAGCGGTCACGACGTCGCGGGCAATTTGCTCGCGCAAGGCCTCAGAGGACGCAAAACGCTGCTCACTACGAATCCTGCCCACGAAGAGCACCTCGATGGGCTTGCCATATAGCTCGCCACTATAGCCAATCAGGTGCGCTTCAAGGCGGTTGCCGGACGCGTTGGCCGCATCAAACGTGGGCCTTGATCCGGAGTTGATCACCGCCGGCCAGACCCCATCCGGGCCCGTGCCAACCCAACCCGCATAGACGCCTTGCCCCGGCGCCAGCAGGCTTCGAGCCGGTGCCACATTGGCAGTCGGAAAGCCCATGCCACGACCCCGGCGATCGCCCTTGACGACCAATCCCTCGAGGCGATACGGCCGGCCCAACAGGCGGAGCGCCTCCGTGAACTGGCCCGCGTCCAGGGCGGTTCGAACGGAGGTACTGCTGACAACGGAGCCGTTGTACCCGAGCTGCGGCTGGAACACCCGGACGGCAAAGCCGAGGTCCTCCCCCATCCGGCGCAGCAGCTCCGGATTGCCGCGACCGCCGGAACCAAAATGGAAGTTAAAGCCGACGAACACGTGCTTTGGGGCGAGGGGTTCGACCAGGTTGCGCCGCACGAAGTCCTCGGCCTCCGTCTTGGCCATCTGCTCGGAAAACTCGAGGACGGCGAGATGGTCGACGCCGCTTTGCTGCAGCAGGCGCAGTTTGGCCTGCGGTGACGTCAGTCGCTGTGAGCGCAATGAATCGGCTCCCAGAACTTGCGGTGGGTGCGGCTCGAAGGTCATCGCCACGCTCGCAAGCCCGGTCTGATGCGCGAAGAGGACCATCTCCCGCAGAATGGTGCGGTGTCCGGTGTGCAGCCCATCGAAGGTTCCGATGGCTACGACACATCTCCCGCGCAGGCCGCGCCAGGCCTCATACCGATCGGGCAGTCTCATGTTTGTTGTCCTCCGCGCGCTCGCGTCCCGGTGCCGTGAGCCAACCATCCGGCGGCCACGTGAGCGAACACCCGCCTGGGGCGGAGCACGGTTTTGGCCGGATGATCTGTTGACTGCTCCCGCGTCGCGAGCGCCAGCAAGGACCCCGTCGGGCTGATGACCCTGACCCACGGCCGGTCCAGCCGCCCTGCAGCCAGCTCGGCCGCCGCGTCCGGCTCGGGGTCCAGCCAAGCCTGGACGTGGGTCCCATTGAGCACAACACCCTGCGCGACAAGCCCGGCAGCTTCGGGACCGAGCACCGCCCCAGGGAGGAAGCCTAGGCTCCGCGCATTGCCCCGCCACACTGGTGCCAGCAGGCGGTCCAGATGCTGGGTACCGGGCAAAGCGAGACTCTCGATGGTCAGGCAGTCGGCAAGCCCAAGTCCAGCGGCGCGCCGCCGCAAGAGGAAGGCCAGACAGGCAGGCAGCCCCAGCTCCTCGCCCAACCGCGTGGCCAGCTGGCGGATGTACGTGCCGGAGGAGCAACGGATGTCCAGGGTAACGCTCGGCAGGTCGGCATAGGTGCCCCAGCCCAAGGCGGCCGCATTGACCAGGGTCGCTTGGTGGACTTGGACTTCGCGGCTAGCCTGACGGATATGCTCAGCGGAGAGATCGCCGGTGCGGGCGCGTTCGTAGAGGCGGCGGCCCCCGACGCGCCGGGCCGAGTACGCCGGAGGCAACTGGTCGATCCGGCCAGGCAAGCCGGCGATCGCAGCCGCCAGTTCGGCCTCGCGGACAGCCGCGTGCCGATCCACCGCTTGCACCGTACCGGCCAGGTCGGCGCTGTCCGTGGCCACCCCGAAGAGCACCGTGGCCCGGTAATCCTTCGTAAGCAGCCCGAGCCAAGGAGTCAGGTTGGTCGCCTCCCCGACCAGCATGGGCAGGACCCCTGCCGCTGCCGGATCGAGGGTCCCGCCGTGGCCGACCCGACGCATCGCCAACCGGCGCCGCACGAGGGCCACGGCGTCGTGCGAGGTCATCCCGGGCGGCTTAAGCAGGCCGAAAACGCCGCCCTCCTTAAGCATCATTGAGCTCACCGCTGCGCCAAATGCTCCTCTAGGACCGCCAACACGGCGGACACTGCCTCTGTAACCGCACCCTCAAACCGGCACCCAGCCGCTCGAGGGTGGCCGCCGCCGCCAAACTGCGCCGCGAGCCAGCTGGCGTCCACCCCAGGCTTGGTGCGGATGCCGATGCGCACCAAGCCTGGCTCGATGGCATAGAACAGCAAACCAACCCTGGCTCCAGCCACGCTCCGTGCGTAGTTGACAATGCCGTCCGTGTGCTCCTGTCGGCCCCTGGCCTGGATGAAATCTTGGGGCTCGAGGGTCAAGTAGGCCACCTGGTCGTCTAAGGCCAGCTCCAGCCGGGAAAGTGCCCGTCCCAGAAGGCGCAGGGCCGCAGGTTGACGGGTGTTGTAGATCAGATCCTGCATCTGACCGGGCTTGACGCCGCCCTCGAGCAGTGAGGCCGCCAATAGATGAGTGCGCGGCGTGGTGCTCTCGAAGGCGAAGCCACCTGTGTCCGTGACCATCGCCGTATAGAGAGCAGGCCCGGAATCAGCGAACGGCAGACCCATGGCCACAAAGAGACCCGCGATCATCTCACCGGTCGACGAGGCTTCGGGCTGCACCCAGTTGTAGGTGGCAAAGAGAGTATTGGAGGCGTGGTGATCGATGTTCAGGGTCCGGGCACCCGGACCGACTTGGTCGGCCACGGGACCGATTCGCTCCAGCGAAGCGCAGTCGACCAGCACCCAGAGCGCGGGCGTGGCCCCGGGCGGGAGCGCAGGCCTGATCCGGTCGGCGCCTGCCAGAAAGGAGTATTGGGCCGGCGCGGGATCGGGGCACAGGAGGTGCACCTCGGCTCCACACCTCTCCAGCAGGTGCTTGGTTGCGAGGAGCGAGCCGATGGCGTCACCGTCGGGCGACTCGTGGGTGACCACAGACACCACTCGGCCTGCCTGCCCGCGCACCAGCTGGCCAACCTCGTCCTGCTCTAGGGTGGCTGACCAGCGGCTCAGGACTCCGTCACCGGCGGCTTGGGGTCCGCCGAAAGCTTGCCCATCAAATCTATGACCCGTACGCCCCGCTCAATCGACTCATCTAGATAGAACAACAGCTCGGGCACGTGACGCAGGCGAATCCGCCTGGCCACCTCGGTGCGGATGAACCCCCCCGCAGCCTTGAGCCCCTCCCCCGCCCGGCGCTTGTCGTCTGGTGAACCCATCACGCTGAAATAGACCTTGGCTTGTCTGAGGTCCGAGCTGGCCTCGACAGCAGTCACGGACAGAAAGCCTAGGCGCGGGTCCTTGATTTCGTTATTGAGAATGTCCGAAATCTCCCGGAGGAGAGCTCGGGACACCCTCTCAGTACGCAGTTTGTCCATTTGCGATGAACCTCCGTCTGCGCAAACAACCTTAGGCTCGACCGGCTAGACGATCTCGCTCTCAAAGTCCAGGAGCACCGCATCCGCCAACCCAGCGAGATACGACTCCACGGCGCTGAGCACCGAGTCGACATGCCGCCGATCGTTGCTGACCACGGCCACTCCGATCGCGGCGCGACCGTGATCATCCTGCCGTCCAACCTCGGCGCAAGCCACCATGAACCGGCTGCGCAGGCGGGGCAGCACGCTCTGCAGGACGCGGCGCTTGTCCTTTAAGCTACCCCCCGCTGGCAGGCGGAGCTCCGCCAGAGCCTTGCCAACCAACACGCCGCAGACCGTCCTATGAAGCCCGCTCGACCCGTTCGGTCAGGTAAGCCTCAATGATGTCGCCTTCCTCGAAGGCCTCAAACCCCTCGGTGCCGATGCCGCATTCGAAGCCGGACTGGACTTCGCGGACATCGTCCTTGAAGCGCTTGAGCGAGCTGATCTTGCCCTCATGTAGCATCTCACCGGCACGCATCACCCGCACCTCGGCGTTGCGCGTAATCCGCCCGTCCAGCACATAGCAGCCGGCGATGACGCCGACGCGCGGCACCCCGAATGTCGCACGGACCTGCGCCTTACCGATGAGCACCTTCTCCATCTTGGGCTCAAGCAGGCCCTTCGCCGCGGCGCTGATGTCATCGAGAACCTCGTAGATTATCTGATACGCGCGGATGTCCACCTGCTCCCGCTGCGCGACCCGGCGCGCGTTGGCATCCGGCCTGACGTTGAAACCGATGATGATCGCATCGGAAGCGACGGTCAGCATCACATCATTCTCGGTTATCGGTCCGACGCCGCCGTGAACGATCTGCAGCCGCACCTCTTCGAGCGACAGGGCTCCAAGCGCGGCCTGCAGGGCTTCAAGTGATCCCTGCACGTCTGCCTTGACTACGAGGTTCAGGTCCTTGACAGCACCAGCTTGAATCTTGCTGTATAGGTCCTCCAAGCTTAGCATGCCTCTTGTGGACTGGTCGGCCCGACGCTCTTCGTTGGCCCTGCTGACCATGTCCTTGGCCGCCTTGTCATCATCAACCACAGCGAACGCCTGACCTGCCGATGGGACATCGTCCAGCCCGAGCACCTCGACGGGCTGTGACGGTCCCGCTTGATCGAGGCGCTCACCCTTTTCACCAAACAGAGCTCTGACCCGACCGCTGGAAGAACCGGAAACAATCACGTCACCGACTCTGATGGTGCCGGTCTGCACCAGGACCGTGGCCACAGGGCCGCGGCCCCGGTCCAACTTGGCCTCGATCACCGTGCCCTTTGCCGGGCTGACCGGGTTGGCCTTGAGTTCTTGCATCTCGGTGACCAGCAGGATCATCTCCAGAAGGTGGTCGATGCCCTCGCCCTTGAGTGCCGAAACGTTGACGAAGACAGTATCGCCGCCCCAATCCTCAGCGACGACGCCGAGCTCCGAAAGCTGGCGGATGACCCGCTCAGGTTCGGCTCCCGGTCGATCGATCTTGTTCACGGCCACGATCATCGGCACCTTGGCCGCCTTGATGTGCGCGACTGCCTCGACAGTCTGTGGCTTGACTCCATCATCTGCGGCCACGACGAGCACGACAAGGTCGGTGATTTGCGCCCCCCGAGCCCGCATCGCCGTGAACGCCTCGTGCCCAGGCGTATCGATGAACACTACCTTGGTGCCCTGCCAGTTGACCACTGACGCTCCAATGTGCTGGGTGATGCCCCCAGCTTCATGCGAGGCGACATCGGATTTGCGGATGGCGTCAAGAAGAGTGGTCTTCCCATGATCCACGTGTCCCATGACGGTGATAACCGGAGGTCTGGAGCGCAAGAACTTGCTGGCCTTGTCGGCCTTCGGTCCGGTTGCGGAGCCGGCGTCGGCCTCAGCCGCCTGATCCGGTCCGATCACCTCGGCTCCAAGCTCGGCAGCCAGCCTGGTAGCCACATCAACATCAAGCACCTGATTGACAGTTGCCATGATCCCGATCGACATAAGCTGCTTGACGGCTTCGCCAATGGAGGCACCGATCTGCTCGGCGAGATCGCGCACGCTGATCGGGCCTTCAATCGTGATCTTGCTGCGTCGCTCACGCCGCTCACCAGCGGCCGCGGCGCGGCGCGCGTCTCGGGCCGCCCGGCGGCCGGCGCTACGGGAACGGCTCCTAGTGGGCGCACCCGGTCGCGCCGGACGTCCCGGCGCCCGCGCGCCCGGAGCAGCAGCTCCCGGCCTTGCCCGTCCAGCCTGGGGCTTTGCTGGTGAACCGGGTCGCGGCGCGGCCGGGCGCTGATCGGCCGGGCGACGGCCCGGCGCCGGCTGGGCCTCTGCCGGACCTCGTGACGCGTCGCGACCTGAAGGTGCGGGGCGCTCAGGCGTTCGCCGCGGTGCCACCTTCTCGGCGGCGACCTCCTTGGGCTTAGCGACCTTAGCTGGAATCTTGTCGGCCTGACGACCGGCTGGTTGAACCGCTGGCACGGCATCGGCGGGCGGGGACGGCTCAGCTTGGGGCAAAGTGTCCGGCGCACCTTCCGATTGGCCCTCTCGCCCGGCTGCCTTGGCGGCCGGCTTGACCGCCTTCTCCGGCGCAAGCTCCTCGGGCAGCGTGACCGGCTCCTCAGCTTGAGGCGCCGGACGGGCCTTGGGCCGCTCCGGCACGGGGCCATCAGCGCGGCGGGCGGCTGGAGCGGGTGTGGCTGGCGCAGCGGGCTCGGGCTTGACTACCTTGGCCTTCTGAACCGCCGGCAGAACCGCCTTCGCCTTCTGGGCAGTCGCTGCGCCCTTGGCTGTCTTTGGCCGGTCCTGGGGCTTCGTTGCTTCGCGCTGCTTAAGCAGCGCTTCGCGCGTTATAGCATCCCGCACCGCCCGGGCTTCGCGGTCGCTGAGGATAGTCGCGTTGTCCCTGGTCTCTGAGCCCATTGTGGCCAGGATGTCCAAAACCTTACCTGGTTCGACTCCCATCAGCCGCGCCAGTTCGTCAACCCTTGTTCGGGCCATCAAATCACCTCTTCGCCTGCCCGCCGGCTTGCCATTCGCGACAGGCCCGCTCGAGCTGTTCCCAAGTGTAGTCGGTTACTTCAATATCCAAGGACTTGCCCAGACGATCGCGCCGCCGTGCTTGGGCAAAGCAATCAACATCCGGGCACATGTACGCGCCACGACCCGCCAGCTTACCGGTGGTATCAAGAGCAACATCCCCGGCGGGGGTCCTGACGACTCTGATCATCTCGCGCTTCGGGCGCACAACAAGGCAGCCCGTGCATTGTCGCATCGGAATCTTACGCGTCGGCGCCATGAGCAGCTACTCCTGCGGCTCCGTTGGGTCCGCCAAGCGGACCTGGCTCTCGCTGCGAATGTCGACCTTCCAGCCAGTCAGCTTTGCTGCCAGCCTGGCGTTCTGGCCCTCTTTGCCGATTGCCAGCGATAGCTGGTAGTCGGGCACGGTGACCCGGGCCGCTCGCGACTCCTCGCTGACTTCGACACCGACAACCCGGGCCGGGCTCAAAGCATTACCGACAAAGGCCGCGGGATCAGCGTCCCAGCGCACGATGTCGATCTTTTCGCCGCGAAGCTCGTTGACAATGGCCTGAATGCGCGCACCTTTTTGCCCTACGCACGCGCCGACGGCATCCACGTTGGGATCACGAGACCACACTGCGACTTTGGCTCGAGAGCCAGGCTCCCGGGCTATGGCCTTGATCTCAACGATGCCATCATGAATCTCCGGCACCTCAAGTTCCAGTAGTCGCTTCAGGAGGCCGGGATGCGTGCGCGACACGAGGATTTGTGGCCCTTTGGTCGTGCGCTTGACTTCGAGCACATATGTCTTGATGCGGTTGCCCATCCGCAGCCGTTCACTGTGCATCTGCTCGGGTGGGCTGAGAACCGCCTCGGCCTTGCCCAGGTCTACAAGGACCGTCCGGCCTTCCAGGCGTTGGACGATTCCGGTCACGATGTCGCCTTCACGATTGGAGAATTCCTCATAGATGACGCCTCGCTCGGCCTCACGAATCCGCTGTACGACAACTTGCTTGGCCGTCTGCGCGGCTATGCGGCCGAAGTCGCGCGGCGTGACCTCGATGTCGATGTAGTCGCCGGGTGGTTCGCCCAGCAGCTCGGCAGCCCGCTCGCGCTCTATCTCAGCCTGCGCGTCAACGACCTCATCCACGACCGCCCGCCGCTCCCACACGCGGACCTCGCCACTCTCGCGGTCGATGGAAACGGTAACGTTCTGCGCGACACCCGTGTTGCGACGATAGGCCGATATCAAAGCGGCCTCAATAGCCTGAATCAGAATCTCCTTGGACACATTGCGCTCACGCTCTATTTGCCCAAGGGCGGACATGAAGTCTTTGTTCATCCCGTCACGCCCCCGCCCCGAAAGTCAACGGCGGGCCGGGCCCGCCGGACTTGCTGTCTTGGCACCTCGACCGCACCCTGGTCGTTCTCAATGGTCAGGCAATGCGGCGTGAGACCTAGCAGCTTGCCCACCACCACCTCGGCATCGGTTGCCGCGGACTTACGCCCGCGAGCCCCTTTGCCCGGGCGGTTGAGCTCCAGCTCGACCGGGCGGCCGATGAACCTCTGATAGTCGGTGTCCGTCTTGAGCAGACCTGAGAGGCCAGCTGACGAGACCTCCAGCGTATACTGGTGCTCAATCGGGTCCATCTCGTCAAGTCTCGCATCCAACTGCCTTGACACTTCAGCGCAATCGTCGATGCTGACGCCCGTCACGCGATCGATGCGGACGAGAATCCGCCATGCCCGGTCACTCTTGCGATAGGTGCAATCAACCAGCATCAAGCCTAGGCCGGCACAGATGTCGCCGGCCAGTTGACTCACTAGTTGCTCAACCTGCTCCCTACGCACGGGCCACCTCCAGGACATGCTGCCAACCGCACTTCAACTCTTCCGAGCACGCCGAAAACATGCAAAGAGTGGGTGCAAACCCACTCTCGCGCGTCCGGACTTCCACCGCGCTAGTATAGCATGCACGGCCAACGGCTGACAAGGCAAAGCCACGGCTACCTAGGCCTTGGCAGCCGGATCTCAGGGGGCCGGCTACCGCGTGAGGCGGCCGGCTGACGGTCAGTAGGCCCGCGCGAAGTACCCTACATGTCGGGCGGGGCTACTGCAGACTAGACAGGTGAGTCCCGAGGGGTCCTCCTCTGTCGCCAGGATGCGGATCGTGGCCCCGGTGCGCGCCTTGATGTTGGCCTCACATGCCTCATCACCACACCAACCCGCGCGACCGAATCCCCCTCCCGCGGCCAGCATGGCCGAAAGGTCTTCGACGGAGCCGACATCCCGGGTGCGCTCCCGGCGGTAGGCCAGCGCTCGCTGGTACATGTCAGACTGGATGGCAGCCAAGAGCTCCTGCAGACCATCAACAAGGTCCAAGCGCGGCAATGCCACCTTGTCGCCAGTGTCGCGCCGGACCACGGTGACCTGTTCTTGTTGGACATCGCGGGGACCAATCTCCAGCCGCACCGGCACCCCCCGCAACTCCCACTCGTTGAACTTCCAGCCAGGACTCTGGCCCTCGCGATCGTCCAAGTGGGTTCGGAAGTGCCCGCGCAGTTGGTCACGGACGGCACGGGCCTCGCGCAACACCTGTTCGCGCGCCGCCTTGGGCTGAATCGGCACGATCACGACCTCGTACGGAGCGATTCGCGGGGGGAGGCATAGTCCCCGCTCGTCGCCGTGGACCATAACCAGAGCGCCGATCAGCCGCGTCGAAACACCCCAGGAGGTCTGCCACACCTTCTTGAGCTGCCCGTCGTCATCGAGGTACTTGATGTCGAACACCTCGGCGAAGTGTTGACCAAGATTGTGTGAAGTCCCAGCTTGCAGGGCCTGTCCATCGGTCATCAAAGCCTCGATCGCATAGGTCCGGAGCGCACCCGCGAACTTCTCGCTCTCGCTCTTGCGCCCCGACAGCACCGGGATGGCCATGTCGCTCTCAACAAAGTCTCGGTAGAGATCGAGAATGAGTAGCGTCTCGGCCTCGGCATCCTCCTCCGTGCGATGTGCGGTGTGCCCTTCTTGCCATAGGAACTCCATGGTCCGCAGAAAGGGCCGCGTCGAGCGCTCCCAGCGAACCACATTGGACCACTGGTTAATCAGCACCGGCAGATCACGATACGACTGAATCCACTTTGCGTACATGGTGCAGACTACGGTTTCTGAGGTTGGGCGCACCGCCAGTCGCTCCGTAAGCTGTTCGCCACCACCATGTGTGACCCACGCGACCTCAGGGTCAAAGCCTTCAAAGTGCTCGCTTTCTTTGCGCAGGAAGCTTTCCGGGATGAACAGCGGGAAGTAGGCGTTGGTGTGGCCCGTGGCCTTGAATCTGGCATCAAGCAGGTGCTGGATGCGCTCCCAGATGGCGAAGCCGTAGGGCCGGATGACCATGCAGCCGCGAACCGGTGCGTAGTCAACCATCTCAGACTTCAGAATCACATCCGTATACCACTGCGGGAAGTCGGCGTTCTTGTCGGCGATATCGCGCACGAAGCCGCGGTTGCCGTTACTCCGTCTATTGCTGCTGCTCATGGTGCCCCTCCGGTCTCTCATCATCTCGTTCTGGCCCGCAATCGCCGGTGCCGCTGAGTCCGGCCCGGATCCTCGCCACCTCCGCCATCAGCTCATCCGCGGCGGCGGCGGCCGGAATCGACCGGACAACCTTGCCCTGCGCAAACAGCACCGCACGATCGGGGCCGGCACCGGCGATGCCCACATCGGCCCTTCTAGCCTCACCCGGGCCATTGACCGCACAGCCCATCACCGCAACTACCAAGGGCTCGCGAATCGAAGACAGCCGCTGCTCGACCTCACCCACCAGCGATAGCAGGTCAAACTGGCAGCGCCCACACGTCGGGCACGAGACCAGCTCCGGACCCCGTCGGCGCAGTTCCAGCGAAGCCAGGATCGCATAAGCCGCCTCAACTTCGGTTCGGGCCGGCGCTGAGAGAGAAACCCGGATCGTGTCGCCGATGCCCTCGGCGAGTAGTAAGCCAATACCCACGGCGCTCTTGACCAATCCCGGCGTTCCCGGCCCGGCTTCGGTTACTCCCAAGTGCAGGGGCCAGGGCGTCGAGCGGGCCAGACGCCTATACGCATCAACCGTCACCGGCACACCGTGAGCCTTGGCCGAGATTACGATCGCATCCACACCCAGCTCCTCCAGCCGTTCCACTTGGCGCATAGCACTGAGGGCCATCGCCTCGCCGCTATACCCGTAGACGGCGGCGATGTCCGGCTCCAGGGAACCCATGTTGACCCCGACCCGTATCGGGACGCCTTCTGTCGCTACTGCCCGCGCCACCTCGCGCAGGGGACCGTCGCCGCCTAGGTTACCCGGGTTGACCCGTAGTTTGGCGGCACCGGCCCGCAAGGCTCCCAAAGCTAGGCGATAGTCGAAATGGACGTCCGCGACCAGCGGCAAAGGTGAGCGCTTGGCTACCCACCCAAACACCTCCAACGCAGCATGGTCAGGTACGGCCAGGCGGCAAAGCTCACAGCCCTGCTGGGCGAGCTCCTCAATCTGGGCCAGAACAGCGCGCGCATCGGTCATCGGCAGTTTGACCATGCTCTGAACCGCAATCGGGCTGGCGCCACCGATTGGCACCCGGCCAGCGGATACGAGGCGAGTCGGTTTCCTGGGAACCGGAATCACTGCCCGCCGCCGCCGAGCCGCATCAGGTCGCGATAGGTTAGCAGCACCAGCAGCGTCATTAGCAGGCCGTAGCCGATGAGGTGCACCCGGCCCTCATTCTCGGGAGCCACCGGCCGGCCGCGCAACGCTTCCACGCCAAGGAAGATGAGTCGACTGCCGTCGAGCGCGGGTATCGGGAGCAGGTTGATCATCGCGAAATTGGCACTGATGATGGCTGCCAAGTAAAACACACTAGCTAGGCCGAACTGGCTGGCCTCCCCAAGCATCTGGATGATGCCGACCGGACCGCTGACGTCTGGCGTACCGCGGCCCATAAAGATGCCGACAATTGCCCCGATCCACATCGTCAGCATCCGAACGGTCTCACCAAACGAGTAAGCGAGCGCCTGCGGCAAGGGCATCAGGGTCCGAACCACCGAGGTGGCGACTCCCAGATAGCCGATGGCCGGGTCCTGAGGGTGGGGAGCGGTGGCCACCCGCACCACAAGCAGCTGGCCGTCCCGCTCGTATCCGACTGCCACCTCTCTGCCCAGCGACCCCTGCACCAGCAAGACCATGGAACGCCAATCGGTCACGGGAACGCCATCAATGCTGGCAATGCGGTCCCCCGGCCGAAGACCGGCCTCATGTGCCGGCCCCCCGCTCAAGACCTCGCCCAAGACAGTGCTGTCCAAGTTAGCCTGATCAAAACCGATGGCGCCGAAGACCAGCGTCAGAAGGAGGACGGCCAGAATGAAGTTCATGACTGGGCCTGCCGCGATGACCGCCACCCTGGTCCTGATGGGTCGGCTCTCAAAGGTGCGCCCATAGGATATCGGCGGCTCATCCGCCTCGGCGGACTCCGCCGCGGAAGCCATGCGCACGAAACCACCGAAGGGTAGAACGCGCAGGCTGTATGTGGTTTCACCGCGCTGCTGGGCAATAAGGCGGGGGCCCATGCCGAAAGCCAGCTCATGGACGTGGATGCCCGCCCGCTTGGCCAGAAAGAAGTGACCTAGTTCGTGAAAGAAGACAAGCAAGCCCAAGATCAACAAGGGCACCAGAACTGTCATGCGTTCACATCCTCTTGCCAGGACCCGGACTCGACACCGCGCCTGACCCATTGTGATCCATCCAGGACGCAGCGGATGACCGCGCCCAAGTATCAGCATCCAGCAGAACCGCAATGTCCGCCGGCTCACCCGGGCCTGCCTGCTGGGGCGATTCCTGTTGCCAGTAGGCCTCCAGGACGGCCCACAATCCTTGGCCGATATCGGTGAACCCGATCATCCCAGAGATAAAGCCACTAACCAGCACCTCATCAGCCGCGCTGATAACCGCGGGGGCACACCCTCCGCTAGCGCCGGCCGCGAGGGCCGCCCGTAGGCAGGGCCACTGCGTGAGATCAGGATAGGAAAATCCAAGGCTCAAACCCGCCAAATCCAATCGTGCGGCGGCGGTAGGCGCCTGGTCGGGCCAGAACATCGCCCGTGAGATAGGCACCCGCATATCGGTTGGGCCGAGCTGAGCCAGCAGCGAGCCGTCAGCAAACTCGACCAAGGCATGGACAATGCTTTGTGGGTGCACCACAATCCTTATCCGATCAAGCCCGATACCGAAGAGCTTTGAGATTTCGATAGCCTCCAGACCCTTGTTGAACATCGTCGCTGAGTCAACGCTGATCTTGGGTCCCATTGGCCACCTCGGGTGACGCGTAGCCTCACCCGGAGTCACGTTCACCAGGGTGCGGGGGTCCCGTTGCCAGAACGGTCCGCCGGATGCAGTCAAGTAGACGGTTTCCAGGCGGCAGAGGCTTCGATCCGCAAGGCACTGGTGAAGGCCCGCAGGCTCGCTGTCGACTGGCACCAGCGTCGCCTGCCCCGACCGCTCAACCTGCCTGAGCATGAGCCCAGCGGCAACCAACGGTTCCTTGCTGGCCATACCGAGAACGGCCGAGCCCGCTAGGGCCCTCAAAGCTGGCCCCAGGCCGCCCAATCCCGAAATGGCGTTGAGCACCACGGCAGGCTCGGTCAGGTCCACCAGGCGCTCGGCCGCATCTTGGCCCGTCAGCACCTGCGCTCCGACAGAATCTGCGGCGGCCGCCAGTCGGGGGCTGTAAGCCGAGGCGTCGGCTATAGCGCACCACTCCGGGCGGAACTGCACCACCTGCTCGGCCAGCGCAGCAGCCTGACGAGAGACGGCAAGCCCCACAACGGAAAACCGCTCAGCATGGGCCAGCGCTAGGTCCAGAGTCTGCCGACCGATACTTCCGGTCGACCCCAACACAACCAATCGTCGCTGGTCCGCCTGTCTGGTCATCTACAGTCCCACCGTCCCCAGCCAAAGCCGCAGAAGATAGTACACTGCCGGTACGGCCAGCATCAGACTGTCAAAGCGGTCGAGTATTCCTCCATGCCCAGGAAGCAGCCGGCTGGAGTCCTTAACCTCGGCAAAGCGCTTGAGCGAAGACTCGAACAAATCGCCGATTTGGCCAAAGATGATCACCGCGGCACCGATGCCAAGCCTGAGAGCCAAGAAACTGGGGAACAACGCCCCGGGAATCAGAGCCACCGCCAATACGGCCAAGCTGCCGGCCACCGCTCCCTCCACCGACTTGCCCGGGCTAAGTCGTGGTGCCAACCGGCGCCGGCCCCAACGGATGCCCACCAGATACGCTGTTGTGTCGAACACCCACACGTATACGAATGTCGTGACCGTAAATCGCAGCCCTTGGGGCAAAGCACGCAGGGCGGGGAAATGGCCAAAGGTGACCGCGACGTAGGCCAGAGCCAGCCAAGCAAGGGCCGTGTCTCTGGTCGGGGTTCTGGGGTGCGTAAGCACTTGGTGAACCACCAGCCCCAGCAAACTTAGGTTGACCACCGCAAGCGCAAAAGCCGGGTCACCGCTTCGAAAGGCTACAGCCCACTGCCAAAGGGCAAGGGCGAGCGCGCCGCCATACACGAATCCCCGGCGCGTGCCGAGCCCGACCAGTCTCAGGGCCTCGATTCCCGCAGTGACGGCCAGCAATCCAATGGCCAAGCCGTACACCCAATCCCCCAGGTAGAGAACTAGGAGTAGTATGGGTGCTCCGACAGCGGCCGTCACCACTCTGGCTCGCAGAAGCTACTCCTCCTCCGGCTCCAGTCCCCCGAATCTTCTCTGCCGCCGCGCGTAATCCGCAAAAGCGGCCAAGAGGTCGCTGCGCCGGAAGTCCGGCCAGTGAACCGGGGTGAAGTGCAGCTCGCTGTAGGCGCTCTGCCAGACCAGGAAGTTGGACAAGCGCAAATCACCCGCGGTGCGGATGATCAGATCCGGATCGGGTTGTCCGGCAGTGGCCAGTTGCGCCGACAACAGCTCCTCCGAAAGATCCTCAGGCTCCAGCCGGCCAGTCAAAGCCATCCGCATCAAGCTCCGGCAGGCCTCCAGGATGTCTGACCGGCCACCGTAGTTGAGCAACAGGTTGACCGTCATGCCCTGGGCCGCTGAGGTAGCTGCCGTCATCCGGTCGACGGCTTCCCGCACCGGACCCGGCAGCATATCGAGACGACCGAGCACCCGCACCCGGAAACCGGATTTGGCAACGCTGGCCAGAGCCGCTTGGGCTCCCTCCACGATGAGGCGCATCAAACCTTCTACTTCGGCCTTCGGGCGGCGCCAGTTCTCGGTGGAGAACACATACAGCGACAGGTACTGCACCCCAAGCTCAGCGCACCACTCGGCCACTCGGCGGAAGGTTTCACTCCCGGCGCGGTGTCCTGCCAACCGGTCGAGCCCGCGCGCGGCCGCCCAACGCCCATTCCCATCGCAGATGATGGCCAGGTGCGGGGGAGCGATCACGCGATCTCTCTCAGGGCCAATCGCGGCCACCGTCAGCTCGACTTCATCGGCGGCCAATAGCAGCACTCGAACCACCTGCTCCGGTGGATCCGCGACCGCCCTTTGGGGCCATGGCGGTCCGGTATGACGCAGCACAATCCGAAACCCAGCGCGCCGGCACCGGTCATTTGCCTCGGCAACCGGCAGGCCGACAACGTCAGGGAGTAGCGTCAAACTTCGGCCAGCTCCTTCTCCTTTTCGGCGAGCACAGCATCAACGGAGGCGATGGCTTCATCGGTGATCTTCTGAGCTTGCTCCTGTGCCCGGTGAAAGTCGTCCTCGGTGATCTCGCTGTCCTTTTCCAACGAGCGCAGGTCATCAATCAGCTCGCGTCGGACGTTGCGCACACTGACGCGAGTCTCCTCGGCCTGGCGCCGTACCAGCTTGGTGAGCTCGGCCCTTCTCTCGGCCGTCAGCCGCGGTATGACCAATCTGACCAATTGACCATCCGAATTGGGCGTGATGCCCAGGTCCGATTTCAGAATGGCCCTCTCGACAGCGGCGATGACTGCCTTGTCCCAGGGCTGGATAACCAGCAGCCTGGGCTCTGGGACCATAATCGTCGCCAGTTGGTTTATGGGAGTCGGCACACCGTAGTAGTCGACACGAACCCGCTCAAGCAGGGCCGGAGTGGCCCGGCCGGCGCGCAGTCCGGAAAACTCCCGCCGCATCACTTCAACGGCCTTGTGCATGCGCTCGCCGGCGTCTTTGAGCAATTCCTCGGTCACGTCAGGCTCCCCCTCTATGCCGATAGTATCGTGCCGATGTTCTCCCTCTGGACGGCACGTTTGATGTTGCCTCGCCTGGCAAGATCAAAGACCACCACCGGAATGTCGTTTTCCATACACAGCGAGGCCGCCGTGGCGTCGATCACCGTCAACCCCCTCTGGATGAGCTCCAAAAAACTGAGCTCCGTGAAGCGAACGGCGTCAGAGTGCAGGTTAGGGTCCTTGTCGTACACACCATCAGTACCTCGCTTGGCCATCAGGATGACCTCCGCGTCGATCTCGGCGGCCCGGAGCGCGGCAGCGGTGTCGGTCGAAAAGAAGGGCGCGCCCGTACCAGCAGCGAAAATCACGACCCTACCCTTTTCCAGGTGGCTCTTGGCGCGGCGTCTAATATAGGGCTCCGCAATCTCCCGCATCTCGATGGCCGTCTGAACCCGTGTTTCGAGGCCCATCTTTTCCATGACATCCTGGAGGGCGAGAGCATTGAGGACAGTTGCCAACATGCCCATGTAATCGGCAGCCGCCCGGTCCATGCCGCTCTGGCTGCCCGATCGGCCACGCCAGATGTTGCCGCCACCCACAACTATGCCCACCTCGGTGCCAAGCTCAACGACTTCCCTGACCTCACTGGCGATTACCTCAACGACCTCCGGCGAGATGCCGTAGCCCTGATTGCCAGCCAACGCCTCCCCGCTGAGTTTGAGCACGACTCTCTTGTAGCAGCCAGCCTCGTGCGGAGTCATGCCAGCCTCCTACTGATCCAGGTCTTCGCCGAGCTCCATCCGGACGAAGCGCCTAACCTGAATGTTCTCGCCGAACTTCGCAATCATCTCCTTGACCAAATCGCTAATGGTCCGGCCGGACTTGTCCTGATCACGAATGAAGGGTTGTTCGAGCAGGCAGACATCCTGAAAGTATTTGGCCAAGCGGCCCGCTACCATCCGTTCAACCAGCGCGGCGGGCTTGCCTTCGGCCTCGGCTTGAGCTGCCAGAACGGCCCGCTCACGCTCCACCACCGCAGCCGGAACATCATCCTTGGCTACGTACACGGGTCTCGCAGCAGCTATCTGCATCGCGATGTCATGGGCAAAGGCACGGAACTCTGGGGTCCGCCCGACAAAATCAGTCTCGCAGTTGACTTCGACGATTACGCCAAGCCGGCCCTCGCCGTGGATGTAGGACTCCACCACGCCCTGATCCGCGCTGCGGCCCGCCTTCTTGCCGGCAGCCGCAAGACCCCACTCACGCAACTTGTCGATGGCCTTCTCAAAGTCGCCGCTGGTTTCGGTGAGGGCCTTCTTGCAGTCAAGATAGCCGGCACCGGTCTTGTCGCGCAGTTCCTTGACCATCTGTGCGGTGATCACTAGGCCGATCCTCCTTGAGGCTCCTCTGGCCGCTGTTCTTCGCCGAACGCCGCGAAGTCCTCGGCTGTCGCCGTCTCCGGCTTGGACTCCTCGTCCTCTCCGTCAGCTGCCCCAGCGTCGCCGACTTCGTCCGCGTCTGCACCGGCGTCACCCTCTTCGAGCAGCTCGTCCTTGATCAGCGCCTTGCCCTCGATGATCGCGTCAGCCATGCGCGACGTCAGCAACCGGACCGCGCGGATGGCGTCGTCGTTGCCGGGGATTATGTAGTCGATCTCATCCGGGTCGCAGTTGGTGTCGACAATGGCGATGATTGGAATCTGCAGACGGCGGGCTTCAGCGACGGCGATGCGCTCCTTGCGAGGATCGATGATGTAGACGGCGTCCGGGAGCCGCTCCATATCCTTGATCCCACCCAAGTACTTCTCCAAACGCTCGCGTTCACGCTCGAGGCCGGCAACTTCCTTCTTGGTCAGGGCCGCAACAGTTTGCTCGTTGGCCAGCGTCTGCTCTAGCTCGCGCAGACGCTGGATGCGGCGCTTGATCGTCGAGAAGTTTGTCAGCATGCCGCCCAACCACCGCTGGTTGACGTAGAACATGCCGCAGCGAGAGGCCTCCTCGCGAACCGACTCCTGGGCCTGTTTCTTGGTACCGACGAACAACAAGCTCTTGCGCTCCATCGACATGGCGCGCACGAAGTTGTACGCCTCCTCCACCTTGCGGACCGTCTTCTGAAGGTCAACGATGTAGATTCCGTTACGCTGGGTGAAGATATACGGGGCCATCTTGGGGTTCCAACGGCGGGTTTGGTGGCCGAAGTGGACTCCGGCTTCGAGCAACTGCTTCATGGTTATGACAGGCACAACACAACCTCCATTTGGTTAATCAGCCACGTCCCGCATCAACCGACCGGCGCGACCGCCTAACGCGGCACCGGGCGCCAATCTAGCAAAGACGTATGACATCGAAGCGTAGTATAGCACAGCCGGTTGGCCGGAACAACCAAACCAACCGCCTGCGGGTAATACCCTACTCAGGCCAGTTTGGCCAGCTCTTCGAGAAGATAGGGGTTGAGGACTTTGATCCGGGTGCCCTTCATGCCGAGTGAACGCGATTCGATGACTCCCGCGCTCTCGAACTTGCGCAAAGCGTTCACAATGACTGAACGGGTGATGCCAACCCGGTCGGCGACTCGCGACGCCACCAGCAGACCCTCTTCCCCACCAAGCTCCTGCATGATGTGCCTGATGGCCTCCAACTCGGAATAGGACAGCGTGGCCAGCGCCATCTGAACAGTCGCTTTTTGCCGGGCCTGTTCCTCGGCCCGTTCGCTACGGGTTCTCAGGATCTCCATGCCGACCACCGTCGCAGCATACTCGGCCAGAATGAGCTCGCCGTCCTCAAATCGCTGCGCGAAGCGAGCAAGAATCAAGGTGCCCAACCGCTCACCACCACCAAGGATCGGCACGATTGTGGTCACCTTCTCGGCCAGTAGGCAGCCCTCGTTGGTCTTGAAGACGCAAGACCTGCCCTCCTGCTGCACGTTGGGATGGGTCTCATCGGTCCTGTGCAGCAGCGCCATGTAAGAATCCGGGAAGCGCAACGGGCCCAGGACCTCCTCGCGCAGAATGTCGCACTCAAAGCCGTGAATCAGGGAATATCCGCGGACCATCCCTTGGGTGTCTATAATGTAGACGTTGGCACCGATCAGACGGCTCAGAACCTGTGCCATCTCCCGAAACGCCTCAGGCTGGCGCGACAACTGCTGCACCAACCTACCGATTTGCCGCGTTTGCTCCAAAAGCTCTCTCAAGCTGCTCCTCCTCGATGAGCCCGGGCGGGTTTGCGCCGCCGTTTGGGCCAATCCGTTTGTGTAGCAGTCCAACTTGTCTAAATATACTGCATTCATCACGTATCCCCTGCCGTGCTTGGCGCAGCTTTGCTATCTGCCTCGAATCACCATTGGCGGCTAAAGGATATAGCGGCTCAGGTCGTGGTCCTCGACAATGTCGCGCAAGCGCATCTGGACGTAGGCCCGGTCGACGCGAAGCTCGCGACACTCAGGGTCAGGCGCTCGAAACGAAACTTCCTCCAGTAGGCGCTCAAGGACCGTGTAAAGCCGGCGGGCACCGATGTTCTCGGTGCGCTCGTTGATCTCCGCGGCCACGTGGGCAATCTCGGCAATTCCGTCCTCGGTGAACTCGACTGCGACTCCATCCGCCTTGAGTAGCTCTTGATACTGCCTAGTCAACGAGTTGTGGGGTTCGGTCAGTATCCGCCGGAAGTCGGCTTCAGTCAAAGGGTCGAGCTCCACTCGCAGTGGAAACCTGCCCTGCAGCTCAGGGATGAGATCTGAAGGTTTGCTCATATGGAATGCGCCAGCCGCGATGAACAACACGTGGTCGGTCTTCACCGGACCGTACTTCGTAACGACCGTCGATCCTTCGACGATCGGCAGGATGTCGCGCTGCACACCCTCCCTGGACACATCGGGTCCGGCCCCATGCTCGCGACCGGCGATCTTGTCCATCTCGTCCAAGAAGATGATCCCTGATTGCTCAGCCAGCTCGATTCCTCTCTGTACAGCATCGTCAACGTCAATCAGCTTCTGGGCTTCCTCTTGCTGCAGTAGCTTTCGGGCCTCTTTGATGGGTACACGACGCTGCTTGCGCCGTTTGGGCAGCAAGCCGCCCAGTAGATCCTGCATGTTGAGACCGATTTCCTCAACTCCACCGGGTGTGAAAACTCCCATCGTAGGCGTGCTGGTATCCTCGACCTCGATCTCGACCACCTCGTCCTCCAGCTCGCCCGCGGCAAGTCGTCGCCGGGCGTCCGACCGGTCGAGTCGAGCCCTCCGCACCTGCTCATGGTAGTCATGATCGTTGTCTTCCTCGGCATCATCCGAGCCCATGCTGGCCAGAAGGGCCTCAAAGGGGTTCTTGGTCCGCTCGCGCTTGGGCAACGGCACGACCACATCCACCAGTCGCCGTTCAGCGGCCTCGGCTGCTGACTGCGACACGCTGTCCAGGGCTTCGCTGCGCACGAGGCGGATCGCGGTTTCGACCAGGTCGCGAACCATGCCCTCAACATCCCTTCCGACATAGCCCACCTCGGTGAACTTGGTGGCCTCGACCTTGACCATGGGTGAGCCGACCAGCTTGGCCAATCGGCGCGCGATTTCGGTCTTGCCGACACCCGTGGGTCCGATCATCAGAATGTTCTTGGGGAGCACCTCGTCACGCATGTCCTCGGGCAGTTGTTGGCGCCGGTACCTGTTGCGCAAAGCTATGGCGACGGACTTCTTAGCCTGATCCTGACCGACGATATACCGGTCAAGCTCAGCCACAATCTGCCGCGGCGTTAACTCAGTCATTGGTATTCCTGACCTCCATCCTTGCCGGAAGATGACTCGTCGCCGGCGCTGATTTCTTCCATCGTAATCTGGTCGTTGGTGTACACGCAGATTTCAGAGGCAATCAGGAGCGCCTCCCGGGCGATTGTGGCTGCATCGAGCGTGGTGTGGCGCAGCATCGCCTTGGCAGCCGCGATTGCGTACGGACCGCCCGAACCAACAGCCGCAATCGGCTCGTCGGGCTCGATGACCTCGCCGCCGCCCGAGACAATCAAGAGCTGGCTTTGGTCGAGTACTATCAACAGGGCCTGCAGTTGGCGCAAAACCCGGTCTGTGCGCCACTCCTTGGCAAGGGCCACTGCTGCTCTGGTCAGCGACCCGCGGTACTCATCCAACTTGCCCTCGAACTTCTCAAACAGCGTAATTGCGTCGGCCACCGAACCGGCAAACCCCGCCAGCACCCGGCCATGAGCCAATCGGCGTACCTTGTTGGCGCGATGCTTGAGTATCACGTTCTGATCCTGTTGGGTAACCTGGCCATCACTGGCGATGGCGGCCTTGCCGTCACGGCGGACAGCCACGACCGTTGTGCTCCTGAGCATCGACTACACCTCCGGTTTGGGCTCGTTGGCCCCGGGGTCGTCGGCGGCATGGTGCCGGGGATGAGAGCTCTCGTAGACCTCGCGCAGCCGCTCGGCCGATACTTGAGTGTACACCTGAGTTGAGCGCAGCGAGGCGTGACCAAGCATTTCCTGTACGGAGCGCAAATCCGCGCCGCGCTCCAACAAGTGCGTCGCAAAAGAGTGCCGCCAGGTGTGCGGGGTGACTGGCCGTGGTCGATCTATCTGACGGCCGTGCCGGTTGACGATGCGCCCCAGACTGCGCCGCGTAAGCCGGCCTCCTCGCGCATTGAGGAACACCGCGTCCGTCTGGCGCTGAGTTTTGGCTCCCAGTACGGAGCGCCCTTGCGCCAAATAGAGACGTAGCGCGCCGATTGCGGGCCGGCCTACGGGCACCAGCCTCTCCTTGCTGCCTTTGCCCATGACCTTGATGATCCCTCGCCCGAGATCGAGATCCGCTAGGTCAAGGCCAACAAGCTCGCTGGCCCGGATGCCGCTCGCGTAGAGAACCTCCACTATCGCCTGGTCGCGGAGGGTGAGGGCGGGTGGTCGTTGGGGGGGTATGGCCGCGAGGGCCTGCTCCGCCTCAGGTTGCGTCAACGGGCGAGGAAGCTTGCGCGGTAGCCGTGGGCTGCGGACGCCTTTGGTCGGGTCATGGGTGCACAGCTCGTGCTGGACCCCGTAGGCAAACAGGGACCGGAGACAAGAGAGCTTCCTGGCCACCGTCTTGCGGGCCAAACCTCTTCCCAGCGTTTCCGCCATGAAGCCGCGGACCTGATCAACGCTGGGATCGGCCACTTGCCGTTGCCGGCAGTAGGTTGCGAACTGGCCCAGATCGCGGCGGTAGGCATCGACGGTGTGGCTGCTGACCCGACGCACCACGGCAAGGTACCTGAGGTACTCGGCCGTCAACTCGGCTAGGTCGGCCCGCAGCCCAGCCCGGGGTCGCGGGTTGCCGGCCATGTGCGTGTCCCCCTTCTGTCCATATCAAAGTCAATATAACACCAGCCCACAGCTTGCTCAATCTGCGGCCGTCTGCAGACGTCCGCCGGGGGGCCGCCCACGCCCGTCCACGGCAGCTTGCAGGTCATCTAGCTCCAGCGAGCAGTTGCTCAGCCAAAGGCTTCAGGACGGCGAGCGACCTTGCGGTATGTCGTTCCGGCCGGTCGCGGCGGCGCACCTTGCCGGGCAAGGACGGCAAGAGCCCCCAATTGGCGTTCATGGGCTGAAAATCAGGCGAAGGCGAGCTGCTGACGTGATTGCAGAGGCTGCCCAGCACGGTTTCGGCCGGAAGGGCTATCGGCTCTCGGCCATACGCGCGCGCCGCCAGGTTGATGCCGGCCAGCAGTCCAGTCGCGATGGCTTCAGTATAGCCCTCAACCCCTGTGAGTTGTCCGGCCATGAACAGGCCTTGGCGGCACCGGCACTCGAGCGTTGGCCGGAGGACTTCCGGGGCGCGCACGAAGGTGTTGCGGTGCATCTTCCCATGTCGAGCGAATTCGGCCCGGGCCAGAGCGGGAATCAGACGCAATGCGGCTGCTTGGGCGCTATATGTGAGGTTGGTCTGAAAGCCAACCAGGTTTAAGAGCTGGCCGGCCTGGTCCTCCCGGCGCAGCTGGACCACGGCGAAAGGCGTCTCGCCGGTGCGGGGATCGGGCAAGCCCACCGGTTTGAGCGGACCAAAGCGCAGGGTATGAAGGCCCCGGCGGGCCAATTCCTCCACAGGCAGGCAGGCTTCGAACAGCCGGCCGCGCTCGAAATCATGCTCGGGATGCTGCTCGCCGGCCAACAGCGCCGCCAACAGCGCCGCGTATTGCGCCTCGTCGAGGGGGCAGTTGAGATAATCGGCTCCCCCCATGTCATACCGCGAAGCCCAGTACGCATGCGCCAGATCGACCGTGTCGGCGACAACTATGGGCGCTACAGCGTCGAAGAAGTGCAGGTTGCCGGCGCCCGTCAGAGCGGCGATCTCACTTGCCAAAGAGTCGGAGGTCAAGGGGCCGGTCGCCAGGAGGGCAAGTCCCGCGCCAGGAACGCTGGCTAGCTCGTCGCGGACCAGACGGATCAGGGGGTGGCGGGTCAGGCGCTCCTCCACGTGGGCCGCAAAGCGCTCGCGGTCGACGGCCAGAGCTTGGCCGGCCGGGACCCTGGCCTGGTCCGCCGCACTGAGCAGCATGCTCTGGAGCTCACGAGCCTCCGCCTTAAGCAGCCCCGTCGCCGAACGGCACGACTCAGAGCCAAGCGAGTTGCTGCAAACGAGCTCGGCGAGTCGGCCGCTGGTGTGCGCTGAGGTCATCCGGGCGGGCCGCATCTCCCACAGCTCAACGGGCACGCCACGTTGAGCTAGCTGCCAGGCCGCCTCACTACCGGCCAGGCCACCTCCGGCGACCACCACTTGCCGGGGGGGCATGGTCTAGGCCCCTTCGGTCTCGCCGGGCGGTGAGCCGGAGGCCTCTGACTTCTTGAGGCCTCGGAGTGAAGCGGTTGTGAAGCTGCAGTCTCGCCGGCTGCATGCGTAACTCGCGCCATCCTTGCCTCCCCGCTTTTGCACAAGGAAGGCGTCGCACTCCGGACAGGTCTGGGGCAGAGGCTTGTTCCACGACGTGAAATCGCACTCCGGGTAGCGCTCACAGCCGTAGAAGCGCCGCCCCCGTTTGCTCTTCTTTTCCAGGATCGCGCCGCCACACTGGGGACAGCTTGCGGCGACGACCCTTTTGGCCATGGGTTTGGCGTTGCGGCAATCGGGAAACCCGGGACAGGCCAGGAACGGTCCGAAGCGGCCGTGTTTGATCACCATCATCCGCCCGCATTTGTCGCAAGGGATGTCCGTCTCTTCCGACGGTACCTTGACCCGAGCCAGATTGGCCTCCGCATCAAGCAGGGTCTGCTTGAACGGTCCGTAAAACTCCTCCAGAAGGCTCAGCCAGTCCTCATCGCCTTTCTCGATCGAATCGAGGCGGGTCTCCATGTTGGCGGTGAAGCCCACATCGACAATGTCGGGAAACTGGTCTCGCAGGAGCTGCGTAACCGTCGTACCCAATGGCGTCGGCCGGAACCTCTTCTCATCCAGGTGAACATAGTTGCGCTGCTGGATTGTTTCGATGATCGGCGCGTAGGTGCTCGGCCGGCCGATGCCCCGCTCCTCCAGGGTCTTGACCAGACTCGCCTCGCTATAGCGCGGCGGCGGCTGGGTGAAGTGCTGCTTGGGCGACAGCCGAGCCAGAGTAAGGCGATCGCCCTTGCTTAGCTCTGGCAGCAGGGCATCGGAATCATCGGCTCCTGCCTCGTCCCCGTTCTCACGGGTCTCAGCGTAGACCGCGAGGAACCCAGCGAAGCGAACCGTCTGACCGGTGGCGCGAAACAACCACTCGCCTGCGGTGATGTCGACGCTGACCACGTCGTACACGGCCGGGCTCATCCTACTCGCCACAAACCTCTCCCAGATGAGCTTGTAGAGGCGGCTCTGGTCGCCCGTAAGATATTGACCCACGCGGTCTGGCGATATTGCCACATTGGTTGGACGGATGGCCTCGTGCGCTCCCTGGCTGGCGGGCCCCGCTTGACGGGCCGGGCGCCGCCCCTTGCCAAGGTAAGCGGCGCCGAATGCTTGGCTGATGTAGCTTTGCGCCTGTTCCACGGCTTCCTCTGAAACCCGCGTCGAATCGGTGCGCATATAGGTGATCAGACCACTCCGGCCCAGCGGACCAAGATCCATGCCCTCGTAGAGCTGCTGGGCAGCCCGCATTGTCCGGCGAGCGCCAAATCCGTGCCGGCGCGACGCCTCCTGCTGCAGAGTGCTGGTGGTGAAGGCCGGAGCAGGTTGCCTGCGGCGCTGTCTCTTGGTCACTTTGCCGACTACATAGTCGCATCCCTCGAGATCTTGGACCACTGCGGCAGCTTCTTGCTCGGTCCGCAGCGGGGTCTTGGCGTCGCCCTTGCCGATCAGCTTCGCGGCGAACGCCCGCTGTGGCTCATCCTCGGGACGATGCACCCAGGCGGTCAGGGACCAAAACTCCTCCGGTACGAACGCGTTGATCTCCTCTTCGCGGTCAACGATCAGGCGCACGGCCACCGACTGCACCCTTCCGGCCGACAGGCCGCGCTGCACCTTGCGCCAGAGCAACGGGCTGAGCTCATAACCGACTAGGCGATCCAGAATCCGGCGCGCCTGCTGCGCGTTCACGAGGCTCAAGTCAATCTCACGAGGCTCGCTGACCGCCTGCTTGACAGCCGCACCGGTCACCTCCCGGAACGATATGCGGCATGGTTGCCCGTCCAGGTCGAGCGCTCGCGACAGGTGCCAGGCGATGGCCTCGCCCTCCCGGTCAGGGTCCGTTGCCAGCAAGACCCGGCCAGCAGGCTTGGCGGCGGCCTGAAGCTCCTTGAGCACCTTGGCCCGGCCGCGGATGGTGATGTACTTGGGCGCAAAGCCTTGCTCCACGTCCACTCCCAGTTGGCTCTTGGGCAAGTCTATGACGTGACCCATGGAGGCCTTGACCTTATATGCTGAGCCAAGGAGCTTCTCGATCGTCCTAGCCTTGGCCGGTGATTCCACGATTATCAATGGTTTGGACAAAACGCACCTCCGCACGGTTCCGGACGAGCTTTCGATTCGGTATCTATGATTGCTTCACCTTGGGACTACTGTCAAGGGCAACATAGACGCCGCCAGGCAGGCGTTGGACCAATCCGTCCAGCTCCAGCAGCGCGAGAGCTGCTCGGACCCCGGCTGCGCCACCCGCGGATCTGGCCACTAGCGCCGCCTCGGCCAGGGGACCGCATGCCAGCATGTGGAGCAGTTGATGCGACCGACTACGCTCGCCCCGCCCGGATGGCTCTGCCTCGCCGGCCCTGTCGTCAGGCGCCGTCGTCGCCAGGCGCAAGGCGACAGCAGCGCGCGGGCCAATGATCTGCAGGATGTCGACTGTGGATTCCACCAAGTGAGCCCCGTCTCTGAGCAGCCTGTGAACCCCGGCCGAGCCGGGGTCCCCGACACGACCCGGTACCCCACAGACTTCACGTCCCTGCTCCAGCGCGTGCCGGGCGGTGCTGAGGGCGCCGCTGCGGACTCCGGCCTCCACAACGACAGTAGCTATGGCTAGGCCGGAGATGAGCCGGTTGCGGGCCAGGAAGTTGCCGGCAACGGTTGGCGTTCCCGGCAGGTACTCACTCAGCAAGGCTCCGCCAGCGTCGAGGATGCGCGCTGCGAGGCGCCCGCTCTGCGCGGGATAGACAATGTCCAATCCCCCGCCCAGCAAGGCAAGCGTCCGGCCGTCAGCATCGACCGCCGCCTGGTGGGCCGCTGAATCGACCCCGACCGCCAGGCCGCTGATCACCGTCAGACCGGCGCGCGCCAGACCTGCTCCCAGCTTTTGCGCTATCCAACGACCGTAAGGGCTTGCCCTGCGTGTACCAACGATGGCGCAAGCGGCCCGGTCGGCCGGCTCTAGGGATCCCTGGATGTAGATGACCAGAGGTGGTCCGGGTATCTGCCCTAGGGCTGCAGGGTAGTCTGCATCACCGCAAAACAGGGCCCTGATGCCGTGTCGCGCCAACAGGTCCGGCAGGCCACACGGGTCACACGAACCCTGCGCCTCTCGGAAACTGGAGATCACCGCCTTGGGCAGCCCAATCGAGGCGAGCTGCCACTCGGAAGCTCGCCAGGCAGCTCTGAAGCAACCGAACTCCTGTTGAACGCGTCGGGCGCGAGCCCAACCGATTCCCGGCACCGAGTAGACGGCCATCGCGAACGGCCGGTCAGCTGGCTCAACTGGAGCAAAGGGCCCCTCTTGCCGATACATGGCACCACCACCCCTCGAAATGGATAATTATGGAAGAGGGGTTCTGGCAACGAGAGGCGCGTTCCTGCCTAGTCGGGTGAGACCTTAGGCGATCACCGACGCCCCGGGGCAGAGAAAGAGATTGGATTTAACCGCGCAGGCTGAACTGCGCGGCGTGAAGGTGAGCATACAGGCCGTCCTGAGCCAAGAGCTCGTCATGCCGGCCCTGTTCGACGATGCGCCCGGCATCCAGCACCACAATCTGGTCCGCACGGCGGATCGTGGCTAGGCGATGGGCAATGATCACTGAGGTCCGCCCGGACAACAGGCGTTCCAGGGCTTCCTGGATGAGGACTTCGGTGTAAGCATCCACACTCGACGTGGCCTCGTCGAGGATCAGGATGCGCGGATTGGCGAGTAGCGCCCGCGCAAACGAGACCAACTGCCGCTGGCCGACCGACAGTTTGACACCACGTTCCCGGACCTCAGTGTCGTATCCCTCCGGCAACCGCATGATGAACTCATGAGCCCGCACGGCTTGGGCGGCCGCGATGACCTCCTCCTCGCTCGCTTCAGGTCGGCTGTAGCGGATGTTGTCCATCACCGAGCCTGAGAAAAGGAAGGTGTCCTGCATCACAAGCCCCATGCTGTGACGCAGGGATTTGATGGTTACGCCTCGGGTGTCAATCCCGTCAACCAAGACCGCACCCGAGACAGGCTCGTAGAACCTAGACAGGAGGGCCACCATGGTCGTCTTGCCAGCTCCCGTGGGCCCAACCAGCGCCGTCCTGCTGCCCGCCGGAACGTGCAAGTTGATGTCTCGGAGCACGTACTGGTCGTCCACGTAGGCAAACGAGACGTTGTCGTAGACGATTTCACCGCTGACCCCGGAGAGCTCAACTGCGCCAGGCCGGTCAATGACCTCGGGCACCTCATCCATGATCTCGAAGATCTTCTCGCAGGCCGCATTGGCCGCCTGAAGCTCGTTGTACACCATCGTCAAGTCCCGAATCGGCCCAAAAAAGCGCTGCACGTAGAGCATGAAGGCTACGATGACCCCGGCCTCCACCTGTCCGGCGCCGAACAGCCTGCCGCCATACCAGAGGACTAGTGCCGTACCCAGGGATCCGGTGACCTCAACCAGCGGCACGAACATCGAGAACACCGAAACCGCTTCCATGTTCGCTTGCATGTTGTCTTGATTGGTCCGGTCGAAGCGCTCCAGGTTGGCCTGCTCCCGGGAGAAGCTTTGGGTGACCCGCACCCCGCTGATACTCTCTTGAAGATTGGCTGTGACGTTGGCGATCTGTGTCCTAACCTTGCGATAAGCCCGTCCGGCCCGCAGCCGGAAAGCATTGGCCAATAGGCCCATCACCGGGATCGTCACGAACGAGATCAGGGCCAGGCGCCAGTTCATAGACAACATCAACACGATGATGCCGGTGAGAGTCACCACATCGGTGATCACACTGAGAATGCCGCCGGACACCAACTCCTGTACCGCACCAACGTCGTTGACGACGCGCGATATCAGGACGCCCGCCGGCGTGCGGTCGAAGAACCGGAAACTAAGCCGCTGTAGATGAGCGAAGAGGTCCCGGCGCAGGTCAAAGATGACGCTCTGCCCTACCCTGGCGATCAGAAGCTGGCGCGTGTAGTTCGCAACCCAGCTAAACAGGTGCAGGCCAACGTAGGTCGCCGCAATCGCGTTCAGGCCTTGGTAGTCACCGACCAAGATGTAGTCGTCGACCGCGGTGCGGATGAGCCAAGGGCCGGCCAGGCCGGCGCCAGTCGCCAGCAGCATCATCAGCACGCCCCAGATGAACTGGCTGCGGTAGGGCAGCACATATCGCAGCAGGCGCCTGAGGTTCTTGGGGTCGATCGCTTTGGCGTCTTCGTCCACCAAACCACCGTGGAAGTGGAAGTGACCCATCAGCGCTCACCCTCTTCCTGCTGCCGCAGTTGAAGGTCGTATATCTGCCGGTAGATGCCTTCTTGTCCCAGAAGATCCGCATGAGTGCCCCGCTCGACGATTCGCCCTTGGTCGAGGACCACGATCTCATCGGCGTTCTTGATCGTCGATAGCCGCTGGGCGATGACAATGGTGGTCCGACCCCGCATTACGTTGACCAGCGCCTTTTGAATCAGGTGCTCGGTTTCCGTATCCACGCTTGAGGTCGAGTCATCTAGAACCAAGACCGCCGGGTCCATCAGCAGGGCCCGCGCAATCGCCACTCGCTGCTTTTGCCCTCCGCTTAGCCCCACACCGCGCTCGCCTATCCGGCTATTGTAGCCGTCGGGCAGCGAGATGATGAAGTCGTGGATGTGCGCGGCCTTGGCCGCCTCCTCGATCTCCCGCTGCGTGGCTGACGACCTACCGTAGGAGATGTTCTCCCTGATGCTCGCCGAAAACAGGAACGTTTCCTGCAGCACCATACCAATCTGGCGCCGCAGGCTTTCCAGTGTGACGTGTTTGATGTCGTGTTGGTCGATTAGTACCCGGCCGGCGGTGGGGTCATAGAACCGGGGTACGAGATTGATGATCGAGGACTTGCCCGAACCCGTGGCTCCCAGGAGAGCAACCGTTGTTCCGGCCGGCACTTCTAGGTCGATCTCGTGCAGCACCAGCTCGTCGGGCGTATGACCGTAGCCGAAGCTGACCCTCTCGAAGGTCACCCGGCCCTCAACGGGGGGCAGAGGCTGGGCGTCAGCTTCGTCCTGGATCTCGGGCTTGGTGTCGAGAATTTCGAATACGCGCTCGCCCGCGGCGGTGGCCCTCTGTGACAGACTGACGATGAAACCAACCATGCGTAACGGCATCATCAGCTGGGTGAGGTAGGACGTGAACGCGACCAACGTGCCGATGGTCAGCGCCTGGCTGATGACCAGCCGGCCGCCATAGAGCAGGATTACGGCTATGCCGAAGTTGCTCAAGAAGTCCATCAGTTGAAGGTAGAACGCTGACAGCCGGACGGCGGTAAGCTGCTTGTCCTGGTAAGCGCGGTTTTCCACCTCGAACTTGGCCTCTTCTTCGGCCTCTCGCGCATACGCGCGGACGACACGCACGCCGGTTATGTTTTCCTGCAGCGTAGCGGTCATCGTGGCCACCTGAGCCTGGATCGCCCAGTAGGCCGGACGCACCTTGCGCCCGAACTGCACCACAGCCCAGGCGAGAAAGGGCAGCATGACAAGCGAAGCCGCCGCCAGACCAGCGTGATACCGGAACAGAATGATCACCACCGACACCAAGAGCAACGTGTTCTCCAGAAAGCCGATGATGCCACGGGACACAAAGCGCCGCAAAGTCTCCACATCGGCCGTCACCCTGGACATGAGTTGCCCGGTGTGGGCCTCATCGTAGAAACTGAAGGACAGGGTTTGCAAGTGATCGTACAGCCGGTTGCGCAGGTCGTAGATGACTCTCTGGCACATATACTCCATGGAGTAGCGGTCGACAAACCGGATGAGACCGCCAACCACAGCGGCCAGGAGTATGTAGCCAACCATTCGCAGCAGCAGCGCACTGTCCTGGCCGAAAATGCCGAAGTCAATCGCCCGCTGGATCAGATGGGGCACCACAAGCCGGGTGACGAGGCCGCCACACATGGCAGCTACCCCGAGCATAGTCCACGCCCAGTACTTGCCGGTGTAGCGCAGCAGCCGAACCAGAATCCTCAACCGGTGGGCCTCCTAGATAGGCGTTAGATGGATGCTACGAGCAACCAAAATAGTATACCCCAAAGGATTGGCGGTTTCCTGTCACGTCGCAACAACATTGGACCGAGAAAAGCAGGGCGCGGCGTGTATCCGAGCGCCCTGCGTCAAGCCGGTTGCGAACGGTCTCAGGAAGCCTAGAAGAGCTCCAAATTGGCCAGCGGCACAGTCACATCGCGGCCGTCCTCCAACCTCAGTCTGACCACCCGGACCCTTACCTCGGTTTCCAATTGCTCCGGTGCATCAGGAACCTCAACGATCTCACCCCAGAGGCCAAAGTAGGGCTTGCGAAGCACTCTTGCCAGCCTACCGGGCTCTGGTTTGCTGGGTGGAGGCTGGGGCGTCGCGGCCTCCTCAGGTATCTCATCTTCCGGCAGGGGGCCAAGCGGAATCACGACCTCGGGCCGGATCACACCGGCTCGCACCTGTGTTGATCCATTCAAGGAAGCCAGCTTGCCCTGATGCTCACAAAGCAACTCAAATGTCCACTTGGCCATCGGCATCTCGCCAAAACCTTCGGTCAGGACGATGCTCATGGGCACGTCCTCCTGGCCGGTGATGCCGACGCCGATTTCCGAGCCAACGTACTTGACCAAGTCCATATGGTCCATACCACCAGCCACTAAGCCAGCAGCTCCACCCGCAGCCGCCTTCTGGACGACCTCCAAGCTGGCGTAGCCGCTAAGGACCAGCACATGGTCGCGCAGTTGTCCCGACAGGTCCGCGCTGGTCACCTTGCCGTCGTCGCTTCCGTTGATGACCCGCAAGTAGCCGTGACTCTCAAAGCCAACGCCGAAGACACCCTGAATGTACGCTGCTTCACAAGACACGATGGCGCCCATCTCCGGGATTACCTCCTCAATCTCCCCGCTCAGATAGGCCTCCACCATCGTCGTCCGCGCCGGTCGGATGATGGTCACATGGCCGGTGCGCGTATCTATCTTTTCGATGATCCCACTGATCGGAGCGTAGGAGTAATCCAAACCACCGATACCGGGGCTATCGGCCAGAGCGGCACCTTGGACGACCTCATCACCTTCCCGGTAGCGCATGTATAGCCGCAGAGTCGACGGCCAAACGTCAAGCTGTTTGGCAACGGGCACCACAGCGACAGGAGCTGCGGACTTAGGGTCCTCGCGCAGCAGGACGCGCGCGTAGGCCCTCGAGATGAACTCAATGGTGCCATCGATTGGCGCCAACGCCTGGATGACCTCGCTGAAGCGACCGCGTGTCACCTGGGCGATCGGCTCGCCAGCCTTAACCCGCTCCCCAATCCGCTTAAGCATTGCCTTGCTGACCTCGGTGGGGGTCAGGATGCGCCTCAGCTCGCTCTGCAGGTCAATGACGTACGGGTCGCCCGGAAGGACCTCGGCGCGGGCTAGGATCGTACCCGGCTGCACTCGCTCGCCCTTCTTGACCAGGACATCTCCAGGTACGGGTAGCAACCGCTCGCGCCGCATCTTGGTGCGGCTCAGAATCTTGCCGTCTGTGCCCGGCATCATGCCCTCTCACCCCCTGCGTAGACACTCTCGTAGTGCGCCAACAGCTCTGGGTCATATGCTCCCATCTCTGCCAACCAGCGCCGCACCAGATTAGCACGCCCAGTTGCGCCCTTTGGCCAGCGAATAGGGCGTCCTCTGCCGTCGATCACCAGGCCGACACGGCCGCCTGCAACCTCACCGGTCACTTTGCGGCCCGGCCCCATGCCCATGTCCACACCCCGCCGGGGCTCGATAACGATACCTGCTCGCTCGGTTGTGCCCAGTGGCAAGCAGGTCAGTTGGCCGCCACGTATCTCGAGCCGTTCTTCGCGGCCATCGGGCAGCGACAGGGTCATGAGCGCAAGCAGCTCATTGGGCCGCGGCTCAACCTTCGGAGCAATGCAGGTTCCCAGTGGGATCAGGCAATCCGACAAGAGGATGTCGACGGCGGCCTCCGCGTCGACATCAGAGAGGGCCCCCAGATGCGGCATAGTGAAGACACTGTCGGTGAACAGGCGTGATACCGCCTCGGGCTGGATGGCATCAATCAACATCAGCATGGCTTGAGCAGGCCGCGGCGCATTGGCCAGGACTCCGCCGCTACCGACAATCACATCGAGTTGGGACATCTCGACCAGCGGCTGCCCGGTGCTCTTCTGGTCGAAAACATGGTCGAACGTCCGCCGCTGCTGCACTCCACGCAGCGTCACGGCTAGGTTGCGGTGTTGCGCAAGCGACATCCGGATAGCCTCGCGGGCCAGAGCGTGCTCAACCATCAGCTCATCAAGCTCATGGGGCAAGGTTGTCGGCCTGACCATCTTGTTGGCAGTCCAATTGCGCAGTTCGCGCTCGGAGAGCTCAAACGGCAGCCAACGCAGGATGCTGTCTACGCCAGCCTCCACCATTACGTTAGCTAGACTGTAGCTCATGCCGAGGTTGGCACTAACGCTGCGGTTGAACTTGCCGTCCATAATGGAGAACACATCTGTCGTGGCACCGCCGATGTCCACGGCCAGCACGTTGACCCCTTGGCGGTCGGCCAGCTGCCAAAGGATCTTGCCCACCGCCATCGGCGTCGGCTGAATACGGTTGCCGGTCAAATCCAGCAAGCTGCGATAGCCGGGCGCATGGGCCATTACGTGCTCCAGGAAGAGCTCATGTATCGCCGCTCGGGCGGGCTCCAACTGCTCCGTCTCAAGGCGCGGCCGGATGTTGTCGACCGAGCGCACATCCATCAGTTCGCCCAGCACATCCTCGACGTATTCACGAGCCTTGACGTTACCCGCGTAGATAACGGGCACCTTCATGTTGCCACCGAGTCTCGGCCGCGGATTCGCCGCGGCGATGTACTCGGCGATCGCAGCGACATGGCTGATGTCACCCTCATCTGT
>Ga0114946_10000124_pt1 | contig 43384 bp, 29 predicted proteins | sample WalLakDeSediment_FD_88676 | JGI IMG/M metagenome (GOLD analysis project Ga0114946, IMG submission 88676) | Lake sediment microbial communities from Walker lake, Nevada to study Microbial Dark Matter (Phase II) - Walker Lake 11/02/13 Deep Sediment | ecosystem: Environmental > Aquatic >... | reverse complement strand
TTGGCCGAGAACAATAGATCGCTGTGGCGGTCGGCGAGCTTGGGATCGATGAATGAGCCGCTCTCGAGGGTGAGCGTGGTCCAGGAGATCGCTGCGCGTAGCAGGGTGGGTAGGATGGATCGGATGATTCCGCGGGCGTTGTCGACCTGCTCGAAGGTCGCTTTGAAGAGCGCGTCGTGGGGCCTGGATGTCATGGATGGGTAATGTAGCAGATCGGGGGTGGGGTTGAAATAAAAAAGTATGGCTGAAATGTGCCGGGTAGGACCCAGCATAATTGCCATGTCGCCCAAGGGACCCTCTTGGTCAGTCCGTTCAGACCGGCCGTATGCCGCCTCCTATGCCATGGCTTGGGCGGGGGGCAGGCGCTTCGACGGGGCGTGTCATTGCACATTGACGGGGAGGGCCGGTCGCGCGCTCGAGACCGCGCCCTGGCAGGCCTGCCTGGGGCTGAAGCTCAGGGTCGCCTCGCGCTCGGCCGCGCCGTCAACTCAGGCGGCCTGCGCGGGCTCGGGCGCTGGGTCGTCGAGGTCCTCGTCGACGCTCGGGAGCGCGGGCTCGTCGAGCTCCGGCGGGCGGTTGGGCTTGGTCGCCGGGGCCTCGTCCGCGTCGGGCTTGGGCGCGGGCGCAGGCTTGGGCGGGGCTTCGCCGCCTTGCTCGAGGACCTCGGAGGGCAGGCGCTTGCCGTCCTCGCGCGCGGCCCAGTTTTGCTCGCGCCGCTGCTGGGCGGCGAGCGCCTCTTGTTTGGAGTAGCGCATGGCCTTGCCAAACTCTTTGGCGATCGCCTGCAAGACGATCCGCGCGGCGGCCTCGTTGAATTGGTGGCGCAAGACCAATTGCCGATCGATGCGCTCGACCTTGGTCGCGGTGAGCATCCCGCCGGCGACGTCCCAGGCGCCGACCTTGCGCAAATCGGCCTCGAGCCCCGTGGTCCAGTAGCGCTCGGCCGATTCGGCGTGGCCAGGCTCGAGAAAGTCGAGCTTGATGACCAGCTCGGGCTCGCGCGCGGCCTCCCACATGAGCTCGGCGCGGCTGGGGATCTCGAAGGGCAGGCCGCTGATGCGGATCAAGCTGCGGATGTCCTCGAGCACCAGCTGGACGCCGGCCTTGGGCTCGGCGTAGGTGTATTTGCGCATCTTCGAGATGTTGGCCACGAAGTTGGCGGAGGTCTTGCCCTTGCTCGAATCGGGGCCGGCGACGACCTGGTCGACGAAGGCCTCGCGTACATAGACGGCGGTCTTGTCCCCGGGCAGCAGGACCATTTGGCGATCGTCGGGGTTTTGGGCCTCGAGCTCGGGGTCGCGGTAGCGGGGCTTGCCGATCAGGGCCTCGTTCTCCTCGCGCCAATCGATGGCCATGCCGTGGCTGGCGCAGGCCCGCTCAATCCCAGCTTTCATCTCTTGGTGGCCAAAGCTGTATTGGACGGCGACGAAGGCCTGGGTCTGATCGGTGGCGTCGGGGCTGCCCATGACGATGAATTCAAAGTCCTCCCAGACGTTGAAGCCCGCGTCATCGACGAGCAGACGAAAGTCGCGCAGCGGGGCCATGATCTCGGTGGCCGACTCGCGAAACGCGAGCTTCTTGATTCGGCTGTTGGCCAACATCAAGGTCCAGGTCGCGTTGGGCGGGACCATGGCGGCGATCTGCGAGCTGCGCTCCCCGAACTTGGGCTTGGGCTTGGGCTCGGGCTCGGGCTCGGGCGGGGACTTGTCGGCTTCGGGATCCTCGGGGAGCTCGGTCGGCGGCGGCGCGGCCTGGTCTTCGGCTGGGGGGTCTTCGGCGGGCTCGGGCTCGTCCTCGGGCTCGCCTTGGGCCGCGTCGGGCTCGATCTGCTTGACCTCGAACTCGATGAAGTCGATGGCGTACTCGGGCAGGTCGTCGGACAGATCGAGGGACTCGACGGGCTTGGCGTTGATCGAGATCACGAAGGCCAACACGAACACGACGTGGGCGAGGAGTGACAGGGCGCCGGACAGGCTGTATCGGGTCGACTCGCGCACGGACGGGTCAATTCAACAGGTGGTGATGGCGCGGGTGCTCTTCGAGGAGCTCGCGGATCCGCGGGGCGTCGGGGTGCAAGGCGGCGAGCAGCTCGAGGGTGTCGGCGACCCGGGCGGGCTCGCCGGCGGTGGTGTAGTGGCGCCGCAGGTTCTCGAGCATGCGGGTCAAGATCAGCCGCGAATGACAAGGTTGGAGCTGGTTGAGGAGCTCGGGGGAGTCGGGCTCGACGTGGTGGCCGACGACGCTGGTGTAGAGCGCGGCGAGCTCGTCGAGCTGAAGCCGCCGGCCGCCGCGGAAGGGATCCCAGATGTGCGGGTCGGGCTCGGTGTCGTGGAGCTGGTAGCTGGGGTCGACGAGGCCGACGAGGAAGTGCCCGGGGAAGCTGATGCCGGCGAGCCGCACGCCGCAGCGCTCGGCGAGGTGGATCGCGAGCACCGAGAGGCTGATCGGCAAGCCCAAGCGGCGCTCGAGCAGCCGGTCCATGAGGCTGTTGCGGGGGTCTTCGTAGGCGTGGACGTTGCCTTGGAAGCGGTTGCGGCGGAGGAATTCGACGATGCCCTCGGTGATCGCAACGGGGCCCTCGCAGCCGACGCAGTGGTCGACGATCGCGTCCTCGATCTCGCGTTTGGTGGTGCGGGCCAAGGGCCAGGTGTCGCCGTCTTGGAGGGCCGCCGAGTAGAGCATCGCGGCGTCGAACAGGGGGATGTCCGCGCCCGGGGGGCCGACGAGGTCGGCGAAGCTTTGGAGTAGATCGACGCGCATCGAAAGCCTCCGAATCTAGCTGCCCCAGCGGGCGACGACGGCGAGGACTTGCTCGCGAAACGCGGGCTCGTGGTAGCGGCTAAACGCGTCCCAGGTGCACAGCGTGGTTGGGTCTTGGACGCGATCGAGGAACAGCTTGCCGGCGAGGTGATCGACCTCGTGGGCGTAGGTCCCCGCCGTGATCCCGCGGGCTTCAAAGTCGAGCGGGGCGCCGTGGCGGTCGAGGGCGCGGACCCGCAGCTCGGCGTGGCGGTGGACGACCCCGCGCAGGTTGGGGACCGAGAGGCAGCCCTCGTAGTTGGCGAAGGTCTGATCCGAGAGCGGCTCGAGCGTGGGGTTGATCAGGACCGTCAGGGGGATCCGCGGCTTGTAGGGGTAGCGCGGGTTGTCGTTGACCTCGAGCACGCAGACTCGCACGGGCTCGAACACCTGATTGGCGGCGAGCCCGGCCCCGCGGGCGTGGTGCATGGTCGCGATCAGGTCGTCGACGAAGCGCTGAAACTCGGGTGTTTGAATCTCGGCGGCCCCGACCTCGCGGGCGGGCTGCCGGAGGATCGGCTCACCGACCTGCGCAATTGCCCGGATCGTTGGCATCGACGAGAGCTTAGCAGGTCGGCTGCTACTCGACGGGCTCGGGCTCGACCGGGGTCGGCTCGGGCTCGACCGGGGTCGGCGCGGGTTGACCGGGGCAGGGTTGACCGCTAGCGAAGACCTCGAAGAACGCCGATCCGTCTGGGGGTCCGAGGCGATGGACGGCGGCGGGCGCGATCACGCCGGCGCGCGAGCCGTCGAAGATCGCACACACGGGCATGGCGGTGCCCGGCCGCCACAGCGCGACGAGATCGACGCCGCTCGCAGGCTGCGGCGGGGAGCCGCCGCTGCGAGCCAGGGTGGTCGCGTCGCCGAGGTAGAGATCGACGCTGGCGTCGTCGTCGAAGCGGTGCAGCGACAGGCCGCGATCATCGAGCTCGACGTAGACGCCAGCTCGGCCGCCGAGCGGCGCGAGCGTCCACACGCGGCCGCCGGTGCCGGCGTGGATCGGCTGGGTGGTGCCGGCTTCGCGATCGACGCGGACGATCGAGCCGTCTTGAAACCCGATGATCAACTGCGGCTGGCCGGCCCGATCGTCGACCCATGCCAAGGCCGTGGCCGCGCCGGGCAGCTCGATGGAGCGGCTCCTGACCGCCGAGGGGTCGACGGCGCCGTCGTCGGTCTGGATCACGCCGCTGACGTCGACGATGACGACGACGCCGCCGCCGAACAGCTCGACGATCGCGAGGGTCCCGTCGTTGGCGATCGCGGTGGGGATCACCGTGCCGGGCTCGCCGGGGTTGGTCTGCATCGCGGCGAGCGTCGCGTTGGACTCGCGGTCGACGACGAGCCAACCCTTGGTCGAGACGTGGGCCGAGAACCGCCCGTTGGCGGACACATAGGGGGCGCCGGTTGGGCTCGGGCTGCCGGACGCCGTCGCCCACGCTGGGCCGGTCCAGCTGAACCCCTCGAAGCCGGAGGTCCAGGCCAGGAGCTGGTTGGCGTCGGGGGTCAGGGCGATCTCGATCGGCTTGGGCGTGGGCGCGAGGGTGACCATCGTTGGGCTGCCGTCGGCCAGAGAGATCATGCGGACGGCGGCTTGGTGCGGCTCGGAGAAGTTCGACAAGCTGGTCGCGAAGGTCGCACCGGCGTCGCCCGAGCCGGGCCCGGACGCGAGGCTGATCGCGACGGGATACATGGGCGCCTCGAGCAAGCCAGCGGCGTTGGCCTGCGCGGGGACCAACACGGCGCTCGGCGCCTCCACGCGGATCGCCCCGTGGATGCCGTCGGTCAGGGACCACAGCCGGTATTGGGTGCGGGGCTCGAGCGAGGCCGTTGCGACCCATGGCTGCGTGGACGCGGCGGCGATGAGCTCGGGTCGCTCGATCCCGGGGTTGAGCCAGCCGGGATCGAAGGGCTGGGCGAGCTCGACGACGGCGAGGTTGCCGGCGCCGTCGCCGAGCGCCGCGAAGCCGTAGCCGATCGCGAGCTCGCGCGAAGGCCCGGCGCGCCAGCCTTGGGCAGGCGGGGCCTGGTCCCAGCCCGGGAACTGATCGACGACGATGACCTCGCCGCCGGGCCCGAGCACGAAGTCGCCGACCGGGACCGGGCGCCGCGGCGCGTTGGGATCTTGGACCTCGGCTTGGCCGCTAAACAGGGCCCAGGGCTTGACCAGGGAGATCGGGACGTGGGCGAGATCCTGCAAGCGGCGGCCGACCATGGCCGCTTGTTCGGGCCCGTAGATCTCGCGGTAGACGACGCCACCTTCGGGGATGATCCCGAGATCGGAGCCGATCGTCGCTCGGGGGATCAGCTCGCGCTTGCGATCGTGGTTGGGCTGCCAGACCTCGACGTAGTCCGCGACGGCGCCGGGGAAGTCGCGGGCCGCGAGGTAGCGCAGATCGGCCTCCTCCTGGGGCCCGATCGCGCGCAGCCCGGTGCTGTTGAACTTGGCGAGGGGGTGCATGGCGGTGGCCTCGCGCATCGCCGCGTCGCGCAGCTCGGCGGCCGCGATCACGCTGCCGCTGGCCGAGAGGGTCAGGCCCGTGACGAACGAGTGGGCGATCGTCGACCACGCGAGCTCCGGCTCCGCGGCGCGGGTCCACAGCTGGACGTAGCGGCCGTCGCTCGTGGCGAAGTGCGAGTCCGAGACCGCCAAGGCGGTCACCGGTCGGCCCAAGCTGAAGGTCCGCGCGGGCTCGGTCGCGCCGACTGGCCACTCGCGCACGCGCCCGTCGAAGCCGGCGGTGTAGAGGGTCCCGTCGCTCGCGGCGACCAGCACCGAGAGCCCGCCGGGGTGCGCAGGCCAAGCCGCGAGCAGCTTGCCGTCCGCCCAAAACCGGACCTCGCCGTCGAGGTCGCCGCTCGCGAGGCGCCAGCGCTCGTTCGCGGCCGGCGGGAGCAGGGCGAGGTCGACGATGCTCGCCCTGTGAAAGGGCAGGCCGAGCTCGCGGGCGTGGAGCGCGGCCGGGCTGGTTCGCAAAGTTGGCGCGTCGGACGAGAGCGTGGTCTTCGATCCCGCGCAGCCGAGCACGAGCGGGAACACGCTCAGCGCGAGCGGGAGCAGAAGCTGGGGCGGAGCGAGTGCGCGGGTCACCGTGGTGGACCTTAGCAAAGCTGGAGCCGCGACCGGGTGCGTCATGAAAAAACGGGCGGAGCCGAAGCCCCGCCCGTTTAGAGAAACCGCCCGAAAGCGGCGTCCGTCCCCCGTAGTGGCAGGATTACCCCCGAATTAAGGCTTGTAGTTGATCCAGCTCTCTTGGGTCCAGTCCTCGCCGTTGGGGTCGACCGCGCCGATGTAGTCGGTCGGCTCGCAGCCGGCTCCGACCATGCCGTTGCCGGCGACGTTGCCGGTCGGGACCACGTTGGGGTTGCCCCAAGCAGTGCCGAGGCCCGGGTCGGACTCGAGGTTGTCGTTGGCAGGGTCGAGCACCCACGCGGCCCAGCCGTCGTGGTCGAGGGAGGCGGCGCCGGAAGCGAACGGGATCGAGCCGCTCTTGAAGAACAGGTCGTTTTGCAGCGTGATGCCGCCGCCGACCGCGATCTCGTAGGTGGACTCATCTTGGAGCAGCACGAACTCGTTCGTGATGTCAGTGAAGATGCTCGCGAACCAGTCGCCCTCGGTGCCCTCCTTGAGGATGATGCCCTTGCTCTTCTCGCCGCTCGAGCCCGAGCCGATGCAGGTCGAGTTGCAGACCACGGGCCCGGTCAGGGGCGTGGCCGTGAACACCTGGCCCTGGTTGGAGATCTCGTAGCAGGCGTCGCCGACCGACGGATTCTGGTGAATGAAGATGTGCTGAAGGGTCCCGCGGAAGCCCTGGTCGAGGTCGATCGAGTCATCCTGCGCGCCGGTCGCGACGAGGTGGTGGGCGTCAAAGGTGCCACCGAACATCTCGAAGCCGTCGTCGACGCCCATGTGCGTCTGCACGTGGTGGACCGTGGTCTCGCTGCCGCACGAGTAGAAGGTGATGACGTTGAGCTCGTTGCCCTCGCTGATCGCGAAGCCCGCGTACTCGACGCGGACGTAGACGAGGGAGCCACAGTTGTGGGTGTCGTCGTTGCCGCCGTAGGTCGGTCCGATCGCGAAGCCCTCGGCCTGGCCGACGCCACCTTCGAGGTTGTTGACGGCCAGGCCGAGCAGCACCAGGCCGCCCCAGTCACCCGGGGCCGGGCTCGCCTGGTTCGAGGTGAACACGATCGGCGCCTCGGCGGTGCCGATCGCCTCGATCCGCGCGTCCTTCTCGATGACCAGCGCCGAGCCGGCGGTGCCCTGCACGGTCGTGCCGGGCTCGACGGTCAGGACCGCGCCGTTGACGAACACGTGGGTGTCCGGGGCGAGGCGGTAGATATTGTCGCAGGTCCAGGTCGTGTCGGTGTTGATGTCGCCGGTGACCGGGACGACGGGCGCGTTGGGATCGCTGGGATCCACACACTCGCCGTCGCCGTCGCCGTCGCCATCGCCGGACGTGTCGCCGTCGCCGCCGACTTCCTCATTGTTGTCGTCCCCACAGCCCGAGAGCGCGAGGGAGAAAGAGAGACCAGAGGCCGCTAGAATCCAGGGAAGTCGCTTCATGTTGGGGTGCTCCTGTTGTAACTCGCGTGTGGTATCGCGGCTGCGTGACGAATGGTTGACTGGCGTGCGACCCTTGGGTGACGATTGAACTCCAAGCGTCAATACCGCCAGGTCAAGCCGAGCTTGACCCCGGTCCCGTCAAAGGTCCGGTAGGTCGTATACGAGGTCCCGGCGAGGGTCTGGGTCTGAAGGTCGATGGTGTTGAGCAGGTTTTGGATCTCGAAGGTCACGAGCAGCTCGTTACGCAGATCGCCCCAGGCGTTGCGGCGAAAGGCGAATAGCCGCTGCGAGGCGACGATGTCGACCATGTGGCGGGGCTGCTGGTAGATGTCCGGCGCGCCCAGTGCGCTGACCTGGACGATGTAGGGGCCGTAGGCGTTATAGAGCGCCCGGATGTTGGTGCCGGTGCGCGAGTTGTCGTAGTCGATGAAGGCGTTGGCGATCCACGGCGACTGGCCCTGGAGCGGCCGGCGGATGTTGGTCGAGACCTCATACTCGGGCCGGCAGCCCTCGCGCTCGACGTAGCCGGGCAAGGGTTGTTTGGTCTCGGGGTTGACCGGCGGCTCGGTGCCCGGCGGGTAGCAGCGCGGGTACAGCTCCACCTGCGAATAGATGTAGGCGAAGTTGGCCCCGACCGAGAAGTCACGGAGGATCTTGCGGGCCTGCTTGGCCTGCTTGGGCGCGAGGAAGTCGATGGCCTTGCGAAACTCGAGCTCGACGCCGCCGTTGAGCGCCGCCTTGGCGTTGGCGAACGAGGCCTTGGGCGGGATCCGGGCGGCCGCGACCTCCTCGATTGGATCGGTGAATTGCTTGAAGAAGCCCGAGAGCGCGACGACCTCGTTGGTCCGCGGGAACCACTCGAAGCGCAGGTCCGCGTTCCAGATCTTGGTCGAGCGCAGGGCCGGGTTGCCCTGCTTGTCGAAGCCGCCGACGTAGTCGCGGAACTCGAAGGGCGCGAGCTCGCGGAACTCGGGCCGGGCGACCGTCCGGGCCCCGGTCAGGCGAATGTTGAAGTCGCCGGCGTCCTTGGGTAGGCCGGGCGAGAAGATCAGCGAGGCCGCGGGCAGGACGTCGAGGTCGACGACCCGGACCCGGGCGAGGCTGGGATCGGGCATCGTCCCTTGGACCGCGTAGATGTCGACCGGCGTCACGTTGATGACGTTCGACTCGATGCGCGCGCCGCCGTTGATCTTGAACCACCTGACGAAGGGCAGATCGAGCATCGCGTAGCTAGCGACGACCCGCTGCCAGGCGTCATAGTTGTCCTGGGGCCGGGTGCCCTCGAACAGGGTGAAGGGGCGGGTGCCGCCCTGGTCCGCTCCGACGCCGCCGCCGATCGTGTCCGCGTTGATGATGTTATTCCGGCCGATCGGGGTGTCGCCGACGAGGCCCGCGGCCGCGGTGTAGTAGTAGCGTCGGGCCTGGAACTCGCGCTGCTTGGCGTCGACCCATGCGCCGATCTTGACCTTGCCCTCGAGGCCCTTCCATTGCTGGAAGGGGAAGATCAGATCGGCGGCCGCGTTCTCGTTGTTGTCGACGAGATCGAGGTACATCTGCGTGCCCATCGCGCCGGTCGAGCTGTCGACCCGCCAATAGTCGTTCTCGGGGTTGTAGCGGTAGATCATCTCGCGGATCGCCGGGTCGTCGCGGCGGGCCTGCGAGAACGAGCCGAAGTACTCGATCTGCATGTTCGCGGCGCGCGGGAGCTTGTGCGCGCCCTTGAGCTGAGTGAACGCGATCGAGCGCGAGATGTAGCGCAGGCGCGTGTAGTTGAGCTGATCGAGGCCGGCGGCGCCGGCCGCCGTGCCGAACATGTCGCGGGTCTCGTCGGTCGACTCGCGCGAGTACAAGCCGGTCAGATCGAAGCGGTTGTTCGAGTTGACGTCGAACTCGAGCTTGAGCAGGCCGTTGTAGTTGACCGAATAGACGGTCTTGAACGACCTGAAGTCGACCTGGGCGGGGCTCGTGACCAGGATGTTGGCGACGTCGTCGAGGCCGTAGAGCCGGACCAGCTCGTGGTTGGTCTGGTGCTCGTTCTTGTAGCCGCCCGAGAACAGCACGCCGACCCGACCGCCGTTGTCGTTGGTCTTCCAGCTGTTGCCGGTCGTCAGCTTGACGCCCATGTTGAGCGGGGCGTTGGCCCCGCGTCGGACGCGGTAGTCGGTGTAGAGGTCGGTGCCCTGCTGCTGGACCTCCTCGGCCGAATACCGCGGGTTTAGATCAGAATCGAAGGCGCCGCGGCCGACCTTGATCCCGGCCGGGTAGCTGCTCGGGATCCCCCGGGGGATGTGGCCGAGGCCGATCAGGTCGTAGCCCGGGAACGCGGCGTTGGTGACCATCGGCTGGAAGGTCGTGACCGTGTTGACCCCGGCGTCGAAGCCGATCTCGAGGGTCGGCTCGTTCGGCGCGTCGCGGGTCGCGAACTGGACCGAGCCGCCGGTGAAGTCGCCGGGTCGGTCGGGCGAGAAGGTCTTTTGCACGTCGATGGCCGACAGCGCCCCAGACGGGAACACGTCGAGGGGCACGGTCCGCAGCTCGGGCTCGGGGCTCGGGACCCGGGCGCCGTCGAGCAAGGTGTTGCCGTAGCGGTGGCCGAGGCCGCGCACGAACAAATAGCGGCCGCCGACCACGGTCGCGCCGACGATCCGCACGGCCACGCTCGAGACCTTGCCGCCGCCGGACTTGCTGATCTCGGTGGCGTCGATGCCGTCGTTGACCGTGGTTTGCTGCTTGCGCTTCTCTTGCAGGGCGCCAGCGGTTTGCATGTTGAGGTCGTCGCTGACCTCGAAGGTCTCGACGACCCCGGCCATTGGCACGAGCTCGATGTTTTGCTCGACGACCGCGGCGCGGGTGACGTTGATCCCGGGGCGTTCGACGCTCTTATAAAGATCGAGCTCGACGACCAGGGTGTGGCTGCCGGGCGGGAGCAGCAGCTCATAGGTCCCGTCGACGCCGGTCCGGGCGACGTAATCGGTGCCGGCGGCGCGGACATAGACCCCGGCGAGCGGCTCGTTCTTGGCGTTGAGCACCCGGCCTTTGATCGTGCCGACCTCGCCGGTCGCCTGGACCTGGCCGGACTTGAGCTCGGCGTCGAGGGCGTCTTGATCTTCGGAGATGTCCTCGAAGGTGAAGCCGCTCGACTCGGACAACGCGCCGTCGTCGTCACCGGGGAGCTCGTCTTCATCGACGGGCTGCATGACGAATTCGTCCTCGTCATCCGAGTCATCCGAGTCATCCGAATCGTCATCGAAGCTGAACCCTCCGTCGTCGTCCGGCGGCGCCGCGAGGCTGACGCCAGCCCAGCTCGTGACCAACGCGAAGCAGGGCAGCAGCAACCCCCACCGCGTAATGTTGCGATGTCGTGTCATTGTTTTGATCGATGTCCAGGTCCACGTCGGCGCCGTGACCTGCTAGAGGATCACGGCGCCAGCGAGGCCTAAAGCGGCGGTCCGTCAATTGTTGACAGGGATCTCTTTAGTCACGAGCACAGAGGTCACGCGAATGGTCGCGAGCGCGGTGGGGTCTTGGCCCTGGTCCGTCGCCTGGTCGCGGACCAGCTTGTTGACGACGGCCTCGGCGTCCTTGGCGAAGCCCATGGCCTGGAGCACGAACCCATAATCGGTCTCGTCTGCGGCGTCGACGTAAATGACCTTGTCGGCGCGCGCGGCCGCGAGCCGGCCGAGCCGGTTGGCCGCGTCGTCGAGCTCGAGCTCGGTCGCGCCCACGTGAAACACCGGCTCGACGCCGCCGGCTTCGCTCGGGCGCTCGGTCACGCGGACCACGAGCGGCTTGTTGTCGGGGTTTTGTTCGGCCAGCTCCACGTCTTTGTCATCGGGCGGCGGCAGCCGGCCGAGGTAGTGGGCGCTGACGACCGGGGCCAAGACCATGAAGATGATCAGCAAGACCAAGACCACGTCGACCAGCGGCGTGACGTTCATGTCCGGCGTGACCGCCGATCGGGGCTTGCGCTTGAAGGTCTTGAAGGTGTTGGCGCCCATGACTTAGCCCTCCCAGCCGTCTTTTTGCGCGCCGACGGCGAGCTGAATGTAGGCGAAGCCGAGGTTTTGGCACTCGTGAAAGACCGGGCGGATCTTGCCGTAGTCGAGCCGCGCGTCGCCGCGGAATAGCAGCGGCTTGTTGGGCTCGGCGGCGTGCAAGCGGGCGAGCTCGGCGACCAGGCCGTCGCGGGAGAACTCCGCGTCACCGACGTAGTATTGGACGCCATCGCCGGCCTTGGCTTGGGCGACGGTGACCGCGATCGCCTCGACGTCCTCGTTGTCTTTTTCGGCGTTCTTGGCCTTGAACAGCTCGACCGGCACGCCCTCTTGCATGTTGGGGATCACCAACATGAAGATGATCAGCAGGACCAAGACGACGTCGACGAGCGGCGTGACGTTGATGTTGGGTTTGACCTTGTTGCTGCCGCCGGTGTTAAGCGTTACGCCCATCGTAGGCCTCCAGGTGGTCGAGCAGCTCGCCGGCGGCGTGCTGCATGGCCATGTCGAGCTTGTCGAAGCGGGCCGAGAGGAAGTTGAAGATCAGCACCGAGGTGATCGCCACGGCGAGGCCCATGGCGGTCACGATCAAGGCCTCACCGATGCCGGCCGAGACCGCCTCGATGCCGCCACCGCCGGCGGCGGCGATGCCCTGGAACGCGACGATGATGCCGATGACCGTGCCGAACAGGCCGATGAAGGGCGCGGTCGAGCCGACCGAGGCCAGGAAGTTGATGCCCTTGCGAGCCTCGGCGCCGAGCTCGTCGAGCCGCCGCTCGAGGTCCCGGCGGGCGAAGTCGAGGCGCTGATCGGAGCCCTCGTGGCGCTGGTAGGCGGCGATGCCCATGCGCGTGAGCTTGGCCAGGGGCGCGTTGGCGTACTCGCGGCCCTTGGCGAGATCGACGACCGAGTCGAGGTCGAGCTCGTCGAGCAGCGGCCGGCTGGTTTGAGCGAAGGCCGCCGAGCGCGCGAAGGCCTTGCCGAGCACGACCATGCGCTCGATCGTCACATACGCGGTGCCCAGGCCCATCACCACCAGCACGATGGCGACGATCTTGGACAGCAGGCTCATCGTTTCCCAAATGTGGACTAGGTTGAGATCCATGACGGCTTCCTCTTGAACTTTGGCGGGCTGACGTTCACTTCAAGGTGAACGGGATAGTCACGGTCAGGAACACCGAGATCGGCTTGCCCTCCACCGTTGACGGCTTGAATTTCCAGGTTTGGACGGCGGCGGCGACGGCCTCGAGCAGCAGCTTGTTGGCCTTTTTGTGCAGCTCGGGCTGCTCGTCCGCGTTGATGGAGTTCTCTTTGGACAAGACCTTGGCGCCCTTGACGGTTCCATCTTTATAGATGGTCAGGCGGACCTTGACCTTGCCGGTAATGTTGCGGCTCTTGAGCTCGCTCGGGTAGACCGGCGGGTTGCCGCCGACCTGCTTGGGCACGGTCGCTTCGGGCGGCCGCTCGATCGGCCTGTCCGGGTCATAGCGGAACTTGTCGGCCTTGGGCTTGGGCTTGGGCTCGGGCTTGGGCTCGGGCTTGGGCTCGGGCGCAGGCTTGGCGTCGGGCTTGCCCTCGCCCTTGCTGGCTTGATCGTTGCCGCCGCCGCCCTCGCCGTAGCCCGGACCCTCGGTGTTGATCGGGCCCTCATCGGGGTTTTGATCGGCCGTATCGGGGTTTTGAATGTCGGGCTGGGGGCTCGGCTTGGCGCTGGGCTTGATCGGGGTGTTGCTCGGCGGCGGGGGCTCGGGCGGGGCCGGAGGGGGCTCGGGCTCGTCCTCGAGCGCCTCTTCAATCTCGAAGCTCTGGATCTCGGCCTCAATGATCTCTTCGACCTCGACCGGCTCGACGAGGTCGAGGCTCGCGAAGTAAAACGCGGCCGCGAGGCTGCCGCCCACGAGCAACACCGCCGCTAGCAGCGACTGCCAACGCCGACGCTCAAAGAAGGAAGCATCGGGAGCTCCGCTCGGATCGAATGCGCCGAACACCGGAGAAGACCATAGTGCGGGACCTTCTCGGTTGAGTTTCGAGATCGTGTCGAACCGGTGACACGTGGGCCCGCGATGATCATGGTTTTCGCACGTGTAACTCCAGCGTGTCGGGTCGATGCCAAGCCGATCGTCGTTCGGGCGTGGGTGTCGCTTGGGTTTCGACCTCGGCCAAGGGCCGGCGGCGGCCGAACGCCGCCGATGACGGCCGTGACACGCGGGCGATGGACCCAGATCGAGCGGGGGGAGATCGCTCGGCCGAGTTACAGGCGCTCTAGAGCGCCCGCGCGAGCCGGGGCCGTGCTCGCGGATAAACGCGCTGTTGCTGCTGTCGGCGCGCATCGCCCTAGTCGAGCGGGTTTGTTGCTAGGCTGTGCGGGTGCTCGATGACAGCCTGACGGCAGCTCATTTGGGGACGACGAGCGTCCCCGAGCCGTCGTCGGGCACCGTGGGCGACACCAACCAGGAGGCGGCGCCGCGCGACGACCGGCAGAGCGCGAAGAGCAACCTTGGGATCGGGGATCGCTTCGCTGGCTTTCAGATCCGCGGGATGCTCGGGCGCGGGGCGATGGGCGTGGTCTACGAGGCCTGGGATGGGACCCTCGAGCGTCGCGTCGCGCTCAAGCTGCTGCGCTCGCCGAGCAAGCGCGCGGCCGAGCGGCTGCTGCGTGAGGCCCGGGCCCTCGCGCGCCTCGATCACCCCGGGGTCGTGCGGATCTGGGCGGCCGATGTTCACCGCGGCGCGGTCTACATCGCGATGGAGCTGATCGAAGGCCAGAACCTGCGGGAGTGGCTACGGACCCCGCGGACGTGGGCGGAGGTCCTGCCCGTGATGATCGGCGCGGGCCGTGGGCTCGCGGCGGCCCACGCCGCTGGGGTGATCCACCGCGACTTCAAGCCCGAGAACGTGTTGGTCGGGTGGGATGGGCAGGCGCGGGTGCTCGACTTTGGCATCGCGCGCTTCTCCGTCGAGCACCCCGAGCACTTGACCCGTACCTTCGATGGCAGCGAGGTCACCGGCGAGCACAGCTTGGTGGTCGACGCCGAAGGCGAGGCGTTCTCCGAGCTCGGTGACGCGGCTGCTGAGGTCGCCGAGCCCAGCGCCGAGCCCAGCGCCGAGCCCAGCGCCGAGCCCAGCGAAGCAGCCGACGCGCCCGACGCCGCGCTGACCGAGGTCGGCGCGCTGATCGGCACCTTGTTGTACATGGCCCCCGAGCAGCACGGGCGCGAGCGAGCCGACGAGCGCTCCGATCAGTTCGGGTTTTGCACGACCTTGTTCGAGGCGATCTACGGGGCCCACCCGTACCCGGCCAAGTCCCGCGGCGAGCTGGCCACGCGGATGTCGGAGGGCCACGTGGTGTTCCCCAACCAGGATCACTCCAAGGCGCCGCGCTGGCTCGAGCGGGTGATCCTAAAGGGGCTCGCGCCCGCCCGCGAGGGTCGGTTCGCGACCATGGAAGATCTGATCGAGGCGCTCGAGCGCTACCCCAGGCGTCGTCGCGTGCGCCACCGGCTGCTCGCTGGGGGGGCGGTCTTGGCCACGGCGGTCACCTTGGGTGTGATGGTGCCGCGGGCCGAGCCGCCCGATCGGTGCAGCGACGGCGGCCGCGAGATCGATGGGGTGCTGGGCGCCGAGCAGCGTGCGGACATCGCCGCTCGCTTCGCGACCCTCGACGAGGGCTGGATCGTCGACCTCGGCGAGCAGGTCGACGCGGAGCTCGGGGCCTGGGCTGCGCGCTGGGTCGAGGCCCGGACCGAGGCCTGCCGGCTCCGCCACGCGCACCGCGAGGCCACCCAGCTCGATGAGCGCCGCGAGGCCTGCCTCGCCGAGCAGCTCGCCGAGCTCAAGGCCCTCGCGGCCGTGCTGACGAGCGCGCAGCGACGAAGCCTGCTCGGCGCCGAGGAGGCGCTCGTGGCCCTGCCGCACCCGGCGGTCTGCGTCGGCGATGATCCGCCGGTTGGGCGGGCGCTCGACGAGCTCGACGACACCCTCGTCGGCGAGCTGCTCGAGCTCGAGTGGCTCGTGCGGACCGGCGGCAGCGAAGCGCTGGCGCGCGCGAGCGCCTTGGTCGAAGGGGCCCGCGCGCTCCCGCCCGACAAGCCGCGGGAGTTGCTGCTGGCCAACGCCTTGATCGTGCTCGCCGAAGCCGAGCTGGCCGCCGGCGACAACCCAGCGGCGGAGGCCTTGCTCCGCGAAGCCGCGCGGGCGGCCGAGCGGGTCAAGGCCGACCGGATCCGCGCCCGGGCTGTGGTCGATCTCGGCCTCGCGCTCGCGACCCCAGGTCGCGCTCGCGAGGCGGTGGAGGTCCTCGATGACGCCGCCGCGTTGCTCGAGCGCGTCGGCAACCCCTCGGTCGAGACCGGGCGCCAGCGCCAGGCGCTTGGCGAAGCGCTGCTCGCGAGCGGGCAGACCGACAAGGCGCGGGCCGTGTTCGAGGCGATGCGGGCCGACGCCGGGCCGAACCCATCGAGCACCGTCGAGGTGATGGTCTCGCTCGGCCTCGGGCGGGTGGCCGCCAAGCAGGACGATTACCCGGCCGCGCTCGGACACTTTCAAGCGGCGCTCGCCCCCCTCGAAGCGCGGGAGCAAAATTCGCCCGAGCAGGCGACCTTGCTCAACAACATCGGCGGCGTGCTCACCGAGCTCGGCCGCTACGACGAGGCTCGCGTGGCGCTCACTCGCAGCATCGCCCTGCGCCGCACCCAGCCCCACAACAACCGCCGCCTCGCCGACGCGCTGATCAACCTCGCGAACCTCGAGAGTCGAGCGGGTCGCGGTGATCAGGCGAGCGAAGCGTACCGCGAGGCGCTCGCGCGGATCCCCGAGAGCGAGGGCGCGATGCGGTCGCTGGCGCTGTTTAATTTCGGCGTCGAGCAGCAGCTCGCCGGGCGCTCGGTCGAGGCCTTGGCGAGCTACGAAGAGGCGCTGCGCCTGGCCGAGCGGGCCTACCCGCTCGACAGCCCCAAGGTCGTCGGCGCGCGGCTCGGGGTCGGCAGCATGCTCGTCGCCCTAGGCCGTCACGCCGAGGCCCGGGCCCCGCTCGAGCGCTGCTTGGCCGATTGGCCAGCGACCATGGTCGGGCGCTTCGACGAGGCCGAGCTCCGCGAAGCCCTCGCGCAGACGCTGGTGGCCCTCGATGGCTGGAGCGTGCGCGCCGAGACCCTCGCTCGAGTGAGCGCCAAGCTCTACCGCGGGCTCGGCGATCCGGCCCGCGCCGAGGCGATCGAGGCCTGGCTCGCCGAGCTCGCCCCCGACCCGGAACATTGAATGAAAGCCGACGTCGGAGGCCGGCGTTCGGCGCCAGCGCGCCGCCCGGCGTCTCCTCGAGGTTTTCGAATGTCCCTGTCCAACCTGCCCCCTCGGCCCCGCGTTCCTTCTCCCGCCCTGTGGTTCGCCCTCGGACTCCCGCTCGTGATTGGCTGTCCAAGCCAGCCGCCCGCGGATCAAGCCGAGGGCGAGGGTAATTCTGGGGTTCGTGTCCAAGCGAGCGCGCCACAGGTCGCGACGATCACCAAGATCCGCGGCAGCCGCGGGGTGCGCTCGCCGGAGCTGCCGGACGGGGCGTTCTTGGGCGAGGGCGCGGCGCTCCACGCTGGCCAATGGATCGAGCTCCCGCGTGGGACCCGGGTCGAGCTGCTGCTCGCGGGCGGCCAACGCTTGCGCCTCGATGAGGACAGCGAGCTGCGGCTGCCTGATCGAGCTGATCAAGCTGATCAGGCTGATCAGGCCGCCCAGGTCGAGCTGCGTCGCGGTCGCCTGGTCGTGCTCGCGAGCGACGATCAGCGCGTCGAGGTCCTCGCCGCCGATGATCGGCTGGTCATCGAGCGCGGCGAGGTCGAGCTGCACCACGCCGGCGAGACCCGCCACTTTGGCGTGGTCCAAGGCCGGGCGATCCTCCACACGGCCGGACGCGAGATCCCGCTGGGGCCGGGCGCGAGCATCTCGACCCCCGCGGCCCCGACCACGCGGCCCGAGACCCCGCCCGATGAGACCCTGCTCGCGGCCGCGCTGATCCCCACCTTGAGCCTCGCGCCCCTGCACGCGACCGCCTGGACCGCGGCCTTCGAGGAGAGCGCCCGGCTCGCCGACGATGTCCCCCAAGGCGTCGGCTCACTGGTCGCCAAGCGGGCGGGGTCCTCGGTCGAGCGGCAGTCCCTGCGCCTGACCGAGCAGACCGTCAAGGTCACGATCTCCGGCCGCATCGCCCGGACCGAGATCGAGCAGGCCTTCCACAATGACTCGAGTCAGACCCTCGAGGGTATCTATCAATTCCCGCTGCCCTCGGACGCGTCGATCTCCGATCTCCAGCTGCTCGTCGGCGACACCTGGATGCGCGGTGAGATGCTCGAGAAGCGCCGCGCCCGGCAGATCTTCCGGCAGATCGTCGACGCGACCGTGCCCCGGGATCCGGCCCTGCTCCAATGGGAGCAAGGCAGCGTGTTCAAGCTCAATATCTTCCCGATCCCCGGCAAGCGCGAGCGGCGGGTCAAGATCGCCTATACGCAGGTGCTCCCGGCGGTCGGCGACTCGCTGCGCTACCGCTACCCGATGGGCGGGTCGGGGGCGACGGCCACGGAGATCGGCGACTTTCAATTTGATGTCACGGTCGCCGGGCTGAGCACCGGCGCTCAGGTCTCGACGCCGATGGCCGAGCTGGCCCGCAGCGTCGTCGGTGAAGACCTTCAATTGTCGATGCGCGAGCGCGACTACCAGCCGAGCCACGAGCTCGGCGTCGACATCCCGCTCGCGGACCAAGGGTCGCGCCGGGTGCTCGCCGCGACCCACCGCGACCGTGACGGCCAGGGTTACTTCATGCTGACCTTGCGCCCGGACCTCGCGCTTCGTGAGCAGCGTCGGCCGGTCCACTACGCGTTCGTGCTCGACCGCAGCCACGGGACCTCCGCCGAGCTCTGGGCCGCGGCCGAGGGCATGACCCGGGCGATGCTCTCGACCCTCGAGCCCGACGATCGGTTCACGGTCCTCGCTTGTGACAGCGCCTGTGATCAGCTCGGCGGCGGGCTGCGAAGCGCGGGGCCGCAGGCCGACTCGGCCGAGCTCGATCGGTTCTTGCGCACGCAGGTCCGCGCCGGGGCCAGCGACATCGGCAACATGCTCACGCGCGGCGCCGACAGCCTCGCGGCCCGGCACGATCCCACCGACGCCGAGGTCGAGCGGGTGATCGTGTATATGGGCGACGGCGTCCCGACCTCTGGGGCCCTGACCCCCGACGAGCTCGGCGCGCTCGCCCGCGAGCAGCTCTCGAATGTACGGATCCAGACGGTCGCCCTCGGCGCGCGCTCGGATCTGCTGGTCCTCGACAACCTCGTGCGCCAAAGCGGCGGCGATCTGATCCAAGCCGACGCCCGCGATGACCTCGAGACCATCGCCCGCGAGCTGCGGCTGCGCGCCTCGGTCCCGGTCGCCCGCGACCTCGCGATCGAGCTCCCGCCGGGCCTGACGGAGGTCTACCCCAAGGCGATCCCGGCCTTGCGCCCCGGCGAGTCCCTGACCTTGATCGGCAAGCTCGCCGACGGCGATCCCTCGCGCTTGCGCGGCGATGTCCGGCTGCACGGCCGCAGCCGAGCGGGGGCCGTCGATGAGCGCTTTCAGGTCATGCTCGACGCCGAATACTCCGGCGCCGGTAAGGCGGCCGTCCACGCTCACCTCCCGCGGACCTGGGCGCAGCAGGAGATCACCCATTTGACGCAAGCCGAGGGCGCGGCCGCGAGTGAGCGGATCGTCGCGCTGTCCCGCGAATACAACGTGCTCTCGCGCTTCACCGCGTTGCTCGTGCTCGAGAACGATCGCATGTATCGGGAGTTCAACGTCGCGCGCAAGGCACAAGACAAGGACGCGTGGACCGGTGAGGCCGAGGCTTCATCGAGCACGGTCGCTCCGGTCGCGCCCGCGCCCGCGCCGATGCCCGACGAGCCTCCGCCTCCCAGGCAGCTCCGCGAGGACCAACCGGCGGACCAATTCGACGGGGACGAGCTCGATCAGGAGACCTTCGGGGGGTTCGACGCGCTCGCGCCTGCGCCCGCGCCTGCGCCCGCGGGTCCTTCGAGCTGGGAGGAGCTCGAGGCGTTTAGCGGGCAAGGGATCGGCGGCGGCGGGACCAGCTCGTTCAGCGGCGCGACCAAGGGCTCGGGCAGCGGCCGCGGCAGCCAACCCAAGCCGAGCGACGATCGCTGGGCACCTGCGCCAGCCCCAACCAAGACCAAGGAGCCGGCGAAGCCCTCGGCCGGGGGGTGGAGTGGGATCAACGATGGGGCGGGGGATTGGAACAGCCCCGGGCGCCGGTGGATGGCTCCGCGTTTGGTCGTCCGCAACGCGAGCGGCCCTAGCTTGGCGGATAGCCGGGTGATCGAGGGTCTCCGACGAAACCGCGACGCCGACCCCAGCAACCGCGCGGCCCACAGCGCCCTGGTCCGCCGAGCGATCCGCGATGGCCACGCCGACGTGCTCGGGTTCACGGCCGCGTGGGCCAAGGCCGACCCCGATCACGCCCCGGCCCTGCTCGCCCACGCCGATCAGCTCGCCGCGACCGGCGATCCCTTGGCCCTGCGCGCCTACGCCAGCGCCGTCGAGGTCGAGCCGTTCTCGGCCTCGATGCATCGGCGAATGGCCGAGGCCCTGAGCTTCGCTGGCGACTTCGAGCGGGCCTGCTCGCACCACCGGGCGCTGGTCAGCATCGACCCCAAAAACACCGACGACGCGATCGGGCTGATCGAGTGTCTGGTCGTCGCCGGTCGGATTGATGAGGCCCGCGCGGCGCTGAGCGAGGCCCGTCGGCAAGCCGCGCAGGGCTCGAGCAAGTCGAGCAAGGCCCTGAGCAAGGTCGAGTCGGTGTTTGCCAGGGGGGTCAAGCCGCGCTCGAGCGCGCTGCACAGCAACGCCGATCTGCGCGCCGAGCTGCGCTGGACCGCCGACGAGAACCTCGACATCGCGTTCGTCGATCGTCGCGGCCAACGGCTCTCGGTCTTGCGCCCGCAGGGCGTGCGGGTCCGGGAGCAGCGCGAGGGCAGCGAGCGCGTCGAGATCATGACCTTGCGCAGCGTGCAGGGCACCATGTTCATCGAGGTCACCCGGCCCGATTCAAACCGCGAGGATCCGATCCGCGCGACGCTCACGGTCAAGACCCCCGATGGCACGCAAAAATGGACCGTCGAGCTCGAGCCTGGGACCCAGCGTGTGGCCTCGATCCGCAAGCAATGATGGCCGGCGACCCTGGCCAGGTCGGGGTCAGCTGAGCTGGCGTAAGCTGGCGAGCAACACCTGATCCTCGACCTCGACGAGGGTCCGCAAATCGAGCCAGAGCTCGCCGGCGTGGACCCGGCCGACCATGGGTATTCGCCCGCGACGCAAGATCGCGGCGGCGTCGTGGGCCGACCGTTGGACCGATTGGAGGTCCGGGACCAGGGCCACGCTGGCGAGCTCGTGGCCGGGCAGCGAGCCGCCGCCGACCGTCGCGAAGCTCGAGCGGACGCAGTGGTCCGGCCACGAGAGCGCGGCGCACAGGCGCAGCGCCCGGTCGCGGAGCTGCTCGTGGTTGGCGCTGAGCATGGTGTGCAGCGGCAGCGAAGGCGTGCCTTCACGCAGATGCGCCGCCGCGGTCGCGTGGAGGGCCGCGAGCGCTAGCTTGCCGCAACGCAGGGCTCGCGCGAGGGGATGCCGGCGGCAACGAGCGATCGCGGCCGCCGAACCGGCGAGCAACCCCGCTTGCGGACCGCCGAGGAGCTTGTCGCCGGAGAAGCTGACGATCGTCGCGCCTTGCTCGATGTAGCTGGCGACCGTTGGATCAGCGATCTGATCATGGCCGTCGACGAGCCCGCTGCCGAGGTCGGCGATCAGCGGGACCGAATGGGCGCGGGCGAGCTTGGCGAGCTCCCCCAGCTCGATCTCGGCCACGAATCCGTGCTGTTCAAAGTTGCTGCGATGTGCCCAGAGCAGGGCGGATACACGCTCGGGCGCGGGCTGGTCGAGGGCCGCCGCGTAGTCGCGCAGGTGCGTGCGGTTGGTGCTGCCGACCGCGACGATCGGGACCCCGCCGGCCGCGGCCATGTCGGCGACGCGAAAGCCGTCGCCGATCTCCACGTGCTGCCCTAGCGACAACGCGACCCCGCCCGCAGCGTCAGGCGTGGGCGCGCCGAGGGCGGTGCAGGCCAGCAGCAAGGCTGCCGCGCCGTTGTTGACGACGAGCGCGTCCTCGGCCTGAAACAAGCAAGCGAGCAGCGGGCTCAGGTGCGCCAAGCGGCTGCCGCGTTTGCCGGTGTCGAGCTCGATCTCGAGCTCGCAGTAGCCGGCGGCCGCGAGCGCGGCCTCGCGGGCGGCCGTCGACAGCGGCGCGCGGCCGAGGTTGGTGTGGAGCAGCACCCCGGTCGCGTTGAGCACCGGCCTGGGGTGAGGGCTGAGCCAATCGTCGAGCTGGGCGCGGACCGTGGCCGCGATGCGCTCGAGGCTGGCGACGGGGGCCAACAGCGGCGCGCCGAGCTCGAGCGCCGCGAGCACCCGCCCACGCTCGCGCTCGATCGCCGCGACCACCAAGCGATGGACGATCGCCCGGCGCAGGCCGAGCTCGACGAGCGCCGGGTGGTCGAGGACCCGGTCGACCTTGGGGAGCCGGCGGAGCTGCTCGGCGCCGCTCATCCGTACACCAGCAGCATGATCAACAGCAGCGCGAAGGCGATCGCCGCGAAGATCGGGGCGAGCAAGAGCGCGCGATGGCGCGGGGAGATCGGGTGAAGCGGCCGCTGCGGCGGTCGCCGGACCGTCGGCTCACCGCTGCGTTGCAGCACCCGCTCGACCCGCGCGGCGGGGTGCTCGAGGACCAGCCTCAAGTCGCCCAGCATGAACCACGATCCGTCTTCCAAGACCGCGTTCGTGATCTTGTGGCCGAACATCTGGACCCCGTTTTTGCTGGTCAGATCCCGGAGCGTGGCGCCCTCGGCGGTGACCCGCAGCTCGGCGTGCTCGCGCGAGACGTCGGCGTGATCGAGGAACACATCGACCCCGGCCCCGCGCCCGAGCACGTGCGTCCCAAGCCCGAGATCGTGCGCTGGACCCTGCTGGTTCCCGCGGTGCTCGATCAGTCGGGCGATGGGCTCGTCCACCCCGGGTTTATACACGAGGTGCACGGTGGCTCGGCGAGCTCCGGCGCGAGCACCCAGCGGTCTTCGATGCGGCAGCTGATCTGGCCCCGCTTGGATCGCAGCAACACCGGAGCGCCGCCCGAGCGAGCCCCACACGCCCGGATCGCGTCGCGGACCCGCGCGGCGGCGGGCGGCTCGCAGTGTCCGTCGCGACCGGTGCCGATCCCGGCCCGGTCGAGCTGCTCGATCAAGGCGCGGGTCCGGGGATCGAGCGGAGGCGCGTCGAGCGATGGATCGGCCTGGGGCAGATCGGCGTCGATCCGGGTCAGCTGGCGGACCCCGAGGAGCTCGAACAGGGCGATCCAAGTCGCGCTCGAGACCGTCGGCCGGTAGAGGCACGCCGCGTTCGGAGCCGAGCGATCGGCGACCAAGAGCGAGCGCGAGTGGACGCTGCCGAGCGCGACCCAATCGAAGTCGAGGGCGACCACGCGGCGGTGATCGATCTCCGCGCGGACCAGCACGATCAGCGCGACGACCAGCGCGAGCACGCAGGCGAGCTTGGGCGGCAGCCACGGGTGCGGGCGATCGGCTCGGATCCGACGGCGGATGATCAGCGCGAGCCCAGCGAGGACCAGCAGGCCTGTTGGACCGGCGGACGGGAGCTTGGCCAAGATCGCGGCGAGGTCGAGGATCGGCGTGGCGCACAGCTTGGCCAAGCTCAGGGCGAGCTCACCGATCGATCCCGGGCCGATCACGGCGACCAGCGCGAGCGGCATCAGCAGGGCGAACAAGGGCAGGGCGAAGGCGTTGCCGATCAGGCCGTGGAGCGGGGCGACGTCGAACCACAGCACGCTCAGCGGCGCGGTCGTCCAGGTGATCCGCCAGCTCATGGCCAACACCCCGAGCTCGCGCGGGGCCGAGACGATCGCAGCCATGGCCGCGAGCGACAGGGCGAAGCCGGGTTCGAATAACCATGCCGGCTGCCACAGCAGCATCGCCGCGGCGGTGCTCGCCAGCAGCGTCGGCCCGTGCCGCGGTCGGCCGACGAGCGCCGCGAGATCGATGCCAGTGAGCATCAGCGCCGCGCGGATCGCCGAGGGCGCCGCGCCGGTGAGGCCGACGTAGCCCCACAAAGGGATCCACGCGAGCAAGCAGGCCCAGCGTGGCGCGCCCCCGAGCAAGGCCACGGCCCTTCGCGCGAGGGCCTGCAAGCCGAGGGCCGCGACCGCGACGTGCAGCCCGCTGACGGCGATCAGGTGGCCGAGGCCCGCGGCCCGGAGCTGCTCGCGTTGCTCGGGTGCGAGCGCCGAGCGCAGCCCGAGCCCCACGGCGACGACCAGGCTCGCGCTCGGATCACCGCGGGTCTGCGTCCACGCCCACTGCCGAAGGGCGGCGACGCGCTCCCAGTAGCCGACGCTGATCCGGGCCAAGCCCGTCGGCGCCGGGCTCGGGCGCAGCCACACGACCGGGCCGCGGCCGAGGTCGTGGGGGTGTTCGCGATCCGACAGGCCGTCGCGCCAGCTCGGCTGCAGGCTCGGCGCTAGGATCGCGACACGCTGCCCAGCCGCGAGCGGGCAGCGCTCGGGCGGGGCCGAGACCCGCAAGCTGGGGTGGCGCGGGGCTTGCGGATCACGCAGCTCGATCACGCAGCGGACCCCCGGCTCACTCGCGCCGACGACCTCGAACTCCCGCAGCGGCCCGCCGGCCGGACTTGGCACCGACCCGCGTTCGGGCACCTGCGCTGGCAACGGCGGGCCGACGCTAGCGCCGCGAGCGAGCCCGATCACGACCAGCGACGCGGCCGCCAAGCGCCACCGTGGGCCCGCGCCCGCCCGGCTCACCGGGTCCGCCGGGGCTAGGGATCGCAGCCAGATCAGGGCCAGGACGGCCAAGGCGAGGCCCAAGCTGGGGACCAGCGGGCCGTTGAAGCGGGCCAGGAGCGCTCCGCAGAGCACCGACGCACAGCAGCCCAAGGCCAAGACGATGGTTCGCATGACCAGGCTATCGGCCCGCGTCGGCCTTGCTTGCGCAAAATCGACGGCCTACCAAACCTCCCCTGGATCGGGCTGCGTGCGGGACTTCAAACGATCCTGCGGTTTTGTTCCACTTTGTCACTGGAACCCCTACACTGGTCGGCGGTCGTGCTCTTCACGAAGATTTGGACAGCAGTACTCGCCGTCTTGGCCACCGCGTGCCTGGCCGGCATGTATCTATTGTCGACCGGTTCGTCCGGCGGCTTCACCGAGGCCGACAAGACGGCCGTGCGAGCCGTGACCGAGGCCGGCATCGCTGCGCTGGCGTCGGATATTAATTCGTCGCCGGTCTCGCTAGGGCCGTCGGTGCTCAGCGACACGCGGCTCAAAGAGGCGCTCGAGGGCCCGGCGATCCCCCCGGACGATGATCTCGACGCGCTGTCCTTGCAGGACGTGTTCGGTCAGATCGCCAACGAGGGCGTGCTGCGCGACCACCCGCGCATGAGCATGGCGGTCGTCGACAAGGCCGGGAACATCTTGGCCCGGACCGGGCTCGCGCCCGAGCTGTTCGACGAGCTCGTCAAGCTCTCGGCGTTCGCGAGCTCGCTCAACGCCGAGGAGCCGGAGCTGTTGTCGGCCACGCTCAACGGCAAGCTTCACGCGGTCAAGCTCTCGCGCCCGGTCCACGACGCGCAGCAGCGCCGGCTGGTCACGATCAGCGCCGTCGAGCTCGGCGGCGGCTCCTTCTTTCGGCGGGTGGTGGGCACCCAAAACCCCTCGGGCATCGTCCGCGACGGCAAGGTCCTCGGCGAGGTGATCGGCGGGGCCCGTAGCGAGGACCTCACGCGCTTCGTCGCCGAGCACCTCGACGACATGCCCAAGCGCGAGGGCGCGAGCGCGGTGTTCTTGGTCGGTGATGGCGCCGACGCCCGGATCGGCGCCGCGGCGCGCGTGCCTGGCCCGGCTGGCCGTGGCAACAGCGGGACCTTGTTCGTGGTCCTGTCGAGCCACACCCTGGGCTCCACCCAGCAAGACATGGCGACCGCGCTGCGCCTGGCCCTCGACGCCGGCGGCCTCGGGCAGCTCAACTGGCCGCTGGTCGGCGGGCTGCTGGTGATCAGCTTGGGCCTGACCTTCTACCTGCCCTTTCTCGAGTTCAACACGCCCATGCGGCGGCTGTCCGCCGAGTTCCACGCGCTCACCGAGGGTCGCCAGCACGAGATCCACCACGACACCTACGGCGGCGAGTTTGGCCGGCTCGCGCGCGCGGCCATGACCGCGCTCGATTCGTTACGGGTGACTTGGGAGAACGAATGGAACGACGCGGGCGAGGGCGAAGCTTCGGAGGGTGGCGCTCGCCGGACGCGGAGCACCCGGAGCCTTCGCTCGACCCGCGGGGTCCGCCGATCCGGTCGGACCCGCGGCCATCAAAGCCTCGCTGACGGCGATTCGGGAGCCGAGGCCGAGCTCGCATCCGCGACGCCCGCCCGGGCCGAGCCCCAGCACGACCCCGACTCCATCGAGCTGCCCGATCACGTCGACAGCTCGGCGCCGATCGAGCGCCACTCTAGCGCCGCGAAGCCAAGCACGGGCGCGCGGGCAGGCACGGGCGCCGCACCGGCGGTCTCGCTTCGCGCCCCCGCGCCGGCGTTCAGCGACGAGGTCGATGCTGGGGCGCTGCCGCTGAGCGACAGCTCCGACTCGGTCAGCCTCGTCGACGCTAGCGAGGGCGAGGACCGCGAGAGCTACTACCGGCGGATCTACGACGAGTTCGTCGAGACCAAGCTCGCCTGCGGTGAGTCGACCGACGGCTTCACCTACGACAAGTTCGCCAAGAAGCTGCGCAAGCAAAGCGACAGCTTGCTCGCGCGGGACGAGGTCAGCGACGTGCAGTTCAGCGTCTACGTCAAGGACGGCAAGGCGGCCCTGCGCGCCAAGGTCATCAAGGTGTAGCCAGTCGCCTATTGGGCCCCAGGCAAGGCAAACACGCAGTCTTCCACCGCCGGGCAGCTCTCGAGCACGGCGCAGCTGCGCGCCGCGAGCTGTTGATTCTCCGACAGGATCAACCGACCCGCGCCGGCGCGGCCAGCTTGGCTGGTGGCTCGGCTGGGGGCGTAGGCGTTGATGTCACCGTCGGCGGCGGTGGGGCCGACCGGCAGCCGCTGCTGGCCATGCTGAGCATGACAACCATGCTCAGCGCGCCGGGCATACCCGCTCAAGCCGACAGCGCGCTCACTCGAGTCCGAGTCGCTCGACATCGTCCTCGTCGAGCCCGAAGAAGTGGCCGAGCTCGTGCAACAAGGTGATCTCGACCTCGTTAGCGAGCTGCTCGCGATCGGGGAAGTTCGCGAGCAGGTTGCCGTGGAACAGCACGATCCGCGTGGGCGCGAGGTGGTCGCCGCCCTCGATGCGGCTGTGCTCGAGGCCCTCGAACAGGCCGAGCGCGCGGGGGTCGAAGCCCTCGCGGACGATGTCCGGGTGCGGCCGGTTCTCGAGCACGATCGGGACGTTGTGGAGATACTCGCGAAACTCGCTGGGCACCCGCGCGAGGGCGTGCTCGGCGGTGGTCTCGATGAAGTCGAGGTTGTCCTCGGTGCCGACCGCGAGGTCCTCGGCGAGCAGCGTGTCGAGGCGCAGGACCTCGAGGAAGTGGTCGATCATCCCCTCGCGGTCGCCGGCCTCCTCGCAGGCGAAGCCCCGGGCATAGTGGCCATCGGCGTGTTCGGGCTCGACGCGCAGGAGCTCGTCGAGCAGCGCGATCGCCTGGGCGGGTCCGTGCTGCTCCCAACGCAAGATTGCGCGCTCGTAGAGCACGTCTGGGTCGTCGTCGCCGAGCTCCTTCGCGAGCCGGTCGATCAGCGCCTGCGCCCGGCCAAACTCGCCGAGGTCGAAGGCCTCGTGGACCTCGTCCCAGCGTTCGTCCCAGCGGCGATCGAGCTCGTCGGCGTCGTCGGTCACCGGCGCAGCTTATCGCCGCGGCTCCGCTTCGTCGATGTTGGCGCGCGCAATGAAGCCCGCCATGATCCGGGCGCCTTCGAGCATCCGCGGCCCAGGCCGTCCAGTGAAGCGCTCGTCGACTGGGTACACCCGGCCGCTGCGCGCGGCGCTGAGGGTCTCGAGGCCCGGGCGCTCGGTCAGCCGGCGGACGTCGAGCTTGGCCGCCGCGACCCCGCACCACGACACGAAGCAAAGCTCCGGATCGGCCGCGAGCAGCTGCTCCGCGCTGATCTCGAGGCTCGACCCCGGGTGCCCACCGAACACGTTGACGCCGCCAGCGAGGGCGATGAGCTCGTTGCTGTAGCAGTCCGCGCCGGGGCTGAACATCGGTCGCGGCCACCACTCCAGGTAGACGCGCGCGGGCTTGCGGCTCGCAGCCTCGCGCTTCAACGCCGCGACCTGCTCGCGCATGTCGGCGATCACCGCCGCCGCGCGGGCCTCGACACCAAGCGCCCGCCCAACACGCTCGAGCTCGCTGAGCACATCGCTGACCGAGCGCGGCGCGAGCACGATCTGGGCGATCCCGCGGGCACGCAGGCCAGTGACGTTGCGCTCCATGCCCGGGACCGAGAGCGACGCGACCACCAGCGCGGGCGCGAGCGCGGCGATGCGATCGAGGTCCGGGCCAAGATCGGGGCCGAGCCGCTCGAGCCCCTCGACCCCATCGGCCCCCGGCGGATAGTCCGAGCTGTCCTCACAGGCGATCACCCGATCAAAGCAGCCGAGCGCCGCGATCGTCTCGGCGTTCGACGGGCAGATCGAGATCAGCGGGCCGAGGACCGGCTCGCTGACGACGCCGAGGTCGGCCGGGCTGATCGGCCCGCGGGCGAGCACCCGGCCCCTGGCGTCATGCAGATCGATGGTCCGCGCGCCCCGGGCGATCAACCACGCGCTCACGGCGTGGACGGCGTCGGGATCACCCGCGCCATGCTCGTCGATCTGCTGGCGCGCGAGCCCACAGTGGGCCCAGCCGGTCCGGCCGTCTTCGAACTCGAGGGTGAAGGCCTCCGCGCGGCCGTCCTGCTCGAGCCCGGGCGGCTTGTTGGGCAGGCGCACGGCTCGGTGGAGCCGGGTTTGCCATTGATGGGTGGGTTTGGATTTGCTGGGCACGGCGGCGATCTCCAACAATGCAAGGTATGGGGCGCCCGTCCCGCGCATGGGCCACTCCGATCAGCCCGGCGATCTCAATCACCTGATCGTGTCGCCAGGCAGTGAGCGCGGATCGAGCTCGAGCAGCGTGACCGAATCATCGCTTTGTCCGGCGGCCATGATCATCCCCTGGCTAATCTGCCCACGCATCTTGCGGGGCGCGAGGTTGGCGAATACGACCACGTGCTTGCCGAGCAGCTGCGCGGGTGCGTAGCTCTTGGCGATGCCCGACAAGATGTTGCGTTGGCCGAGCGGGCCGAGGTCGACGGTCAAGCGCAGGAGCTTGTCGGCCTTGGCCACCGCCTCGCATTCGATGATCTTGCCGACCCGCAGATCGACCTTGTCGAGGGCGTCGACGTTGGTCTCGGGGGCGAGCGGGGCGACCTCGTAGGCGAAGCTTGGGCCGGGCTCGGGCGTGGTGCCGAGCGCCTGATCGGCGGCGACGTCGTCCTTGCTGGCCTCGATCAGCGCCTCGACCTGCTTGACGGTGATCCGCTCGGCCAGGGTCTCGTACTCGCCGAGCTCGAGGCCCGCCGGCAGGGGCTCACTGGCGTTTTCGAAGTCGAGGGGCTGCGCGAGCTTGAGCATCCGCTCGACCTTCTCGGCCCAGGCCGGCAGCACCGGCTTGAACGCGGCGGCGACGAATTGACAGACCTGGACGCCGACGCTCAGGACCGCCCGGGCGCGCTCGGGATCCTGCTTGATCACCTTCCAGGGCTCATTGTCATTGATGTAGGCGTCGCAGGCCTCGACCATCTCGAGCGCGAGGCGCAAGGCCCGGGCGCTGTCGAAGTCGAGGTAATGCCCGGGGATCTCGCTGAGCTTGGCGCGCGCGGCCGCGAGGATTGGTTCGGCGTCCTCGGGCATCGCGGCGAGCGTGCCGCCGAGCTTGGAATTGATGAACTTGATGGTTCGGCTCGCGAGGTTGGCGCCCTTGTTGACCAGATCGGCGTTGACCCGGGCGACGAAGTCGTCGACCGGCAGATCGAGGTCGTCTTGGTTGTTGCTCAGGCGCGCGGCCAGGTAATAGCGCAGGTAGGCCGGGTCGAGGTGCTGCAAATAGGTGTTGGCCAAGATGAAGGTGCCGCGCGACTTCGACATCTTCTCGCCGTTGATCGTCAGCCAGCCGTGGACGTGGACCCGCGAGGGCACGGTGTAGTCCGAGGCGTGGAGCATCGCCGGCCAAAACAGGCAGTGGAAATAGACGATGTCCTTGCCGATCACATGGACAATCTCGACTTGATCGTCACCGCGGCCGGGCGCCGCCTTCCACCAGCTGTCGAGCTCCTGGCCGCTCGCTTGGCACCACTTGTCGGTCGCGGCGATGTAGCCGATCGGCGCGTCGAACCACACATAGAAATATTTGCCCGGGAACCCGGGGATCTCGATGCCAAAGTAGGGCTCCTCGCGGGAGATGTCCCAGTCGCGTAGGCCCTTGTCGACCCAATCGAGCACGAATTTGCGGACGCTGTCTTGCAGCATCGTCTTGCCGCCCTGCTCGACGGGGGTCAGCCACTCGCGGAGGAACGCCTCGTGCTTGGCGAGCGGCACGAACAGGTGCTCGGAGCTGCGCAGCACCGGCTTGTCGCCGGACACCGCCGAGTACGGCTCGATCAGCTCGGTCGGCCGGTAGGTCGCCCCGCAGCTCTCGCACGAGTCGCCGTACTGATCGGGGGTCTTGCAGACCGGGCAGGTGCCCTTGACCATGCGGTCGGGCAGGAACATCTGATCCTGCTCGCTGTAGAGCTGCTCGACGTCCCGGACCTCGATGTCACCGCGCGCGCGCAGGGCCTCGAAGATCAGGCCCGCGTGCTTGCGGTTCTCGTCGCTGTGCGTGGTGTAGAAGATGTCGTAGCCGATCTGAAAGCCGTCGTAGGCTTGGAGATGCTCGGCGTAGGCCTTGGCGATCAGGGCCTCGGGCTCGATGCCTTCTTTGCGGGCGCGGATCTGGATCGGCGTGCCGTGGGTGTCGTCGGCCCACATGAAGATGACCTCATGGTTCATCATCTTGCGGGCCCGGACGTAGACGTCGGTTTGGATCGCCTCGAGCACGTGCCCGAGGTGGGCGGGGCCGTTGGCGTAGGTCAGGGCTGCCGTGACGAGGACCTTGTTGGTCATGGGGGCGTGTTCTAACAGCTGTGGGGGTTCGGCCCAAGTTGGGGCTGGCGCTGCTTGCAACCAGCGGCGTGGGCGTGCTCGTGGCTGGCGATGGCGTACCGCGCGAGTCCCACGCCCGCCCGGCGCTCGCTCGTCGTTCGTTCGCATCCAATCGAGCGCCAGCGCCAGCGCGAGCGCGAGGTTCGCGGTCTGCGCCCCACTTGTAACTTTTCCCGGGTAGAGTACACTGCGGCACCGGCGCAATATGCGCAACAGCACAGGTGACGAATCAAGCCTGTTTCATAGACGATCTCGGCGGTGATACACTCGACCCAGTCGAGATTATCATGGCTTTGCAAGAAGAATTTGACTGCAACATTCCAGACGCAGAGGCCGAGAAGATCACGAATGCCCAAGCTGCAATCGACTTCTGCGTCCGCGTCGTAGCCGCGTCATAGCCGCGCTCGACAAATAGCTCGGCGAGCAGCGGGTCGAGCTCACGTCGGCGGGCCGGCCTGGTCTTGCTGCGAGGACCCACGGTTGGCGATGACCGCCGCCGGCAACCTCGACCTCGTCGATCTCGGTGTGCAATTTTCCGAGCCGCTCCTTGAGAACATCCGGACGCGTTCTCCAATTGGTCGATCGTCGCGCGTCGCCAGCCCGCGAGGTCCGGCACCACGATGTCGGCTCCCAGGTGGAGCTCGGGCTCGTCGAGGATGATCCAGCCGCCCGGACCGCCCTTGCCCCGCTTGAACGGAGGTCCCAACTCCTCGCCGTCCAGGTGTTTACCGCCACGCTATCAGGCCCCGTGTCCGTCTCGGGCCCCTGGCCGCACACTTCGTCACACTTTGTCACGCGTGCGGCTTCCCCTTGCGCCCTGGACCGTGCCAAAATCGCCCGATCGCGGGCTCCGCCGCAGCTCACCGCTCCGTACTCACCCTCGCCCCCAAATTCCCGCTTTGAACCGCTTGAGCGCCCAACGACCCGACCAGCAGCAGAAGGCGCCGACCCGTCGCGAGCAGCTCGACCGGTGGATGCTGCGCACCGCCGAGCGCATGGAGCAGCACTCCGCGGAGGTCAGGCTGCCGCGCGGCCAGGCGTTCAGGTTCTTCGGCCACTGCCTGCGCTGTCAGGGCGTCGCCACGCACACGGTGCCGTTTCGTTCGCGCGGCCGCGGCGACCTGGGGGTCTTGCGCCGCGGCGTCGGGTGGCGGGGGCTCTTGCTGCTAGACCGCGTCGAGGTGAATGGCCCCAGCTGCACGCGCTGCGTGCCGAGGCTGCGGTGGAAGCAGCGGCTGCACTTCTCTGGGTACTGGGTGCCCACCTGGGTGGGCTTCCTCGCGTATGTCGTCGCGCGGTTTGCAGGGGTCCCCAACGCCGCGCTGGGGCTGTGGGCGGGGCTGGGTGGCAGCGCCCTCTTCATCGTCTACGAGACGTTCTCCCCGCCAGAGCTGCTCGTGCACGACCGCGGTGACACCGTGGTCTTCTCGTTTCGCCGCTACGACGACGCGAAGCGCTTCGCGGAAGACAACGGCGCCACCGTCGAGTGACGCCGGGTATCGGCCTACGCCCGGGGGATCCCGCCGCTGGATTTTTTCCGGATTGCAACCACGCGGCGGCTGAGCGTCGGCATCAACGCTTCGTGCGGACGACCTTGCAAGGTGTCTCGACGATCACAACCTCCCGCTTCACCCGCGAAGTCGGGACACTAGTACTAGTCCGGGCGGCCGAAGAGAGGGGCGTAGCGCGGGGACAAGACCACGCAGGCCAGTGGCAGCAGCCAGCGGTGGATCCGGCCGGGGGTGTGGGCCGTGCGGAGCGGACCGAGTGGACGGTTCGCGCGGGTGATCGCCCGGACATAGGCGTCGAAGCCACGGTACGCGGTGGTTTCCCACAAGCAGCGATTGATGACACCGACCCGATGCAGGGGCGCGAGTGAGCGGCGAGCGGCCGCGACGTAGTCGCTGCCCTCGAGAATGCACTGCGCGGCGAGGGCTCCCGACGCCATCGCTCGGCGGATCCCAAAACCCCACACGAAGTCTTGCAACCCCGCTGCTTCACCGACCCGCGGCTGCGCGTGGCTCCCGAGATCCGGGTGAAGTTGAAACGAGCCGAAGCCACCGATCGGCTCGGGGTTGCGAATATCGAGGTCCAAGCTGGCACCGAGCAGCGCTCGAGCGCGGGCGAGCTGCTGCTTGGCCCGGTCGAAGTCGCCGAAGAGCACGACCGAAAGGCAACCGCGGCCCCCGTGGATCAGGAGGTACGCGTAGCCGCCTTGCGCCGCCTCGGGGTGGATCAGACCGACGGCGAGATCCTCGGTGCGCGTGTCGAAGCGGATCCCCACCTCCACACAAAAGCGATGCCGCGGATTAGCACCGGTCGCGATGATGTCAGCACCCTTGGCATCGAGTGGTGATCCGAGGTGCAAGGAGACACCGAGATCCTGGGCTTGCTCGGCGAGCCCACGCTCGAGGCCGGCGGTGACATCCCCGCGGGAGACCAGGTAGACCAGCGGCTGCGGGCTGCGCAACGCGGAGAGTCGGCGACCATTGCTCAGGCGCAGGGTCTCGACTGGCTCGAACAGAAATGACCGCTCGATCCCCCAGCGGGCGAGCGCGTCGGTGATGTCACCCTCGGGCGACCAGTTGTCGACACCGTGGAGGTCGCCGCGAAACCGCTGTCCGAGCCGATCGCTGCGCTCATGGACTTCGACGGCCCGGCCGGCGCGGGCGAGGACGATCGCCGCCGTCAATCCTGCCGGACCGGCACCGGCGATCCGCACTCGTTTCATCGCCACCCCGTTGGTGCTTCGTAGCCGTAGATCGCGTGGTTCTCGCCAGCGATCGCTCGCTTGACCACCATCGCCGAGATCACAGCAGCCTCGACGCTGCTGGCGTTGAGCCCGGTGTGGGTCCAGTCACCCGCGAGATAGAGGTTGTCAAACCCGCTGGCGTCCGGGGCTAGGCGCTGGTCGATGGTCCCGGCCTCGGCGCTCACGAAGCGATCGGTGGGCGCTGCGTTGTCGCGGAGGTAGAGCGAGCGACACCATTGTGCCAGCGCGTCGCTGTCGCTCGGCGCCGCTGGCAGGATCCGCCGGCCGTGCGCACGCCACCACTGGTCGAACAGCACTTCGACCGCTGCGCCCGACTCGACGACCGGACCGCAGAGCATCAGCAATCCCTGCGGCGCCGGCGGTTGCCAAGACTCGGCCGCGATCACGTGCGCGTAGTCCCCGAGGTTGGTCCACGGCGGCGGATAGCCACCCGCCAGCACTGGCTCGCCGCGAGGACCAGAGCCCAGCCCACACGCTGCCGCCGAGCGGGCGAGCCACAGTTGCGCTGCCACGGTTCGGATCGAACGCGTCGCCGCCAACGCGTTACGAAGACCCGGCGATCGTTGGCACAGGGCCTGCGTCACAGGCGCGAGCGCAGGCCCTGGGATCGCGAGCACGAGGTCATCGAAGTCGCGACCACGCTCGAGCCGGAGCTGCTGAGCCGGACCAGACACCGGCGCCTCGACCCACACCTGAAGCTCGCCAAATTGCCTGCGCTCGACCCGGTGCTGCGCCGCGGATCCGCGGACCTCGAGGTTGACCGCAGCGACAGAATTCCGCGAACGATCCGGGAGCAGGGCGGAGACCCGGTGATGCAGGAGCACGCGAGTCGCGGGCGCTCGGGTGAGGATGGCGTCGTAGAGCGGAGAGATCACGGTCTCGCCCATGCCCGCACGCATATGGTAGGTGATCGCGCCCTGCGGATTGATGAGCAGCCGGATCAGCCCACCCACACCAACGCCAGCGGCGAGGTTGGGCTGGGCTGTATCACCTCCCGCGAACGCAAACACGATCTCGTGGGCCATCCGCAGCGCGCTCGAGGCCCGCGTCTGCGCGGTCAGGGCGCCGAGCGGAGCATTTTCTTCGAGCCAAGCGACGAGCGTGCGGTCGTTGATCGATCGCAGCTCAGCGCCCCGTCGGCGCAGCCGCGCGAGCCCGTGAAGCGTGGCCGCGGCGAGCTCGAGGAGGATCGAGCCGCGGCGGAGCTTGACCGGGGTCGCGGCGAAAGCCCGGCGGATATCACCCCTTTTATTCTGATCGATATCGGACAGTATCCCCGCGAGCCTGGCCAGGGGCGATGATATCCAAGTGTTCGCGCGGCGGCGGAGCCAGGCTTGGATCTCCATATAAAGCTCCTCAACGCTGGTCCCCGGTCCGCGCTCGCCGAGCGCACAATCGCGCGCGCGATCGCCAGGCGTCCCCGGGCCTGGGCTGAAGTGGAGATCCCAGCGACCATCGTCGCCGTCGTCGAGGGCCAGAGAATTGTGGCGAATGAAGCCATCTTCCCAGCGCGGCCACGGCCCACCGATCTCCGCGTGGGCCTCTCGCAGCAGGTGGAAGGTGTTCTCATAGAAGCCCAAGAGCACGTGGATCCCGTGCTCTTGATTGCGAAACCCCTGATTTGGATCGCGGACGCTGGCGCATTTTCCCCCGAGCACCCCGCGGGCCTCGTAGATTGTCAGTTCCACGTCGCGCAGGCGGGCAAGCTCGAATGCGCAGGCAAGCCCGGCCGGGCCACCACCAAGGATCGCCACCCGCCGCCGCCTCATCGCGGCAATTCCACATCGAAGTCGCAGGTGACGCGAAAGCCCCCGAGCGCGTGGCAGGTTCCGTCCGCATCCGGCTCGAGACCGAGTTCGCGGTGTAGCGGATGGCTCGCGCTGTCGACGATCCGCAAGCGTCCACCACGACCGTGCAGCGTGGCGTTGCGAAGGCTCGTTCGCGGGATCTGTGCGCTCGCCGTCAGCACCGCCTGGACCTCCGCCAAGTCCGGCGACCGCGGATCGCGACGCTGGTGGAGGCAGACGATCGGCAGTTCGATCGCTCGGTCCGCGGCGTTGGCCGGTGTCGCGGAGCGGAGCCGCCGGAGCGCCCGCAGCAAAACCCGCAGCCCGGATCTCTCGACCAAGCCGTGGCCGTGGCCACCCGAGTCGGCGAGCACCTCGATGATCCGCATCGTCTCGAGTTTGCCACCGGGCTCGCGGACGACGTCGGCGTCGACATGGCAGAGATCCTCGATCGTCGCCTCCGACTCGGGCACCCGTGAAAACGATCGCGCGAGCTCTTTGCGAAACCCAAACACCTCGCGTCCGGTGATCAGCGGCCATGCGCTGTTAACCCACAGGTAGGGCATAAACAGCGCCAAACCTCGTGGGGTCGTGGTCAGCAGGATGAACCCAGCATCGATCTCCCGCATCCACCCACGCCCGCCGCCGCTGCCCGTCACCCGACCCATGTCGAGGATCGCAAAGATCACAAACGGGAGCGCCGGTCGATATGCGTCGGGCACCCCCGAGGGCCCGCCCAGATAGCGCTGGCAGGTCGCGTCGAGGGCAGCCTGCCGCGCCGGCAGGATCCACGCCCGGATCGCTACGTCTTGCTGGCGATAGGGCCCAGGCACCACTGGATCGAAGCCACCCGGTCGCTCGACATAACGAGGCCCGTCACCGTCGCTGGCCGACGAGGGCGCGGCCGCATGCGACGTCCGGGCGTCTCGCCGCGCACGAGCCCAAGCCCCCGCAAGGACCCGAGCAACATCAAAGATGCTATGTGCACCCATCGCGTGAATGGTACCAACAAGCGCAGTCGCCGACGAGGCGGGGAGCGCGCGGGCGGGGATTTTGGCACGGTCCTGGCCCATCGCCCATCGCCCATCGCCTCGAGCTCACCGCCGATCGTCGCTGCCGCTACAACTTTCGTGGCTACTGCAGCGGGTGTTTGCGGTCGACATCATGACCTGCCCACGCTGCCGCGGGTGAACTCGGGCCCGCTGTCCTTGGCGTCGTAGCGCAGGGCGACGCGGACGCCCTCGAGTCGGCTCAGGTCGAGGCGGCGGTTCGGGGCGCGGGGGATCCGCAGCCGCCAGCTCGACACAGCGCCGGTGCCCGCGAAGGGGGGTGATCTTCGTCTCCGAGTTGGAGCGCGAGGCCGCCGCTGACGGGCTGGCAGCCGGTGACCGTGGAGCGCCCGCCCCCGACGTGATCCCACGCGATCGCGCTCGGGTCCATGGGCCCGTCGGGCGATGGCGTTGGCGTGGTTCGTGGCCTCGAGTTCCAGGATCTCCTTGCGCTTCAGGGCCGCGGCGATCTCCTGGTCGATCTTCGCCAGCTCGATCGAACTGAAGGTGACGCTGGCGGTCTGTTCGGCCGGGGCGATGTTCGTCTTCACCAATCGGCGCGCATCCGCTCGCCGCAGCGCGAACCTCGGGTTCGTCGCGGGCGGGACCTCCCGTGCTAGGTTGGACCGATGCGAGGGAGCTTGCCAACAATAGCAGGATTTTGCCTGTCGGCCGCCCTGGCCTGCGAGCCGTGCGAGCCTGAGCCAGGCGCTCCCGGGGTCGATCTCGACGGCGTCCTCCTCTACGAGTATTCCACCGGTGAGCCCAGCGACACCGTCGGGATTCAGCTCGTGAGTGGTGGGGCGATTCAACTCGCGGGCGCCAGCCAGGTCCACGCGACATTGACACCCGCCGCGCTCGAACTCCTGAATACGACCTCGGATCAGGTCGCCGCGGGTATGGAGCTCGGGGCCTTTGATCCCCAGTGTCTCGGCTTCCTGGACTCTCCGCGGGCGCGGCTGCGGCTGCCGGTGGCCCACGGAACGCTGGATTTTGGCTACCCGGGGGGCTGCCCGCCCGCGTCGCTCGTTGCCCTGGATCTGATGTTGCGCGACCTCGTGCTCGCTTTGCCCGAGTGTGATCCGTCGCCGTCATTGCAAGACTGCACGGTGGCTGAGTCGACGGGCTAAAAGCTCAGGACCAGCTCCGAGCGGACGCCTTCGAAGTCAGGCAGGGTCCGGCACGAGCCGTTGACGCAGATGCGGCCGCCGACTTGGCGGCCGACGAAGATGCGGATGAAGTTGTTGCCGGCGATGGTGATCTTGAGCTCGGCGCCGGGCCACAGGTGGGGCTTGCAGCGGTCGCCGGCGTCGAGGTTGCACGGCTCGCGGGTGAGGTCGATGGCGTCGGGGAGCGCGGGGAATTCGGTGGAGAAGCCGCCGATCAGGGCGAGCTGGAGGTAGGGGGCCAGGGCGTAGCCTAGGCTGGTCTGGCCGTAGACGAATTGGTCGTTGGTGAAGCCGGTGTTTTGCCGGTCTTCAAAGCGGGCCTCGAATACGAACGACGCGGAGTGGACGAGGCCGCGGAGCTTGGCGATCGGGACGTTGAGGTAGAGCTCGGCGTGGGGGAAGCGGCGACGGAAGCGGCCGTCGTCGCGGTGGTATTCGTAGCGGTAGCCAAAGCTGACCTGGGCGGTGGTCGAGCGTCGGCGGTAGATCGCGCCCGCGTAGCTGTGGGTCGCGACCAAGCCGTGCTGCTCGGACAGGGGGTCTTGCTCGAGGTTCTCGGCGAACGCGTAGGCCATGGTGTTGGCGAACAAGGTCAGGCCGAGGGGCTGCCAGGTGTGGTCGAGGCGGACGCGGCCGCCGGTCGAGCTGAAGTTGCCGGGGACCTGCTGATCTTCGCGCTCGAGCGTGGGCGCGTCGCTGTACTGGAGGCGGGTGGGCTGCGCGGCCAACAAAAAATTTCGGTAGTGCTTGGCCTCGATGATCAAGGTGGTCGCGGCGCCGATGTAGATGTTGTTGGCCAGGAACAAGGCGTGGCCGAGGTAGTGCACGCCCTCGAGGTTGGGGAGCTCGAGCCCGGGGGCGTCGCGGTGGCGGACCAAGGCGGCGCCGCCGACGAACAGGTCCCAGCGCTCGGCGATGCGCTTGCGCGTGAGGTCGCCGCCGGCCACGTGGATGCGCTCATCGAGGGCCGCAGAGATCTGCTCGCCGAAATCGATGTGGGCGTAGTGGGCCGCGAGCCGGACCTTGGCGGGGAGCTTGGCCTCGATCCGGGCGCCGGCGATGAAGTCCGAGCAGGTCGTCCAGATCGGGTTGCCGACCCGCCAGGCCGAGCCGACCGGGCGGGTGATCGTGCACTGGGCCGGGTAGCCCGGATCGGCGACGAGCTGCCGCGTGGCGTAGTCGCTGTTGGCTCGATTGGCGAGGCCGGCGAGCATGGTCAGCTCGAGGTGCTTGGTGTGGACGTCGACGCGGCCGCCCTTGACGGTCGGATCGATGCCGAGCTGATCGACGTTGCGCACGCTCAAGGGGATGCCGCGGCCAAACTGCACGTTGAAGTCGCCGAGGGTCGCGTCGACGTAGCGGCTGGTCAGGCGCAAGCTCAGGCGCTCGAGCCTGTAGTCATCGCCAAACCGACAGCGGCCGCGCTCGACCTCCGAGAGCTGGCCGTCGCCGTCGGTGTCGCACACGTGGCCGCGCGGGAAGAACAGGGTCTGGGTGTCGACCCGGCTTGCGAGGCTCAAGCTCACGCCCTTGGGCAAGCGGGTGTCGAAGCCGAGGTTGAGCCGGTTGACGAGGCTGACGAAGCCCTCGTTGTTGGCGATCCCGTCGTAGTTCTCGTTGATCACCTCGGACCAGCTGTTGAGGGTGACCCAGGGTTGAATGGGGCCGGCCGCGGGGATCCGGGGGGCGACGAGCAGCTTGGCCGGCGGCTTGTCGGGCCGACGCTCGACCAGCTCACCTGGCTGTCGCGGCTGTTCGGGCGGCGCCAAGCTCAGCGCGAGCGTCACCGCGAGGCTCAGGCCAACCGCCATCGTGGTGCTACTGCGACAGGGCCTGCTCGAGCCGGGTGCGCAGCGCGTCGATGTCCCCGGGGGTGTAGCCCTGATGATCCTCGACGACCCGCGCGTCGCCATCGAGCACCACATAAAACGGCACCTCCTTGCGCGGGTGGTAGCGCGCGAGGATCTGGCTCTCGGCGTCGAGCAGGACCGGGAACCGGTAGCCCTCGCGCGCGACCCAGCTGCCGACTTGCGACGCCGTGCTCGGGTCGTCGACGTTGATCGCGTAGATCATCAGGCCGCGGCTCGCGAGGTCGGCGTAGAGGCCGTCGAGCTTGGTCAGCTCGCTCTGGCAGGGCTGACACCAGGTCGCCCAAAACGCGAGGATCGTCCGGCCCCCGGCGACGGTGGTGACCTCGACCTCGTCGCCGTCGACGTCCGCTAGGCGAAACAAGGCGACGCCGGCGGTCGAGCTGCTCGCGCCTGGGTTGGTCGTCGAGCCGCCGTCGCAGGCGATCAGCGGGACCGAGAGCAGCAGCGCGAGCGGGATTGATAGGGTGATGCGCATGGTCAGCCTCCGTAGGGTGAACTGAGCACGAGCAGGGCCTGCTCGTAGGTGTCTTTGGGGTGCTGGCCCTCGACCTTCCACCGGATGTTGCCGTTGGCGTCGATCAACATCGTGACCGGCGTGGCGGCCTGCGGGTCGAGGAGGAATTCATCGGCCCACGCGAAGCTCTGATCGAGCCAGACCGGGAAGCCGAGCGGCTCGTCGAACAGCTCGTCGCGCCAGATCCGACAAAAGCTCGAGCTCGGCGGCATCGCCTGCTCGTCCTGAAACATGACCTGGACCACGGCGAGGCCCTGCTCGTAGAGCGGGTCGTAGATCTCCGGCATCAGCTCGGCGGTCTTGGTCTTGCACGGCTCGCACCAGCCCGCGCCGATCGACAGCAAGATCGCCTTGTTGTAGTCGGCGTACGCGGGCGAGGGAGCGTCGCGTGGGCAAAATAAGTCGGCGAACTCGACCGCTTCGAGCTCGCAATCGACCACGCCAAAGTTGGCGATGCGCTGGTTGACCTCGGTCCCGTAGCCGTTTGGCCCGGGCCCTGGATAGCCGCACTCACCGAGGGCCTCGCTGCGGTCGAGGCGGGCCTCGTCGACGGGCTCGTCGAGCGCGACCGGATCGCCGGCCGATCCCGAATCGCAGGCTCCGACGAGCAGGACCAAGCCCGCTGCCAGTCGCGAAGATCCGCGTGCGCTGAGCATCGCCGGAGTATCGCATCAAACCGCAGCGCGAGCGCGTCCGGGGTTTCGCCGGGATTGGCGAGGCCAGGGGTAGCGCTGATCGACCGGGATGTGGCGATCGCGCCAAGCTCGCTGCGAGCAACTCGAGCGCAGCCGCGAGTTCGGCGCGTCGGCGGCCACGCGATCGACCGTGGTGTAGGGCCCGTCTGGATTGGCGTAGACCCAGCCATTCTCCGCCTCGCAGTCGGTCGCCCGGGGGACCTTCGCGCCATCGATCTCGAGCAGGTCCGGGGACTCCGGCGCCGGGTTGAGGGTCACCGCGCACCCGCGAACCTCGGCGAGCACGAGGTCGAGCGCCGCGCTCAGCTGAATCTGGTTGTTGACCGCGTGGAAATCTTCGGCGTCGGTGGTCTCGGGGCAGGACATCCCCGGCGCTTGATTCTTTGGCTTGCCTCCGGCCTCGGCGACCACGTCAATCTTGCACCATGGCACGACATTGTCTGCGACGCCGTCCTCCCCGGCGCCGGTGAACTCGGTGCTGACCGCGATGCCGATCGTATAAACCGGGATCCCGTCGTTGTCCCGCTGCTCGAGCGAGCTCAGCTCGCCTCGAATGGGGCGCTCCTTGCCGGGGGTACTGTCCACGTCGAGCACGAGCGCATCCACCTTGGGTGGATCGCCGCGACTCCACACCTGCAAGAGGTGCGTCATGCGGCGGGAGAAAGAGACGACGACCGCCCAAGTTGGGAGCTGGTGCTCGGCACCGTCGCGGAGATCGCAGCTGCCGCGCATCGGCCTGCTCGTGGCTGGCGACGACTTCGGCTACCAGGCCCACGCCTATTACTTCGCCGGGCCCGATCTGACCTTCGTGCAGCCCGTGGGCGACAATCTGAGCGCCGCTCCGGCGGTCGCCACCAGTTCGCGCGGATCGAATTCGATGTCCCCCCGGGCACCCCGAGCTACCTCGTCTAGATTTGCAGGCCCTCGAGCAAGAGCTGGTCGTCCTCGGTTTTAGCCAGCCCGAGGATCGCGGCCGCCCGAGTCTGCCAATACGCGGCCTCGTCGGCGTCGCCGCAGCGGCGGGCAAACTCGGCGCGACGCCACATGTACTGGCGCAGAGCGACCCCACGGTCCTCGCGGAGATTGGCGTCGAGGAGCACGGCGTAGCTGCGAGTCTGACGCGTGAGGCGCCGCAGTCGTCGCAGCGGCTCGTCGAGGAGCAAGACGCTGGGCATGGTCGGCTCGACGCGCAGGGCCGAGAGTTCATCGAGGACCAGCAAGCGCGGCTCGATTTGCGTCTTGCGCCACTCGGGCAGCGAGACCGGCAGCGTTTCGAGCAGCTCGCGAGCGCGGACGAGCTGACCGGCGGCGGCGAGGGCCTCGACCTCGAGCAGCCCGAGCTCGGCGATCCCGTGCCAGTCGTGGCCGCGCTCATCGGCCGCGATCGCGTCCCGCAGACTCGAGGCGAACACGAGCACCGCCTCGAAGTCGCCTGCTTGGAGGCGTAGCCAGGCCAGGGGTACGCGCTGTTCGACCGGGAGGTGGTGATCGGCCAAGGCCAGGGCTTCGCGCGCGCGCTCGAGCTCGCCGCGGCGAAGGTACTCGCGCCCAGCTTCGATCGCCAAGCTCGCTGCGAGCAACTCGAGCTGAGTCGCGGGGGTCAGCGGCGTGTCGGGCTCGCTCGCCTCGAACGGCGGGAGGGCCTCGGCGTCGACCGCCCGCGCCAGGCTGAGCTCGGCCGCGCGCAGCAGCGTGGCGGGACCATAGACCAGCGATGGCGTCGCGTAGGCGGGCAGCTCGCCCGTCTCGCTCACGCCGATGCCGTCGAGCAAGGCGACCGCCGTCGGCTCGTCGCGGATGATCAGCTGGGCGAGGATCGAGAGGTTGGCGGCGATCGAGTCCTCGGTCCAGGTCAGCGCGTCGGGATCGTGGGCGGCCGCGCGGGCGGCCAGCCACCAGCGCAGGTAATCAGGAGCCCGCTCGGGCTGCGGCTGCTCCCCACTACACAGCGCTCGGATCACATAATCGATGCTGCCGGAGTTGGCCCACAAGGAGTTGGGCCCCGGGCGGTTGGCCTCGGCCTTGGCCAGCAGCGCAGCCCCCTGCTCGCGCTCGCCTAGCAGGCACAGCCAGGTCCCCTGTTCGCTCGGTTGGTCATCGTCATCGGCTGTCGCCTTTGCGACCTCGCCGATGCGCGCATAGGGGCCACGAGTGAGGATCGCCGGCGTGACCTGCCACCACGTCACCGGGCGCCCAGCGTCGATCTCGGCGAATGCAGCCTCCGATGCGACCCGCAGCGCCCCGAGTTCGATGAGGTCCACGGGCAAATCGAGGGCGGCGATCGAGCGCATCTTCGAGCCGGCGAGCGCGACCTCGAAGCTGCGCGCGCGCAGGCCGAGGACCGCGATCTGCTCGGCCTGTTCGTCGCGCTCTGCGGCCGTGAGCGCGCCATTGACGAGGGCGTTGATCAGGCGGCGGCGCCGGGCCTCGTAGGCGGCCCGGGTATGCAGCGCGTTGGCCCGCGCCCGCGTCAGCGGCGAGAGCCGGGCGAGGGTTAGGTTGCCGACGAGACACTGCTCGGGCTCGAGCCGGGCGCGGGATTCGGACGTGGTGCACCACGCGACGAGCTGCTCGAGGCTCTCGAGCCGCGTGTTTGGGATCGTCCACAAGGTCAGCCACATCGACCCCATGAGGAAGATCGCGAACCCGAATGAGTAGGACCACGAGGACCGGCGCCAAAAGGACCGACGAGGCTCATCGACGAGGCAGATGTCGATCGCAATGGGTCCGCCCGCGGGCGAGTCGTCGCTGCCGTTGTTCACCGCAGGAGGGATAGCAGTTGCATCTGGAATATCTAGCTAGCAGCCCGTGGCG